>Ga0265334_10000420_pt1 | contig 22284 bp, 24 predicted proteins | sample 42023metaG_FD_192442 | JGI IMG/M metagenome (GOLD analysis project Ga0265334, IMG submission 192442) | Rhizosphere microbial communities from Carex aquatilis grown in University of Washington, Seatle, WA, United States - 4-20-23 metaG | ecosystem: Host-associated > Plants > Roots > Rhizosphere... | reverse complement strand
TTCACTTGATTGATGTCGCCTTTAATTTGATCTTTATTCATAAAGTTCTCCAAAGGGTGTTCTGTGTGTAATTGATCGCAGTACTCAAAGTCCAGAGCACATCGAGACGAAGTATGAATTCAGAACGTCCCACTGTCTGTGCGGAATCGCGCAGAGCCGCCTGGGATATTCGGTATAGGGGTTTTCTTTGCTTCCCGAATTGCTCAACGACGGCGACCTGCATTTTCTTAGGTGTCATTGCTCACGCCTCATTTTTTTGTCTGTGTCAGGAAGCATGCTGCTTCACCCACGCGATATAGCGTTCCACCCAGCCCTGCAGGAATTGATTGCTGCCCGCACCGATGTTGCCAGCCTGATCGAACAATCCATCTTTTGCCTGAATAAAGGCTTCAGGTTGCCCAAGCGTCGGAACGTCCAGGTACGCGAGAACGTTGCGCAAGTGCTGTTGCGCTATCGAGGTGCCGATGACGCCCACCGATACGCCCAACACGCCGGCGGGTTTTCTGGCCCATGCATTCTGGCCATAAGGTCGCGAAGCGTGGTCGATCGCATTCTTGAGCACCCCCGGAATCGAGCGGTTGTACTCCGCCGTGACAAACAGGAGACCGTGTGCTGCCTCGATCTCGCTCTTCAATCTCTTTACGCTGTCGGCCTGATTGGCGTCGTCATCCTGGTTGTAAAGGGGCAAATCACTGATTTGCACCTGCTTGAATGAGAATTCTGGTGGCGCCAGCTTTACAACGGCTTCCGCCAGCTTTCGATTGAAGGAATCCCTGCGAAGGCTTCCGACGACCACGGCGATTTGATAGGGTCTCATGTTGATCTCCTGGAAATGCATTCATGCTGCGGTGGCAAGGCCCTGCCCTCTGACCGCCTCTATCATCTTCACCAGCACTGCCTGGGCGTCGCCGTAAACCATGTTGCAGTTGTCGCCATAGAACAGCGCAATGACGATGAACGCCCCGCCCAATCGGTGCGGAAGCCGCTCGGCTCGACCAGCATCACCTTGATGCCAAGCGGCTCGACTTCCTGCCAAAGCGCTTCGGACAATCCCTCGACGGCAAATTTCGTCGCGTTGTAGTGACCGACCGCAGGAAATAAGCGCAGACCGCCGATGGACGAGAAGTTGACGATGAAACCCTTGCGGCGCTTGCGCATGCCGGGCAGCACTGCGTGAATCATCCGGCCCAGGCCGAAGACGTTGACCTCGAACATCTTGCGCACCTCGGCTTCTTCGCTTTCCTCGACCGCCGCGAAGTAACCGATACCGGCGCTGTTCACGAGCACGTCGATACCGCCAAATCTCTCCTCGGCCGCCTTGATCGCCGCAGCGGCCTGATCGTGCTGGGTGACATCAAGTTTGAGTACCAACACGTTGCTTGCGCTGGCATGGCGCTCCAAAGGTCCGGGATCGCGTGCCGTCACCACTGTGCGGTAGCCATGTCCCATGGCCTGCCTGGCAAGCTCCAGGCCGAAACCGGTCGAGCAGCCGGTGATGAACCAGACTGGGGTTCGGTTGCCAGGTCCTTGCAATTTGTTGTCGTCATCGAAATATCTCCATTTATGGAATTGCAACGCGCCATCGAGACAGGCCGCTTGGTTGAGCCGCAGACCTTGCACGCCGGGCTCTGAAGGGTCTGTTCGCTGAAGCACCGAGCGCTGCAACGCCGCGGTCTGGCACACGCAAGACGAGTTTGCGAGCGGGCCGGCAACGATCCTGCGCGGCCAGTGAGGAAACGGCATCGTCCCGTTTCAGCTGCGCGTAGTTCCTGACTCTCGCCAAGCCGATTCTTGCATCGCCACTCCGTATTGCCTGGCGGCAGCCTGAATGCGCTTCCAGGCGTCTTCGCGCTCGGCATCACTGACGCCTTCAACCTGATCAAAACGCGCGATGGCATTGCGAACATGACCCGCGTTTTCGAGCGGCTCCTTGCGCTGGTCCGGAAAGGCAAACTGCCTGGCCGGGATCGCGTCTCGTTCTTCCGCAGTCAGCTTCGACATCGATAGTCTCCTTGTGCATGAATTTGCGGAACGCAGCGGCGGTGCTTCCGACGGAGTGACGCTCAATAGTCCATCAGTGCCACGCGGCCAGCGGCGGCCCCTTCGGCCGGCGCCGGCTCGAGCGCCGGATAGTCGGTGTAGCCCGAGGCACCGCCGCCGTAGAGTGTGTCGGTCTTGACCGCAGCCAGTGCTGCGCCGTGCCGCAAGCGCGCGACCAGATCCGGATTGGCGATGAAGGGCCTGCCGAAGGCCACCATGTCGGCTGCGCCGGTGGCAACGGCTTCCAGCGCCATCTCACGCGTATAGCCGTTGTTGACAATCCATGCGCCGTGTTCGTTGCCGCGTTTGTAGCGGCTGCGTAGCGCTCCGTAATCGAACGGCGCCACGTCGCGCGCGCCGCCGGTCGCGCCTTCGATGACGTGAATGAAAGCCAGCTTCAGCGGCGCGAGCTGTTCGACCAGCAGGTTGAACAGTCCCTGCGCGTCGCTGTCTTGTCCCGCATCGTTGACAGGAGTGACCGGCGACATGCGCACTCCCACCCGGCCGGCGCCGATCGCGGTCACGATCGCGGTCATCACCTCGACCGGCAGTCGTGTGCGATTCTCGCGGGTCCCCCCATAAGAGTCGGTACGGTCGTTGATGCTGTCGCGAAGAAACTGCTCCAGCAGGTAGCCATTGGCGCAATGCACCTCGATGCCGTCGAATCCGGCATCAATCGCAAGGCGCGCGGCGTGAACGTAGTCGGCAATGACGCGCGGCGATTCGTCGAGGCGCAACGCTCGCGGCGTGGACGTGTCCTCGAATCCCTTGGCCGTAAAGGTCTTGCAGTCCGCGCGCCGCGCAGTGCTCGATACGGGCGGCTGTCCTTGCGGTTGCAGGGAGATGTGCGAGATGCGGCCGACATGCCAGAGCTGCAATACGATTTTGCCGCCGTTGGCGTGCACCGCATCGGTGACGCCGCCCCAGCCGGCGACCTGTTGCGGACTATAGATACCGGGCGTGCCGAAGTAGCCCTGCCCCTCGGGTGAAATCTGGGTGGCCTCGGCGACGATCAGGCCGGCGCTGGCGCGCTGTGCGTAGTAACTCGCCATCAACGCCGTCGGCGTTGCGTGAGGGCCGGCGCGATTACGAGTCAGTGGCGCCATCACGATACGGTTGGCGGCGGCGATGTCGCCGAAGCGAATGGGGTCGAACAGGCAAGTCATGAATCGGCACTCCAAATGCTCAGGCAGTGGGTTCGGTGGTCGCCGCTGGCGGGGATTCATCCAGCTTCCATGCCTCGTAACTGAGTCTCGGCATGCTGAATAGCGCACCAGCGGTTTTCACGTAAGCACCCAGGCCGTTCATGCGGCCCACCACATGAAGGGCTTCGGCACGAATGAAAGGACCAGCCGGATCGACGAACTCGTCCTTCACGTGAATCGCCACGACTTGCGCCAGAACGATCCGGTTGCGGCCGATTTCCAAGGTCGTGATCTCGCGACATTCCAGGCTTGCCGGTGAAGTCGCGATACGCGGAACCTTGACCAGCAGCGAGGGTTCCATCTTCAGACGCGTGATTTCGATCTTGTCGATCGATGGTGGAAAGTCGATTGCGCTCAGGTTCATCGCCTTCGCGACCGCCTCGCTGACGACGTTGATCACGAACTCGCCTGCACTGCGGATATTGCGTGCCGTGGCTTTTTCCGTCATGCCCCGGCCCGGCCGATTGGCAATGCCAATGGCCACGATCGGTGGATCCGTGCCCACGTAGTTGTAGGCGCTGAAGGGAGCGGCATCGACTCTTCCGGCGGCATCGATGCTGGTGATCCAGGCGATGGGCCGCGGCGCCACCAGGCCGCACAGCAGATCGTAAATCTGCTGCCGTTCGGCCTTGGCGAGATTAAAATCCATTATTTCCTGAAGGTGACATTTGTCACGTCGTGCCGTATCTGTGAGTCGGTTTGCATCGTTATCCTCTAATTTTGCAGCGGGGTCGTCGAACGTAGTACAAAGCGAGTAGAGCGTCTGTGCGATGCAAAACATCGCAGTTTGCGGCGCGGTGGAATAAAGCCTGCACTCATTGGAGTCTTATGCAAACAATGGCAGACGTGCGCAAGCCGTTCAGTTGTCAGACTCGTCAGCCGCGCCTTCGCTCCGCTCACGCACGTGAGCATCGAGCGCTTCATCCGTTCGGTGCTTAAACGGAATGAGCGCAGCCTGCGTGCGTTCGACTCATTTCCAGACGCGAGACCGTTCCCGTGCCTTCTGTGCATTGCCGAACGGACGACCGTAAGCATTCGATGCAGCCTCTTCGACCAGGCGTGTTAGCAATACGTTGGCCGCTTGTTGACCCACGCACTCAATAGAGAAGGAATCATGTTACGAAGCATGAATGATCTGGAGAACTGCAAGATCCGCGCAGCTGACGGTAATCGACGCGCTTTCTCGGCAACCGCGGCTGGTCGGCTGTTGTCCACGAATCCTGCGCCAAGAATACCCACCACATGAGCCAACTCCTGAGTGCTTTCATGCTGACGTTTGTGGCACTCTTTCCCATCGTCGATCCACTGGAGTCGGCGCCGTTCTTTCTGGATCTCACCCGGTCCTGTTCCGTTGCCGAACGAAACGCCACTGCTTGGCGAGTGACACGTTACAGCTTCTTTCTGCTACTGGGCTCCATGGTGCTGGGGCCGTCGCTGCTCGTGTTCTTCGGCATTGATCTGGCCGTCGTGCGCATCGCGGGTGGCTTGGTCGTGACGTCCATCGGCTGGAAGCTGTTGAGCAAAGGGGATGACCAATGGTCCGGCGGCGCGGTGGCGGAAGCCGAGGTGAACGCCAAGCCAGCGATGCAGTCTGCGGGCAGTTTCTATCCGCTGACTATGCCGTTGACGGTGGGACCGGGTTCAATGTCTATCGCCATCACGATCGGCAGCCACTATCCTGCCGCAACTGCGCAGCTCTCGCGCTTCGTGCTGTATATGTCCGGCGCCTTGATCGGCCTGCTGGCAATTGGCGCGGCGATCTACATTTCGTACCGGTTCGCGGCGAACATTGCCAGAGTGCTCGGCAAGACCGGCGTGGAAGTCATGGTACGGCTGTCTGCTTTCATTCTGATGTGCATCGGGATTCAGATCATTTGGAATGGCAGCGTGGCACTGATGCCCAGCCTTCTCCACTGACAGGCCGGCAGCGAGCTGCCGTCACGGCCATCGAGCACATGGATGTTCCCGGCACCAACAAGCTCCCGGCGGATGTCGCTGTTCAGTCGTTGCCGAGGCGCCGAAGTCGCGATCTGAGTGTCTCGATCTCGTCGAGCAAATCAAGCACCAGGGCTACGCCAGCGGCGCTGAGTTCCAGATCGCGCGACAGGCGCAGAGCCGCACGAGCGCGTTGCAGACTGGTGCCTTCAAAGCGCCATCGCTGCGGATCCTCGCCGTTCGGCGTCAGAGCGCCCACGTCGACCAGCGCAAGCAACTGCTCGATGTCAGTGTGGCTGGCTCGGCTCAACTCGACGAGCGTGAATTGGACCTCTTCCTCGACCACGACGCAGCCTGCCACGGATATGTTCGGATCGCTCATCGCATCATGCCTCCAGTGAGCCGCGTGGATTGAAATCGCCGAAGGCTTTGGCCAATTCGCGGTAGGCCTCCTGTGCCGGCGCCGCATCCGCCGGCGGCAGCGCGATCGACAGGGCTGCGTACAAGTCCCCGGCCGGGCCGCCGGTGGAGGCGCTGGGAATTCCCTTGCCCTTGAGGCGCAGCTTGCGACCTGCCGCTGAATTTGGCGGTACGCTCAGTTGAACGCTGCCGTCGGGCGTCGGGACGGTAACGCTCGCCCCGAGAACGGCTTCCCAAGGAGCGATCGGTACGTCGAGGTAGACGTCGCGGCCGTCAACGTGAAAGTGCTTGTGCGGCGCAAATTCGATCTCAAGGTAAAGGTCGCCGGCTTGCTCCCCGCCTTGCCCGGGATTGCCCTGACCGGCCAGCCGAAGGTGTTGCCCGTTGCGGATGCCCCTTGGAATTGACACTTCTAGCTGCTGTTGCTTCATGGTCACCTGCCCCTGCCCATCCATCTGGGGGATGCGCAAGGAGATCGTGCGATGACCTCCCCGATAGGCATCCTGCAGGTCGATCTGCACCTTGGCGTGATGATCTCCGCCGGCCCTGACTCCCGGGTTTCGCGACCCGCGCGCGCCTGCGGGCCGGTGCCCGAACAGGGCTTCGAAGAAGTCGCTGTGATCGAAATGGTCTCCGCCGCCAAAGTCGCGGCCACTGAACTCGAAGCCAGCGTCCCATCCTGGCGGCGGGCTGAACTCGGCCCCCGTCTTGTATCGGGTGCCGACATCATCGTAGGCGGCCCGCTTTTCGACATCACTCAGCGCCTCATAGGCCTCGGCCACATCCTTGAATCGGGATTCGGCATCCGGCTCCTTGCTCACGTCTGGGTGGTACTTGCGCGCGAGTTTGCGGTAGGCGCGCTTGATGTCGTCCTGTGTGGCAGTCTGCTGCACTCCAAGCGTGGCGTAATAGTCCTTGAATTCCATGAAGGCTCCAGGCAGTGACACTCGATAAACCTGAAAACATCGATTGGGGGTCAATCTTCTTGGAGAGGATAGGCGAATTTGTTCGGCCATCGCCTGAGCCAAGTCAAGTCGAGGACGTTCGTTGCCACCTGCAAGTACCCTCCGCGCGCCAAGTTCACCGCCTGACAGACCGATGGTGCAGCTGCGCACTTGCTCGCAGAACACCGCCTGTTGACACTAGGCTTTCTTAATTGCGCGGTTCGCGCTAAACAACTGTCCACCGCTTTCTGTCGTGTAACCGGTGTAGCCTGTAAACAAGGTGTACGGATACATGCCAGCACCCCAGAACCCGGTGCTACCCCAGTAGGAGGCATATCCGTAATAGCCGAGATACTCCGATTCGTGCTGTCGCGAGACCGGTTTTTCGGTGTGGAGCGACGGCTTGGTGTTGATGACAGCTTTGTTAACGCAGTGCCGATTGACTTGAATCAATTACAGCGCAAACGGTCGAACTGTAGATTCGGGCTCCGCAAGGAATGGAATTCAAGGCATGAGCAGCACCTTTGTGGATGCCCCTCAAGCGCGAGTGGCCTATCCATGCGCGGCAGCAAAAGAGCAGCGCTCGCTGCATGTGCTCGTCGTAGCTTCCGAAATCTTTCCGCTGGCCAAGACGGGCGGCCTTGCCGACGTGGCGAGCGCGCTGCCGAAATCCCTAACGGGGCTGGGCATTGAAGCGCGACTGATCATGCCGGCGTATCCATCCGCGCTGGAACAAGCGCTGGGTCTGCATGTCGTCGCCGAACTGGGTGAGGTGCTCGGCGCGCCGGTGCGCGTGTGGTGCGGGCGCATGTCGGATTCGAATTTACCGGTGTGGCTGGTCGACAGTCCCGAACTGTATCGCCGCTCCGGTTCGCTGTACGTCGACGAACAGGGACAGGAATGGTCCGACAATGCGCGGCGCTTTGCGGTGCTCAGCCATGTCGCGGCGAATATCGCGCTCGGGCGCACGGCGATTGCTTGGCGGCCGGATGTCGTGCACTGCAACGACTGGCACACGGGGCTGGTGCCCCTGCTGCTGCATCACGCGCCGCAGCCGCGGCCGCGTTGCGTGTTTACGATTCACAACGCCGCGTTTCAGGGCAACTTTCCGCTCGACGTTGCGCGGCAGTTCGATCTGCCGCTCCATACGCTCGCCACCGGCGGCGCCGAGTTCTACGGGCAGTTTTCATTTCTGAAGGCCGGCATTCGCTACGCGGACAAAATCACCACCGTCAGCCCGACTTATGCACGCGAAATATGCACGTCCGAGTTTGGCTTTGGTCTCGACGGCCTGCTGCGTTCGCGCGCCAGCGATCTTGTCGGCATCCTGAACGGCATCGACGACGATTTGTGGAATCCGGCTGCCGATCCCCATCTGGCGCAAGCCTATGCGCGCGCCGATTGTGGCGGCAAGGCCGCGTGCAAATGCGATCTGCAACATCGCCTGGGACTACGCGTTGACGCCGATGCACCACTCGCTGTTTTCGTCAGTCGCGTCACGCCGCAGAAAATGGCCGATGTACTGCTCGACCGTCTGCCGCACGTTATGCAGCGCGCGCCGCACATGCAGTTCGCGCTGCTCGGCCGCGGCGACCGCCATTTGGAAGAAGGGTTCTCGCAGCTGGCTGCCGCGTTTCCGGGTCGTGCATCGGCACGCATCGAATACACGGAACCGAAGGCGCATCGCATGCACGCCGGCGGCGACATCCTGCTGCATGGATCGCGCTTCGAGCCCTGCGGACTCGCGCAGCTCTATGCGATGCGCTACGGCACGATTCCGGTTGTGCGGCGTGTTGGCGGCCTTGCCGACAGCGTCGCCGACGCCGAATGCAATAAAGCAACGCCAACCGGTTTCGTGTTTGACGATGCCACCGGCAACGCGCTTTCCTCGGCAATCGATCGCAGCCTGCATGTTTACCAGGCGCGCCGCGGTTCGTGGCAACGCTTGCAGGCCAACGCGATGAGCGCCGATTTCAGCTGGCGCCGATCGGCGCGCGAATACGCCACGTTGTTCGCGCACAAATTGACCGGTATGGCGGCAGACCTCCGGAACGGCACCGACGATCGATGGCCGGATATCTCGTTCTCGGCAATACCTGCGGCCTTTAGTGCATGACCGCCGACCTGCCGCAAGGGGCTGGCGCCGGGGCGGCAGCGCCGCTGAGAGAAAGCTATTAAGGATGCACCGTGAACCCCCCGACACCTATCAGCTACCCGATCTATAGCTTTCCGCCGACGGATATCGCCGGGTTCGATACGCTGGCGGAGCTTGCCCTGGATATGCGCTCGTCGTGGAATCATGCGACCGACAAAATATGGCGGCAGCTGGATCATGAATTATGGGAGATCACCCATAATCCGTGGGCGGTCCTGCAAACGGTCTCGCGTGACCGCGTCGAGCGGCTACTGACTGATCCCATGTTTCGCCGGGACGTTGATTCCTTGTTGCAAACCCGGCGGCAATCCGCGGAGGCTCCGGCTTGGTTTCAGCAGACGCATCTGCAGAGTTCCTTGAGCTGCGCCGCATACTTCAGCATGGAGTTCATGCTCAGCGAAGCCTTACCTATCTACTCAGGCGGGCTCGGCAATGTCGCCGGCGATCAGCTCAAAGCCGCCAGCGACCTGGGCGTGCCGGTGGTCGGCGTCGGTCTGCTCTACCAGCAGGGCTATTTTCGCCAGGAGATTGGCAAAGACGGAGCGCAAGAGGCGCTCTACCCATATAACGATCCCGGCCAGTTGCCGATCACGCCATTGCGCAAAGCCAACGGCGACTGGTTGCGGCTCGAGATCGCTTTGCCAGGTTACTCCGTGTGGCTGCGCGCATGGCAGGTTCAGGTCGGAAGAGTGAAGCTATACCTGCTGGACAGCAATGACGCGGCGAACTTTCCCGTGCATCGAGGGATCACCAGCGAGCTGTACGGCGGCGGACCGGAACTGCGCCTCAAGCAGGAACTGCTGCTCGGCATCGGCGGCTGGCGGTTGCTGCGAGTGCTCGGTCTCCAGCCGGAGGTCTGTCATTTGAACGAAGGGCATGCTGCTTTCGCCGTGTTGGAGCGCGCCCGACAGTTCATGGAAGAAGCCGACCAACCCTTTCAAGTCGCACTGGCCGTCACACGCGCGGGAAATCTCTTCACGACTCACACGGCGGTGGCCGCCGGTTTCGATCGTTTCGCCCCAGCGCTCATCGAGCAATATCTCGGTCTGTATGCCGAACAGAAGCTAGGCATAACGCTTCATGATTTGCTCGCTCTGGGTCGTCAGAATCCGCACGACCCGGTGGAGCCTTTCAACATGGCCTATCTCGCCATCCGTGGAAGCTTAGCGGTGAATGGCGTGAGCCGTTTGCACGGAGACGTCAGCCGGCAGCTGTTCGAGCCACTCTTTTCGCGTTGGCCGAAGAACGAGGTGCCCGTCGGATATGTGACGAACGGTGTCCACACGCCCACCTGGGACTCAGCCCCAGCCGATGATCTCTGGACTGAGGCCTGTAGAAAGGCCCGCTGGCTGGGAACGACGCAATCGCTAGAGCTGGAAATGCGCTGCGTCGCGGATGCCAAACTCTGGCCGTTTCGCAATGCCGCCCGGACGTCTCTTGTCGAATATATCCGTCAGCGCCTGTCCCGGCAGCTGACCGCATCCGGCGCGTCGCCCGAAGCGGTGGACGTGGCGAAGCATTTGTTCAATGCCGACACACTGACGTTGGGCTTCGCCCGCCGCTTCGCGACTTACAAGCGGCCGAACCTGCTGCTGCACGATTCGGCACGCCTGCTGCGCCTGTTGGCCAACCCCGAGCACCCGGTGCAACTCATCATCGCTGGCAAAGCGCATCCGGACGATCGTGCAGGTCAGGCCTTGATCCAGGAGTGGATTCAGTTCATTCGTCAGCCGGAAATCCGGCCGCACATCGTTTTCCTGAGCGACTACGACATGCTGCTGACGGAGCACCTGGTGCAGGGCGTGGATGTCTGGATCAATACGCCGCGGCGACCGTGGGAAGCCTGCGGCACGAGCGGCATGAAAGTGCTCGTCAACGGCGGCCTCAATCTCTCGGAACTGGATGGCTGGTGGGCGGAAGCCTACACGCCTGAAGTGGGCTGGGCCTTGGGCGACGGCCGCGAGCACGGCGACGATCCCGCCTCAGACGCGGCCGCAGCTGACGCGCTCTACGATCTGCTCGAGCACGAGGTGATCCCTGAATTTTATGGCCGCAACGAGAGCGGCATTCCCACCGCTTGGGTCAATCGCATGCGCGAAAGCATGGCGCAGCTGACGCCACGCTTCTCCACCAACCGCTCGGTTCGCGAATACACCGAACAACACTATCTCCCGGCCGCGTCCGCCTATCGATTGCGTAGTGCCGATCGAGGCGCCATTGGCAAGCGGATCATCGATCGGCAGCACCGTCTGGACCACCAGTGGGCGCAGCTGCGCTTCGGCGCCATAAAGGTTGAGACGCGTGGCGAACAGCACCTGTTCGAGGTTCAGCTCTATCTCAACGACCTCGATGTCGAAGCGGTTCAGGTCGAGCTTTACGCCGATGGTGTCATGGGCAGCGCTTCCGTTCGCCAGGAGATGAAGCGCGTTCGCCCAATTCGCGACGAAGCCGGCGGCGGCGTGTACGGCGCGGCCGTGCCGGCGGCCCGCCCTGCCGCGGACTACACAGCACGCGTAATCCCGCGCTACGAAGGCGTTGCAATTCCGTTAGAAGACGCACGCATCCTGTGGCAACGATGAATTGATTTCGAGCGGTAAGCGTAGTGAACCGCAAAAGATCGAATGCAACCCATGCAAAAACCTTAGAACCGGATGACCATCCTGTCGGTGTGGTACGGCACCGAAAAAACTCGCTGCAGTCGGTATCTTTTAAAGGTCGTAACTAGACATGAGGTTTGTCGATTGCTTTGCTTCCTCCTGCTTCGTGCATATCCGCAAGCCTGACGCGGATATTTTCCGGCTCGCGCTGGAGCTTGCCCAAGTGCCCGCGCGGCAAGTGATCTACATCGAGAACACTCCAATGTTCGTCGAGGTCCCTGAAGGCGTGCGGATTCAATCCATTCTTCACACCGACTACCGATCGACATGCGCCACGCTGGCAGTCGCTCGGACTACGGAATGAAAAAGGCGGTGTCCATGAAAGTCGATAGCCCAAGCATTCTGACGCTCAATGCAGGCTCGTCGAGTATCCGCTTCGCGCTGTATCAGATCGGCGAAGCGTTGGAGCGAACGCTCGATGGGAAGATCGACCGCATCGGCCTGAGCGAAACGAATCTAAGCTTCACGGCTTCGAATCGGAAACCATCGGGCCGCTGCAATCTCGCCGCTGAGGATCACCGATCGGCGACCGCTTTCCTGATCGATTGGCTCGAACAACAGCAGGCTTTTATTTCAGTGCGGGCGGTTGGACACCGGGTTGTCCACGGCATGCAGCGTAGCCAACCTGAGCCTATCACGCAGGCCTTGCTGGACGAGCTCGATAGGATCAAGCCCTACGATCCGGATCATCTGCCGCGCGAGATCGAGCTGATCGAGGCATTCCGGCAGCGGCATCCGCAGCTGCCGCAAGTTGCCTGCTTCGACACGGCTTTCCACCGCACCCTGCCCCGCGTTGCCCGATTGCTACCGATTCCGCGGCGCTACGACGCGAAGGGCGTGCAACGTTACGGTTTCCACGGTTTGTCTTACGCGTATCTGTTGGAAGAACTCGCGCGCCTCGGCGATCCGGCGGCGACAACCGGCCGCGTGATCCTTGCGCATCTGGGCAACGGCGCCAGCCTGGCCGCCGTGCGCAATGGTCAGAGCATCGACACCAGCATGGGTTTCACGCCCACGGCTGGCATCCCCATGAGCACGCGCTCCGGAGATTTGGATCCGGGATTGGTCAGCTACTTGGCGTGCACCGAGCAGATGACCGCCGCCCAATTCCACCAGATGGTAAACCACGACTCCGGACTGCTCGGCGTTTCCGAGATCAGTTCCGACATACGCGACTTGCTCGCACGCGAAGCGAGTGATGTGCGGGCAGCGGAGGCCGTGGCCTTGTTCTGCTATCAGGCGAAGAAGTGGATCGGGGCTTTTGCCGCTGCGCTCGGCGGCTTGGACACTCTGGTCTTTGCAGGTGGCATCGGTGAAAACGCGTCGCTTATCCGCGAGCGGATCTGCGACGGGCTGGGCTTTCTCGGCATCGAACTCGACTCGGCGCGCAATGCGACGAACGCACCGCTGATTTCGGCAGATGCGGGTCGCGTCAGCGTGCGGGTCATCCGCACCGAAGAGGAACGCGTGATCGCGAGGTCTGTTGCACGCGTCCTCAATCTCGGATCCATTTAGGAAGCATAGACCATGAACACCACCGCGCTCACACCGGAACTGCTCCACAAAATGGACGCCTACTGGCGCGCCGCCAACTATCTCTCCGTAGGGCAGATTTATCTCTACGATAATCCGCTGCTGAAGCGGCCGCTGACGCTGGCGGATGTGAAACACATGCTGCTGGGACACTGGGGTACGACGCCCGGCCAGAATTTCATCTACGTGCACTTGAACCGGGTCATCAAGAAATACGACCTCGATATGATTTATGTGTCCGGCCCCGGGCACGGCGGGCCGGCCGTCGTGGGCAACACCTACCTTGAGGGCACTTACAGCGAGATCTATCCCGACATCGGCCAGGATGAGGCCGGCCTTCAAAAGCTCTTCAAGCAGTTCTCGTTTCCCGGTGGTGTCCCCAGCCACGCGTCGCCGGAGTGCCCGGGCTCGATCCACGAGGGCGGCGAACTGGGCTATTCACTCAGTCACTCGTTCGGGGCGGTATTCGACAATCCCGATCTGATCGTCGCCTGCGTCGTCGGCGACGGCGAGGCAGAAACCGGGCCGCTAGCCACGGCCTGGCATTCCAACAAGTTTCTCAACCCAGCCACCGACGGCGCAGTGCTGCCGATCCTGCATCTCAACGGCTACAAGATTTCCAACCCGACCATTCTCGCCCGCATCGAGCGCGAGGAACTGGAACAACTGCTGCGTGGCTACGGCTGGACGCCTTATTTCGTCGAAGGTCGTGAGCCCGCGCTGATGCACGAGGCCATGGCCGCGACGCTTGACATAGCGGTGGAGCAGATCAGGAAAATCCAGCACGACGCCCGCGTCAACGGCAACCTGACGCGGCCGCGCTGGCCGATGATCGTACTCAAATCACCCAAGGGCTGGACCGGACCGAAGGTGGTGGATGGCCGGCAGATCGAAGGCACGTTCCGGGCGCACCAGGTGCCGCTGTCCGATCCGGCCACCCATCCCGAACACCTCAAGCTGCTGGAAGACTGGCTCAGGAGCTACCATCCACAGGAATTGTTTGATGCGCAGGGCCGCCTGAAACCGGAACTGGCCGAACTGGCACCCAAGGGCGCGCGGCGCATGGGCGCCAATCCCCACGCCAACGGCGGCATGCTGCTACGCGATTTGCGAATGCCGGATTTTCGTGACTACGCGGCCGACGTGCCCGCACCGGGCGCGCCCGGCATCGGCGACACGCATGTGCTGGGGCCTTTCCTGCGCGATGTGGCGAAGCTGAATAGCGAGCAGCGAAACTTCCGGGTCTTTGGTCCTGATGAGACGCTCTCCAATGGTCTGGAAGCGCTCTTTGGGGTGACCCAGCGCCAGTGGGACGCCGCGACCGTGCCCAACGACGAATTTCTCGCGCCCGCCGGCCGCGTGATGGAGATGCTCAGCGAGCACCAGTGCGAGGGCTGGCTCGAAGGCTATCTGCTCACCGGACGACACGGACTCTTCAACTGCTACGAGGCGTTCATTCACATCGTCGACTCGATGTTCAATCAGCACGCCAAGTGGTTGAAGGTGACATCGCAGCTGCCGTGGCGGCGCAAGATTGCTTCGCTGAACTACTTGTTGGCCTCGCATGTCTGGCGCCAGGATCACAATGGCTTTACCCACCAGGATCCCGGCTTCATCGACCATGTCGTGAACAAGAAGGCTGAGGTCGTTCGGGTGTACCTGCCGCCCGATGCCAACTGTCTGTTGTCGGTGACGGATCATTGCCTGCGCAGCCGGCATTACGTCAACGTCGTCATCGCCGGCAAGCACCCGGCACCGCAGTGGCTGGCGATGGACGCCGCCGTCAAGCACTGCACTGAAGGCATCGGCATCTGGCAGTGGGCCAGCAATGACCAGGGCGTTGCACCCGATGTGGTCATGGCCTGCTGTGGCGACGTGCCCACGATGGAGACGCTTGCCGCCGTCTCGATCCTGCACGAACATCTGCCCGATTTGAAGATCCGCGTGGTCAATGTGGTCGATCTCATGAAATTGCAGCCGCAAAGCGAGCATCCGCATGGATTGAGCGATGTGGATTTCGACGAACTCTTCACCAAGGACAAGCCGGTCATCTTCGCCTTCCATGCCTATCCGTGGCTGATCCACCGACTGACTTACCGCCGCACCAACCATTCCAATATTCACGTCCGCGGCTACAAAGAGGAGGGCACTATCACCACGCCCTTCGATATGACCGTGCTGAACGATCTGGATCGCTTCCATCTTGTCATCGATACCATCGACCGCCTACCGCAGACCGGCGATAAGGGTGGCTACCTCAAGCAACGGCTCAAAGAAAAGCTGATCGAGCATAAGCAATACATCTGCAAATACGGCGAGGATCTGCCAGAAATTCGCAATTGGAAGTGGCTGGGCAAAGCGCGATCCGGCGAAAACCTGAGTGCTGAAAACGTCGGTGTTTGAATGAACATGCGCGGACCGGAAGTCACAAACAAAGCCATTCCGTCAAATCGCGGCGCCGTTGTTTCGGTGCGTGGTAGCGTCGTAGATATCCGGTTCGATGTGCGTTTGCCGCCGATCTATTCGTTGTTGCGCGCCGGAGCGGAAGGACAGATCGTTATCGAAGTGATAGCGCAGCTCGATGCGCGTCGCGTGCGCGGGATTGCGCTGACGCCCACGCAAGGTCTCGCTCGGGGCATGGTCGTGGAGGACACGGGCGGGCCGTTGAAGGCCCCGGTGGGTAAGGGAACTCTCTCACGGATTTTCGACGTGTTTGGCAACGTGATAGACCGGGAAGCGGCGCTGTCCGATGTTCAATGGCGCTCTGTACATCAAGCGCCGCCGCCGCTGGCACGACGCTCCACCAAGTCTGAAATCTTTGAGACGGGCATCAAAGTCATCGATGTGCTCGTGCCGCTGGAACGCGGCGGCAAGACCGGACTGTTCGGCGGCGCGGGCGTGGGCAAAACGGTACTGCTCACCGAGATGATCCACAACATGATTGGGCACCAAGAGGGCGTAAGCATTTTTTGCGGCATTGGCGAACGCTGTCGCGAAGGTGAGGAGCTTTACCGCGATATGAAAGAAGCCGGCGTGCTGAAGAACATGGTAATGATCTTCGGCCAGATGAATGAGCCGCCGGGCAGCCGGTTCCGGGTGGGACATGCGGCGCTGACGATGGCCGAGTATTTCCGGGACGACGAGCACCGCGATGTGCTGCTGCTCATCGATAACATTTTCCGCTTCATCCAGGCCGGCATGGAGGTGTCCGGCTTGATGGGCCAAATGCCGGCGCGCCTGGGGTATCAGCCCACAATGGGCACCGAACTATCGGGGTTGGAGGAGCGCATCGCCAACACGGATGCCGGCGCCATCACGTCGATCCAGGCGGTGTATGTGCCGGCAGACGATTTGACCGATCCGGCGGCGGTGCACGTGTTTTCGCATCTGTCCGCGTCGATCGTGCTGTCGCGCAAGCGGGCGAGTGAAGGATTGTTTCCGGCCATCGACCCGCTACAGTCCAGTTCCAAGATGGCCACGCCAGGCATCGTCGGTGAACGGCACTACCGCTTGGCGCAGGAAATCCGGCGGACGCTCGCGCAATACGCAGAACTCAAGGACATCATTGCCATGCTCGGCCTGGAGCAGCTGGCGGCGGAGGACCGCAAGGTCGTAGCGCGTGCGCGCCAACTGGAGCGTTTTCTGACGCAGCCCTTTTTCACTACCGAACAGTTCACCGGCCTCAAAGGGAAGCTCGTCAGCCTCACGGACGCGCTCGACGGTTGCGAGCGAATCCTGCGCGATGAATTCAAAGACGACCCGGAAAGCGCGCTCTATATGATCGGGCCGATTGGTGAAGCGAAGGGAAGAGCCAAACCCAATCCCGGAGCGCCTACAAGTCCATCGGCTCCTGAGAAAAAGTCCGAAGGCACGGACGTCGCGCAGGCGAGCGCCGGTTCCAAGCCCCAAGGACCATCCAAAACTCCATCAAAGCCTGGAACAGATTCTCAAGCGAAGATGGAACATGCCGCCGATGCTCATGAATCTTAAGATTCTCCTGCCGTTCGAAATCTTCGCCGAGAAGACTGGCGTGTCGCGGATCGTTGCGGACACGCGCGCGGGCTCGTTCGGACTGTTGCCGCACCGACTCGACTGTGTAGCCGCGCTCTCACCGGGAATTTTGATCTACGAGACAGAGTCCGATGGAGAAGTCGTGGTGGCCGTGGATGAAGGGGTGCTCGTCAAGACCGGCCCGGACGTGCTCGTATCCGTGCGCCGGGCGATAGGCGGAACGGATCTCGGACAACTAAAGGATTCGGTCGAAAAGGAGTTTCTGACCCTGGACGAACGCGAGCAAAGCCTGCGCACCGTCATGGCGAAATTGGAAGCCGGTTTTCTGCGTCGCTTCGTGGCTTTTCAACATGAATGACGATCCAACAAAGCGGGCTTCGAAGAACGAAACGAGCCTCGCCGGACAGGTCGGCGCGAAGGCGGCACGCAAAATTAAGGCGCGCAAGTCCAAGCAAAGTATCTGGTTCGGCTTGGGCATGATGGGCCTGATCGGCTGGTCGGTGACGGTGCCGACGCTGCTCGGCGCAGCGCTTGGTCTCTGGTTGGACAAGCACCATCCAGACACTCATGCCTGGACGCTGATGCTATTGATGGCAGGGCTTGCGATCGGCTGTTTCAACGCGTGGCACTGGGTCGCCAAGGAAGACAAGGCCATGCGGGACGAACGGGAGAGTGACGATGCATGAATGGGTGACGCTGGCACTGGCGTTGACATCGGGTCTATTGCTCGGGGTGATTTTCTTCGGCGGCCTCTGGTGGACCGTCCAGAGGGGTGTTTCGTCCACACATCCGGCGCTCTGGTTCTTCGGCAGCCTGCTGCTGCGAATGAGCATCGCCCTGCCGGGGTTTTATTTTGTCGGCGGCGGCCAGTGGCAGCGGCTGCTGTCGTGTCTACTTGGATTTGTCGTTGCGCGCCTGGTCGTGACGCGGCTGCGCGGACCGTCAGGAGAAAGACAAAGCCGAACGGCAGCAGTAGCGGAGGACGGCCATGCGCCTTAGTCCCGACGAGATCATTTTCTGGCAGCACGGATTTTTCAAACTCAACGGCACGATTGTGTTCACCTGGGGATTGATGCTCGTGCTGGCCGTCGGTTCAAAGCTCGTCACGCGCAAACTGACCACCGAGCATACGCGTTCCCGCTGGCAGAACCTGTTGGAAATCGTCGTCACCGGCATCGAGAAACAAATCGAGGATGTCGGCCTTCAGCACCCGGAAAAATATATCGGCTTCCTGGGCACGCTATTCCTATTCGTTGCCCTGGCCAGCCTCTGCACGGTCATTCCCGGCTACGAGCCGCCGACGGGCTCGCTCTCGACCACCGCCGCACTCGCGCTGTGCGTCATGGTGGCGGTGCCGCTGTTCGGCATTGAGGACCAGGGGCTGCGCGGCTACCTCAAGTCCTACGTGGAACCGACGATCATCATGCTGCCGTTCAACATCATCAGCGAACTATCCCGCACGCTGGCCCTCGCGGTCCGCCTGTTCGGCAACATGATGAGCGGGACGATGATTATCGCCATTCTGCTGACCATCACGCCCTTCCTCTTTCCGATCGCCATGAGCGCGCTCGGCCTGCTGACCGGCATGGTGCAGGCCTACATTTTTAGCATCCTGGCCGCCGTTTACATCGCAGCCGCCACGCGCATGCGCATGGCCAAGCCTGATCCAGTGCCCAAGACTTGAAACTAACGAACCATCCAAAGGACTCTCCATGGATATCACCGCCCTCGTCGCCGTCGCCTCGATCGTCACAGCTGGCCTGACGATTGCCCTGGGGAGTATCGGACCCGCGCTCGGCGAGGGGCGTGCGGTCGCAACGGCATTGAGTTCTTTGGCGCAGCAGCCCGATGCAGCGACGACGATCACACGCACCTTGTTTGTAGGCCTGGCCATGATCGAGTCCATCGCGATCTATTGCTTCGTCGTTTCGATGATTCTCATTTTTGCCAATCCGTTCTGGAATCACGTCATCGCCCAAGCCGCGGGGAAGTAACCGATGCTGATCGACTGGTTCACCGTCGGTGCGCAAGCGCTCAACTTCCTCGTCATGGTTTGGTTGCTGAAGCGCTTTTTATACAAGCCTATTCTCAACGCCATCGACGCGCGCGAAAATCGGATCGCTTCGTCACTTGCCGACGCCGACGCGAAAATGGCCGAAGCCCAGAAGGAGCGCGACGAGTTCCAGCACAAAAACGAGAAGTTCGACCGGCAGCGCGCTGAACTTCTGAGCAAGGCGACGGATGAGGCGAAAGCCGAATTCCAGCGGCTCCTGGACGAGGCGCGAACGGCGGCCGACGCCTTGAGTGCGAAACGACAGGAAGCGCTGAGAAACGAGGCTCATAATCTGAATCAAGCGATCAGTCGCCGGATCCAACAGGAAGTGTTTGCCATCGCACGAAAGACGCTGGTTGATCTCGCTACGACGAGTTTGGAAGAGCGTCTGGGAGAGGTGTTCACACGCCGCTTGCGGGAGATGGATGGCAAGGCGAAAGAGGGTCTCGCCGCGGCCCTTAAAAAAACTGCCGAGCCCGCCGTTGTTCGGAGCGCGTTTGAGCTGCCCCCAGAGCAGCGCGCGGCGATACGAAATGCATTCAACGAAACCTTCGAGGCCGACATTCACCTGCGGTTCGAGACCGCACCGGAGTTGGTCAGCGGGATCGAATTCACCATGAATGGACAAAAGGTGGTTTGGAGCATCGCGGATTATCTCGCGTCGCTGGAAAAGCTTGTCGGCGAACTTCTGAAAGAGAAGGACCGACCTGAAGCGAAGAGCCCATGACCACTGCGCCTGAAAGTTTGCAGGGCATCCTCGACTACGCGTTCGCTGGAATAAGCCAGGCACGGGAAGCTTTTACTCCACAGTTGGCACCGCACGAAGTGGGCACGATTACGACGATCTCCACCGGCATCGCCAAGGTTTCCGGACTGCCAGGCGCAGCCTTTGAGGAGCTTCTCGAATTTCCCGGGGGGTTGTTCGGCATCGCGTTCAACGTAGACGAAGACGAAATCGGCGTCGTGCTGCTCGGCGAATACTGGCATCTGCACGCGGGGGATGAAGTCAGACGCACGGGCCGGGTAATGGACGTGATCGTTGGCGACGGATTGCTGGGACGGGTCATTGACCCGCTTGGTCGGCCGCTTGATGGCAAAGGTCCGGTGGTGGCCAGCGAGCGCCTGCCCATCGAACGTTCCGCCACGCCGATCATGGACCGCGCGCCCGTCACCGAGCCGCTCCAGACGGGCCTCAAAGTCATTGATGCGCTCATTCCTATTGGGCGCGGCCAGCGCGAATTAATACTGGGTGACCGGCAGACTGGCAAAACCACTATTGCAATCGACACCATCCTTAACCAGCGGGGCGAGGATGTCGTGTGCGTCTATTGCGCCATTGGCCAGCGTGCGTCCGCCGTGGCGAAGGCCGTAGCGGTTTTGCGGGAGAAGGATGCGATGGATTACACCGTGGCGGTGGTGACCGAAGGTAATGATCCGCCGGGCCTCGCTTACATCGCCCCGTACGCGGCAACCAGCATCGCTGAACATTTCATGAAGGCGGGTCGCGATGTACTGATTGTTTACGACGATCTCACTCAGCATGCTCGCGCCTACCGCGAGCTTTCTCTCCTGCTCCGCCGGCCGCCCGGTCGCGAAGCCTTTCCCGGCGACATCTTCTACATTCATTCGCGTCTGCTGGAACGGGCGACTCATCTGCTCAAGGAACACGGGGATGGCTCGCTCACCGCTTTGCCCATCATCGAAACCGAAGCGCAGAACATCTCCGCCTACATTCCGACCAACCTGATTTCTATCACGGACGGACAGATCTACCTCTCTCCGTCGCTGTTCGAACTGGGCGTGCTGCCCGCTATCGATGTCGGCAAGTCCGTTTCGCGCGTCGGCGGCAAGGCGCAACGGGCGGCGTATCGTGCAGTGACGGGCGACCTCAAACTTGCTTACGCACAGTTCGAGGAGCTTGAGACCTTTGCCCGATTCGGCGCCCGCATGGATGAAGACACTCACCAGATCATCGAGCATGGACGGCGAATCCGCGCCTGCCTCAAACAGCCGGAATTCGCTCCGGTGTCCGTGCCCGCGCAAATCGCCATCCTGCTGGCGTTGACCGCAAAGCTCTTTGACTCGGTGCCGATCGAGCGGATGGTGGATGCCGAACACGCCGTGCGCGCGGCGGCGGCGGGTATCCCGGCTGAGATAAGCGCGCGATTCGAAGCCGCCGCGAAATTGAATGACGAGGATCGCGAAGCGATTATCGAAATCGCCCGCAAGTCGCTCGCGGAGTTCCAACCCCGGCCGGAATGCAGCGCGGAAATCAAACCGAAAGCCGTGCTCAAGGAGAAAACGTGAGCGACACCATGGCGAACTTGAGCCGCAAGATCAGCAGCGCCGGCGATCTCCAATCGGTCGTGCGCACGATGAAAACCTTGGCGGCCTCGAACATCGGGCAATATGAGAAATCGGTGCGCGCGCTGGCCGACTACTATCGGACCGTGGAGCTCGGCTTGAGCGCGTTTTTTCGGGAAAGCCAGCCGGCGTCACTGATGATGAAGGGACAAGGACGAACTGCTGCGCGTGCGATTGGCGCCGTCGTGTTCGGTTCCGACCAGGGACTGGTAGGCCAGTTTAATGAGGTGGTCGCCGATTTTGCCTTCAAGACGCTCGCGACTCTGCCCGGCAAACCTAAAATCTGGGCCGTCGGCAAACGTGTTCATTCGCGCCTTGCGGACGCGGGCCTGCCACTGACGAGACTCCTCACGGTGCCGAATTCCGTCAAGGCCATTGCTGCCCTTGTAGGCGAGATTCTTGTAGAGAGCGAGATGCACCGCGGTCGGGATGATTTCACTGAACTTCACCTTTTCTACAACCACCCCACATCCGGGGCAGTTTACGCGCCCGTTACACAGCGCCTGCTGCCACTGGACGAAATCTGGCACCGCAAACTGGCCGAACTTCAGTGGCCGACAGGAAACGTGCCGCAGGTCATGGGCACCGGCGACGCGACCTTGCGGAGGCTTATCCGAGAGTATGTTTTCGTCTCACTCTTCCGGGCGTGCGCAGAATCCCTCGCCAGTGAGAACGCCAGCCGTCTGGCGGCGATGGAACGCGCCGATCGAAACATCGACGAATTGTTGGAGAATCTCCACGGAACATTTCACCGTTTGCGTCAAAGCGGCATCGACGAAGAGCTTTTCGACGTGATCTCCGGCTACGAAGCGCTGTCGGAAGGAACAGGTAATGCAAGGTCCTAGCCCGGATACGTCACCAGCGGACGCTGAAATAGAAACGGCGGATTCGTTGTTCTCCAGTAAAATTTGATTGTCGAAGTCAATTTCATGGAGCGAATCCGCCGTGACGGAATGTTACCAAGCTG
>Ga0265334_10000419_pt1 | contig 22330 bp, 20 predicted proteins | sample 42023metaG_FD_192442 | JGI IMG/M metagenome (GOLD analysis project Ga0265334, IMG submission 192442) | Rhizosphere microbial communities from Carex aquatilis grown in University of Washington, Seatle, WA, United States - 4-20-23 metaG | ecosystem: Host-associated > Plants > Roots > Rhizosphere... | reverse complement strand
GGCCTCTTCGGGCTTATGTGCGCCTTCATCGGTCTGGATCCTTCGACCGGCGCACCGCGATTCACCTTTGGTCAAATCTGGCTTTGGGACGGTCTTTCGGTGATCGTCGCCGTGCTTTCGATGTTCGCGGTGCCCGAGATGATTTCGCTCGGTGTCCGGGGCCGGGCATTTGACGTTTCCGCCGAAACCGCGGCGCGGCTGGAAGGCGCTACTGTGCCGGCGGAAACCGCCGTGTCGCCGAAGGTCACCTACGCCCAGATTTTCCACGGCGTCCGCGACGTGTTCCAGCACAAATGGCTGGTGTTTCGTTGTTCGCTGCTGGTGGCCGCCATCGGTGTGATCCCGGGTTTGGGCGGGGATGCCGCGGCGTGGATGGCCTATGGTCACACGGTACAGTCCTCGAAGCATCCCGAACGGTTCGGCAAGGGAGAAGTCGTGGGCGTGATCGGGGCCGAGACCGGCAGCTGTGCCAAGGAAGCCGGATCGCTTCTGCCGACACTCTTCTTCGGCGTGCCCGGTTCGTCCGGCATGGCAATCATGCTGGGCGCCTTCCTGATGCTCGGTATCCAGCCCGGTCCCACTATGCTGACTGAGCACATCGACATCGTGTGGTCGCTGATATGGGCGCTGGTCATTGCCAATATCATCTGCGTGATCATGCTGATCGCCGCCGGTCCCTGGATCGGCAAACTCAGCTCGATGAAAGCGAGCTTCCTCATTCCCTACGTGCTCGTGTTCGCGCTGCTCGGTTGTTATCTCTATGGCGGCAATTGGCAGAACCTGGTGCTGATTCTGGGGATGGGGAGCCTTGGTTATTTGTTCAAGCGCCACGATTGGCCGCGCGCGCCCTTCATCATCGGCGTGATCCTGGGCAAGATTGCCGAGGACTCGCTGCAGAAGGCCATCGGCATTTTTGGCGCGGGCTTCTTCTTGCGGCCGATTTCTCTGGTTTTGATCGCGATGATCATCGCCAGCGTTGCGTTCTACATGTGGCGCCAACGCCGTCCAAATAAAGCGAGTATGCCCAGCCATGCTTGAAGGGCGCATACTGGTCAGCGGCATCATGCTGGTCGTGTTCACGCTCCTGGTGGGGCTTTCTTTCACCTATGCGCCGGATGCGCGTTTCTTGCCGCTGGTGATCGGCATTCCCGGCCTGCTCCTTTCGGCGATCCAGTTCGTGAGCGAGCTGCGCACCAAAGCGCCGCCCACCGTGACCGTTGAGGAACACCGGCGCGAGGGGCGCATGTTCCTCTGGTTCGCCATCTTCGTGGGCGGACTGGTGCTGTTTGGTTTCCTTTACGCCGGCCCGGCGCTGGTCGCGGCTTACCTCTATTTCCAGGGCCGCGAGAAATGGTATGCGGCGCTGGGTGCAGCCGTGTTCGCCTGGGCGGTCCTGTTCGGCATATTCGAGCGCTTTCTTGGGCTCCCGCTGTTCGAGGGCCTCGTCTATCAATGGATTTTCGGCTGAAACGCCGCTGACGAAATCGAAATCTAAGAGTGGAGTCGAACATGTGCGGTGAATTGGAAGAAGAAGGCGACCAGGCCGAAGAGGTTCACAGCCGATTTGTGGCGCATGCGCATTCCTTTCTTGCCTCGCTGAAGCGCGAGCGCAAGAACGCGGATCCGGTGCATGCGCACCTCGACCGGCTGTTCCGCGAACTGCTCGCGGCTGCCACCGATCCCAATCGCGCGCCCGATGAGATGAGCGGCTATCAGCGCCTTGCCATGGAGCCCCTGGTGTTCGCGCGGTTGGCGGGCTTCATCGCCGCCCATGTGCCGCTGAACGAGGACCCGCTGCGCCGCGTGATGGAAGCGCTGATGCTGGGCTATTCCGAAGGCGAGATTGCGCTGCCCGAGCACGACCATGACCACGGCCACGATCATTTCCACGATCACGGCCATGGTCATTCCCACTGACCGGTAGCGATTTGATGGCGGAGAATAGCGCGAATGCCACGCAGATTCGCGGTTGGCAGTCGGACATCATTGCCGATCTCATCAAGGGGTTCGGTTTCCCTTACATCACGCTGAACCCCGGCGCGTCGTATCGCGGCCTCCACGATTCTCTTGTCAATCACAACAAGAACGAGCCGCCGATGCTGCTGTGTCCGCACGAAAAGGTGGCCGTGCAGATCGCCCATGGCTACGCAAAGGCGTGCGGCGAGCCGCTGTGCGTGATCGTGCACAATGTCGTGGGGCTCCTGCACGCCGCCATGGGAATCTATTATGCGTATACGGATCGTGCGCCGGTGTTCGTGGTGGGCGCGACCGGCCCCATGGACGAAGGCAAGCGCCGCCCGCGCGTCGATTGGGACCACACCGCCAACGTGCAGGGCAATGCCGTCCGCGATTACGTGAAGTGGGACTACCAGCCCGGCGGCATCCAGGGCGTACCGGACAGTTTCGCTCGCGCCTATTCCATTATGATGAGCGAACCGCAGGGTCCGATTTATTTGTGCTACGACGCAGGCCTGCAGGAAGCGCCGCTCACCGAAACGGTGAAGCTGCCCGACCCGGCGTCAGTGAAGCGCCCTAGCAAGATTGCACCCGATATGACGGCGCTGGCCGACATTGCCGACCGGCTGGTCGCTGCGGAATGGCCCGTACTGCTGCCGCAATATGTCGGACGCGTGGCGAGCGGGCTTACCGATATGGTGTCGCTCGCGGAGACCACGGGTGCGGCGGTTTCCGACGTGCAATCCCGGCTGAACTTTCCGACGGAGCATCCGCTTGATTGCCGCATGAACAAGGCCGTGTTCAAGACGGCCGATCTGATTGTCTCGCTGGACTGCCGGGATTGGGAACGTCCGACCCATTACAATGACCGCATCAACCGCACCTTGCGCGCGCATTACCCCGACCATTGCCAATGGGCCGACATCGGATTTGCCGATATCGAAATCTCCAAATGGGCGATGGGCTATCAGAAGTTCCCTGAATGCGCTGCCCGCGTGCTGGCCGACACAGAGCTTGCGATTCCCGCGTTGACCGATCTTTGCCGCGACCGCGTGGCGAAGGATGCGAAAGCGGCCAAGCGCATCGCGGATCGCACGGCCGCGATCAAGGCCATGCACGACAAGACCCGCGCTACATGGCGGGACGAAGCGCGTGACGGCTGGGATTCTTCGCCGATATCGCTCGCGCGCCTCGCGAGCGAAGTCTGGGCGCAGATCAAATCGGAAGATTGGGTGCTCACGACGCAGGCGTTCGAGGATTGGGCGCTGAAACTGTGGGATTTCGATCGCCATTATCGCTGGCCTGGCAAGGCACTCGGCACCGGTACGCAGATTGGCATGGCGATCGGCGTGGCGCTTGCCCACCGGGGCAAGGGCCGGCTGGTGGTCGACTGCCAGACGGACGGCGATCTGATGTTCGACGCGGGCGCGCTTTGGTTCGCAGCCAAGCACAAAATCCCACTGCTCTGTGTTATGCACAACAACCGCGCCTATTACAATGATTGGGAGCACCAGATCACGGTGGCGCGCCAGCGCGGCACGCCGGAGGAGCGCGCCTATATCGGGATGGACATCATGGACCCGGCGCCGGATTTCGCGACGCTGGCCCGCTCCATGGGCTGGTATTCCGAGGGACCAATCGAGAATCCCAATGACATCGCGCCGGCGCTGAAGCGCGCCATCGCGCAGGTAAAGGCTGGCAAGCCCGCCCTCATCGACACCATCACGCAGCATACGGGTTAAGAGATGAAAGTCGGACTTGCAGGCGTGGGCGAAATGGGCGGGGCCATCGCAGGCCATCTCGCCGCGAAGGGTCACGAGGTCACGGCCTATGATGTGGACGCGACCCGATTGAAAGCCGCGGCCGAGCGCGGGATCGCGGTTGCGGGCAGCCTCGAAGCGCTGGCAGCCGCGGCTGAGGTGTTTCTCGTCATCGTTTCGACCGACGAACAATCCCGCGCCGTCACGACCACGCTTTCTCAGCACGCCGACGCCGGAGCACTGATCGCCGTCGTTGCCACCAATCATCCCAACACGATGAAGGAACTCGATGCGCTCTGCCGGTCCCGTGGCAAGCACTTCATTGATGCGCCCGTGGTCTACGGCGCATCGGGCGCGCGCGAGGGCACGCTGCTCTCGCTCTGCGGCGGCGCAGAGGATGACGTCGAGCGTGCTCGCCCCGCGCTGATGGCGTACTCCCGCAACGTACTGCGTGTGGGGCCGGTCGGCGCCGGTCAGTTGGCGAAGGCCTGCAACAATCTGTTGCATTGGGTGCATTGCGTCTCCAATTACGAGACGCTGCTGCTCGCCAAGCGCTTCGGGGTGGACGCGCAGAAAATGCGCGAAGTGCTGCTCGAATGCCCCGCCTTCAATCTGACGCTCAAGCGCTGGGACAACACCCGCTTCACCTGGCAGGAAAAGGACATGGACGTGACCATGGACTTGGCCCAACAGGCCGGTCTTGCGCTGCCCCTGGCGGGCCAGGTGGACCAATTGGTGAAATTGCTCACCGCCGACGACGTAAAAGCGCTGCTTTACGGCCCGGAATGCGATTATCTGGGCGTCCGGGTGACGCCGCTGAGAGCCGATGAGGGCGGATTGGGATAAAGTGTGTGCTAATGGCCGCGGCCTTCGACGGCTCAAAGCGTGGCCTCATAAAACAATCCTCATGCCGGCTCTGCCGAAGCACGGGGGAGGGGAAAATAGGGAACTGATGGCGAAGAAAAGTGCGCTTTGGTCCTATACCATCGCAGGGTGGTCGGGCTTCTACGTCATGCTGGTCGAGCTGCTCTCCGGCCGGCTGATCGCTCCTTCCTTCGGTAGCTCCATCTATGTCTGGGGCTCGGTCATTTTCGTTTTCATGCTGGGGCTCTCCATTGGTTACCTGCTTGGCGGCATTTATTCCCGCTATTCTCCTAGCGTTCCGCGTCTCTGCGGCATCCTGATCGCCTCGGCGCTGACCACCCTGCCGACCGTGCTGTTCGGCACGGTGCTGCTGGATTTCATGTTCAACACCATCACCGATCCGCGTTTCGGCTCGCTTGTGACCTGCCTCGGCCTCTTCCTGGTGCCGACCGTTTTCGCTGGCATGGTCTCGCCCTATGCCATTCGCATCATCGTGAAGAACAAGGAATCCTCCGGCCATGATGCCGGCTATCTCTATTTCATCTCCACCCTGGGCAGCAGCCTGGGTACGCTGCTCACGGCCTTTTATCTTGTGCTTTTGTTCGAGGTAAACACCATCCTGATGGTGGCCGTCGGCATCTCGGTTATACTGGGCGCATCGGGGGCCCTCGCAAATTACGGGAGAAAATAAAGGGACATGCGCATCCTTGCCATCATCTTCGCGTTGCTGCTGACGCTGGTTGGCGTCGCGCCCGCGAACGCGCAGCAAAAGCTCTTGCATCAGGAGCGCTCGCTTTACCGCAACATCTTCGTCACGCAGGACGGCGACGAACGCTGCATGCTGTTCCGCTATCCCGTTCCCAATGGGCGGGAGTCGTGCAAGCTGCTGCACGACCCCACCAAGCTCATCTTCGATTACACCCAGATGATGCTGGCCGGGCTCTACCTCAATCCCGACCCGAAGAAGGTGCTCATCATCGGCGAGGGCGGCGGGACGATTCCGACGGCGCTCCAGGAGATGCTGCCGGGGGCCCAAATCGATCTGGTCGAGATCGACCAGGCGGTCGATACCGTGGCGCGGACTTATTTCGACTTCAAGCCGGGCCTGAAGATGAAAGTCACCATCTCGGACGGCCGCGTCTTCATCAAGCGCGTGGCGGCGCAGAAGCCGAACTATGACCTCGTGCTGCTCGATGCCTTCGACGCCGACTACATCCCCGAGCACATGCTGACGCGCGAGTTCCTGCAAGAGGTGAAGGGCGATATGGCGCCCGGCGGCGTCATTGTCGCGAACACCTTCTCCAACAGCGCGCTTTACGATTACGAGTCGGTCACCTATCGCACCGTATTCGGGCCGTTCTTCAATCTGAAGCTCGCCAACCGCATCATCGTCGGGCGCACCAACGGCATCGCGGCGGACGATCTCGCCAATGTGCGGAAGAACGCAGCAGTATGGCAACCGAAACTCGCGCCCCGCGGCACTGGGTCCGATTTCCTTCTGCCGCTGTTCGATACCAAGGTCGATTGGGACCCGAACGCGCGCATCCTCACCGATCAATATTCTCCCTCCAATCTTCTGAACGCGCTGCCCCGCCGCTAAGCAAAGGTGTCATTTGACCAGTTCTTCCGAGTATCACGCCAAAGATCTTCCCAGCGACGCCGATCCGGCGCCTGTAGGTCCCTCCCACAACCGCGAACAGCCGGTGGTGTGGGAGCGCTGGCAGAAGAAGCGCACCTTCGTCCGCGCGCTCGAAGGCACCTATAGCGATTTGACCAAGGACCTGTTGAGTCAGCCGCGCGTACTCTCCTTTCGCGACAAACCATGGAAGGGCGGGCCGCAGCATTACTCGAAGACCGGCATCACGCCCGGCACCACCGCAGTCGGCCAATCCATCGAGACGCACATCGAGGCCTATGGCCCGGGCGCCTATGGGCAGAAGCACGGGCATCTGAACAGCGCGGTTTTCTACGTGCTGAAGGGCCGCGGCTACGACATCCACGACGGCCGCCGCATCGACTGGAAGGCGGGCGACGTCATGCTCGTCGAGAACGGCTGCGTCCATCAGCACTTCAACGACGACCCCGAAAACGAAGCGGTACTGCTGGTGTTCAAGGCAAAACCGCTCTTCCTCTTCATGCATCTGCTGTACCAGAAGATGGTCGCCTATCCGCCGACCACGCTTCTGGAAGGCCATGAAGATTGGAAGCCGCCGACGGATTTGTAAGGGAGAGATGCGTGTCCGCCATTGATCATGCCGTTGCGGAGCCGCGGAGCCCTTCGTCCGCATCCACCTCCGATCGCAGCGTGTCGCTGCGTCTGGCGCAGGCCCTGTTCTGCCTTGGCGCAGGGGCTGCGATCTGGTTTTCGCCATGGGCGATCGCCAACAACACCAAGGCCGCACTCGCGATTTCCGCGATGATGATCATCGCCTGGATGACGGAGGTGATGGAATACGCCTCCGCCGGGCTGGTGGGGCTGTTCCTGTTCTGGATTTTCGGCATCGCCAAGCCGGACGTGATTTTCTCGGGCTTCGTCAACGACGCGTCCTGGTTTTATCTGGGCGCCGTGTTCATTGCGGCGATGGCGACCAAGACCGGCCTGCCGCAGCGGATCGCGGGCTTTGTGGTCAACTATGTGGGTTTCACCTATTCCCGGCTGTTGCTTGGAATTGTCGTCGTCGCCTTCCTGTTGACGTTCATCGTGCCATCGGGCGTGGCGCGCGTGGCGATCCTGGCGCCGATCTGCATTGGCGTGATCAATCTGTTCGGCGTGGACAAGGGTTCGAACATCGGGCGCGGCATGTTCCTGCTGATGACCTATACCTGCGCGATCTTCGACAAGATGATTATTGCGGGAACGGGCGCCATCACCGCCGTCGGCGTCATCAACAAATACGTGCCGCACGCGGTTTCCTACGCCAACTGGTTCCTGGCGTTCATTCCGTGCTCGCTGGCGACAATCTTTGTCGGCTGGCGGCTCGCGCTTTGGCTGTTTCCCCCCGAAATCGAAACACTTGAAGGGCGCAAATCCGAAGTGCAGGCCCATTTCCGCAATGTCTCGGCCTGGTCGCCGATGCATACCAAAGCCTGCCTGCTGGTGCTGCTGGCGCTGGCGCTGTGGTTGACCGACCGCTGGCATGGGATTTCCGCGGCGAAGGTGGCGTTCGGCGTCGGTTTGATCGGGCTGCTGCCGTTCGTGGACGTGCTGAACGCAGAAGACTTCCGCAAAGCCAATCTGCTGCCTTATTTCTTCGTCGCGGCCGCGCTCGGCATGAGCGAGGTCTTGCGCGCGACGGGCGGGTTGAAACTGATCACCGATGCGCTCTTAGGCGGCATGGTGCCGCTGCTTTCAAGCAAACTGATCGCGGTGCCCGTGCTGTATTGGACGGCGTTCGTCTATCATTTCTTCACGGCGAGCGAGATACCGATGCTTTCGACCTCGCTGCCCATCCTGCTGGAGTTTGCGAAGTCGCACGGGATGGACACGCTCTGGTTCGGCATGGTGTGGACCTTCGCGGCGGGCGGGAAGCTCTTCGCCTATCAGTCCGCGCCGCTGATCGTGGGCTATGCCTACGGATATTTCAAACATACCGACATGCTGAAACTGGGCGCGATTCTGACGGTGGTGGAATTTGTAGCGCTTGCTTTCTGCACGTTCGTTTTCTGGCCGCTGCTCGGGTTCTGAACCCGCTGGCCCCCCCTCCCCCGCTTTGGGTGGGCATAAACAGGGCCGCTTTCGAGGAATCCTGCGGGCGTCGGCGGGGATAAGGTAAGTTTATTTGGCGCATATTTCGGTGCGATTTCGGTGCAATTCGATGCACGCGAGCGCCATTTGCGTCCCTTCGCGGGGCAAAGGAATACGTTCCCCGGCCAAACTGAGGCCGGGCATGATTGGGATGAAGACCGGACTTGAGAAAGAGCGCCCATGGAATGTGGGGTTGAGCGTCGGCGAATGCCAGAAGCGCGCGTCCGATTCGCGGCCTCCCGTTCGTCCCGGTTAGGAGCCGCTTCCGTCGTCCTGTTTGCGGATATCTTCCCGGATTTGCTTGGCCAGCAATTCCAGCCGATCGGCAAATTCGCTGTTGGTGCCTGGCGGCTGTCTGACGAGGGCTGCCGCCCGTTCAAGCTCCGTTGCCATTCGGACAAAGGTATCGTTGGACTGCGGCCCTTCCCTCAGGGTTCGCGCCATTTCATCGAGCATCGCCGGAATTTTCTCTGTATCGGACGGACCGTTTTCTGCCGTCATAGGAACACCCGCTGAGTACTCCCGAGGGGTGTGCTTACGGGTAGCGGGACCCGACCGCCTTGATGTGGATCAGTTTGCGAAAATTCGCAGGCCGCAACCGAAGCCGTTCACCAAAGCGGCGCTTCTGTAGGCGCTGTTCCTACTCACATGTCGGAAAAGTTTACAAAACTGACGTGAGCGTAGCCGCTAGTGGATTGAAATTCCTGGAAAAGAAAATATGGCCCGATTTTTGCTCGATAGGGCGTTGGGCTTTGGCCCGGCTGATTCCGCGCGAATAGCCATTCCGCGGGCGACCTTGCGTTGGGGAAGGGAGACTTGCGGTGAGAAAATCCGGCTTTGTGACGACTGCGTTAGGATTGGCTTTGTTGGCGTCGAGCCCGGCGGGAGCATCACTGATTACGGATCACGTGACGTTCTCGGCTGTCTTCACGAATCTCGGGGTGGATTACGGCGGCGGGGTGAGCCCCACTTTCACGACCGGAGGCACACCGGCAAGTCCGGTGACCGGATCGTTCGACATCAAGTTCGACCCGACGCTGACCTATTCCGACGACACCGCCGATATCTCGAACCCGGTGTTGAACGGCATCACCTCCGACTCCGCATTCGCCTTCGATTACTATCCCGTTGGTTCGACGCCTCCTGCTGGATTTCTTCCGGACGAACTTGTGGTCGGGGGCTTGGCCGACGGGGCGCACGCCATCCTCCTGACCAATCCGGTGCCGAACGACTTCTATCTCCATGTTCTCGATTTCACGACCAGCCCCGCATTCCAGCAGTTGGGATATACCGAGACGAGCCAGAATGTTTATTTCTACACCCTCGACACCAGCAACGATTCCGTCACGGTGAGCCCGGCGTCAAGCGTTCCGGAGCCTGCGAGTTGGAGCATCGTGCTTGCTGGACTTTTCGGCGCGGGCTTCTTTCGCCGGCGCAGACGCTCGGCCTGATTTCGGAAGATCGTTCCCGTTGTCATCGCGGACGGCGCGTTAGCGCCGTCCGCGATGACAACGGGATTGCGCGATGACGATGCAGAACGGGCCAGGTTCGGCCGTGGGTGCAGGCCGCGCGCCGCTTCGCTGCTTGGCCGGGATGACAATACGGGGATTACACCCGCAAAAATTCGCGGGCCGGATGAAGCACACCCACCCTTGAGGGAGGGTCGAAGGCGGCGCTGCGCGAAGCGCGAGACGGCTTCGGGGAGGGACCTTGGGGGGCGTGAAACGTCCCCTCCCCGAACGATCTCGCCCGCCGCTCGCGGTCTCACTCGTTCGACCCTCCCTCAAGGGGATCGTTGCGTAATTTTGGGGTTGTGATTCGCTGTTGCGGGAGATGAGGGGAGAGAGGGAGGGTCGAAGGCGCGAAGTGCGCCTGCGCTGAGCGGCTTCGGGGAGGGGACCTAGCGTGCGTGAAATGTCCCCTCCCCGAACGATCTCGCCCGCTTCTCGCGATCTCACTCGCTCGACGCTCCCCCTAGGGCCGCGTTAAACGGGTTCGCCCCATCGCTGGGGAAAGCCAATAATGCAATCTCGATGAAATGTATTCTGACCCGAATTCTTTTTGTCTATGAATCTATGGTGATTTGATGGGCGCCGGCTACAGGGGTTTGCAGGCGCCCTATGACGCGTTCTGGGGCGCGCGCTATGCGGACGTGGAGGACCCGGACGGTGTCGCGGTCGGCCTGATGAGTCCCATCTCGGCGGACCGCCGCTCCCCGCCGCCCGTCCTCTAGGGGCCGCCTCACTCAGGGGCCGGTACACCGACGAAAGTCCGGCACTCTCCGTCCGAAGGTGAGTAACTGCGCTTTCGGTTCCTGTAACTATCCGTCGTAATTGGCAAAAATAGCATCGCTGTCGCGGGCGACACACCCTCGTGACCAAATCGCGAATTAACCGTATAGTTCCGTTCATATTCGCGGGGGCGATTAGATGAAAATCCGTTCTTTGCTGTCCGCCGGCTTGTTCGGCGTGTTCAGCACTATTGGAGCGATGGATTCATCCATCGCAGCGGAAGACAACGCGACAGCCTTGTTCGGCGCGCTGCCGACGTTCGGAGAGGCAAGTTTGTCCGCGAGCGGAAGATATCTGGCCTTCGCGACGCCTATCGAAGGCGATTACAATGTTACTATTTCGGAGGTCGATTCACCAGGAAAAATCCGACGCATCGCGTTTGGCCGAAGTGAGATCGTAAGCCTCCACTGGAGCGGTGACGGTTACCTATTGGTCAGAATTCGCACCGTGACGAAAGATGTCGCTGATCTCACCGACAGCACATTCTATCAGACATTTATCGTCTCGACCGCTAATACAGCTCCACCATTGCCTATCAACCGCAACGGCCACTTGGGATTCGATGGGGGGAACGCAGACCAGATTGTCGACCTCTCACCCGATCCCACCCATATTTATGTCAGCGCGCTCGAACGCTACGACAACAGAAGAGTGCAATATAAGCTTCTCAAGGTCGATCTTACCACCGGCAGCAGTTCCATCGCGAACGAAGGTAAGCTGGAAACAGCGAAATGGTTCAGCGATGGGGCAGGGCATGTTCTGGCCCGGGTCGACGCTCCTGGGCCGGAACATGATGACGTTATGATCCCCTCTCCCGGGCAATTTCGGAAAATCGCGACCTTGAACACGCCCGGTGCTCCCGCGACAATCGTCGCGGTGAATGAGGACGGGCGTTCGCTCGCCGTGGCCCTCCAGGACCGCAACGGCAGATCGAGTCTCCACTCGTTGGACCTTGCTTCGGGAGTGCTGGGTGCCTCCCTCTATCAGAATGCAAACAGCGACTTCGAACAAGTGATTCTTGACCGGCGACTGCGAGCCATAGGAGTCCTGTATCGGGACGGTGAAATCCGATCTGCGTACTTTTCGCCGGACTTGCAGCGCGTTCAGAAGCAGATCGAATCCGTACTGCCCGGAAGGGCGGCGCATCTTCTTTCAACGACGGCGGACGGAAACAAGACGATAGTGCTTACCACCAGTGCACAGAGTCCTCCTGCGCTTCATTTTGTGAATCTTTCCACGAGCAGGATCGACAATATTGGCGAGTCCTACCCTCAACTTCGCGGCATTCGGTTAGCCGAGGTGCAGAGGTTCGACTACCGGACACGTGATGGATACTCGTTGACGGGTGTTCTCATGCTTCCGCCGGGAAGACAGCCGAACAACCTTCCTCTTGTGGTATTGCCGGGCCCATTTGGCTACGGGCTGATAAATTTTGATTGGTTTGCCCAATTTCTCGCGCATCAAGGATACGCTGTATTAGAGGCCGGAAAGCGGTCCACGCGAGGTCTGTTCGATATGGCGAATATTGCACAACTTCGCGAGTGGCGGGCCGCAAAGCAAGAAGACATTGGAAGCGCGGTTGAGGAGCTTGTGGTCAGAAAAATCGCTGACCCGAATCGGCTCTGTATTATCGGGAACGGCGACGACGGATACACCGCACTTTCCTCCCTAATGTCAGAGAAGACTCGCTATGCATGTGCGGTGGCTTTCAGGCCCGTAACGGATTTGGGCATGATCGTGCAAGACACGCGCTACAATTACTCCGGTTTGGCTTATAACAATTTCAATTCAGCCCTCATCCGGAACCACGAGAAATTTCGCACGAATGAATTGGATGATGTCTCACTAGTCAAGCGGGCAGACCTTATACAAGGTTCCGTTCTTCTCATCGATACCGATAAGGTGTTCTGGGATAGTCACAGTTTGCACATGAGAGATGCGTTGCAGCGCGCCAATAAGCATGTCGATCGTATATTGTTGAAGGATGAGGATGGGGAATTGTCCCGCGCCGAAAGCCGCGTCGCCTTGTTGAATGCGGTCGACAAGTTCCTGGCCGCTCAGATCGGCAATTGACAGGGATTATATCCGCAAGAATTCGCGGGCGTTCTCGGAAAGGATTTTCTGCTTTTGCTTTTCCGAAATGTCGGTGCGTTCGGTCAGTTCGTGCACCGTGCCGGGATATTCCGAATCGAAATGCGGATAATCCGAGGCCAATAGCACACGGTCTTCGCTGAATTCCTCCAGCGCTAGCGCGAGCAGCCGCTCGTCGGCTTCGCACGTCACGTAGCAATTCTTCTTCACGTAATCGGAAGGCGCACGCGAAATCTTCGGCGTGAATCCGTTCTTCATCCGCTTATGATCGTCGTCCATCCGGTGCATCCAATAGAGCACCCATTCGGCGCTGCATTCGAAGAACGCGACGCGCAAATCCGGATAGCGTTCGAACACCCCGCCGGTGACAAGCGCCACCAATCCGGCCGTGCAATTGAAGGGGCGGCCCAGCACATGCATGGCGAAGAAATTGTCGTAGCGGTTGATCAGCTCACCCATGGTCGCGGGATGCAGCATCAAGGGCACGTTCAACTTTTCCGCTTCCGCATAGAACGGCTCGAACACCGCATTGTCGATGGTGTGCTTGTGCGAATAGGGAGTGAGATGCACCGCCTTGAAGCCGAGCGCGACGCAATGGTGAAGCTCGTCCACCAGCGCTTCCGGGTGCGCCCATGGCAGCACGCCGACCGGCCATAGCCGGTCTTCGTTTCCGGCGACGAGCGTCTTCACCCAATTGTTGTAGGCCCGCGCCAGCGCCGCGCCCAATTCGCCCTCGATATAGGTGGGGATGCTCAACTGCGTCGGGAACAGCATCTGATGGTCGATGCCCTCCTTCTCGTTGGCTTCGAGCCGTATCTTCATGTCCCAGCCGCCCACTTGCCGGCGCGCGATTTCGCCGCCGCCCCAATTCTCGTACGGGTCATAGACGATCGAATGATTGAAGTGCTTGCCGACGTCGGCGGGCCAGGGGCGCAGATTGTGCTGGAATTTGGCGCGGACGTTCTTCTCGCTGTTCAGCCGCACCGGAGACTGATCGGCGAAGCGCCCTTCCAGCCGGTACACTTCGTCGAGCACATATTCCTCGCGCAAGTGCGAATCCATGTCGAAGACCGTCATCCTCTTACCCCTTGTTCTCCGGCGCCCCCTCCACCGCCTTCGGCGGTCCCCGTCCCCCGTAAACGGGGGAGGAAATGCGGAAGCATTGCCCGGCATCATAACTGCGCGCCTGCGCGGGCGGCAGGTTTTTGCGTTTGTGCGCCGGGCGGTGTCTCTGTAGCCTTTGGGCCAGGACCAAAGGGCGTCATGCGATGAGCGCGAGCGACATCACCGTCACCCAACCGCGCGCCCATGCGCACCACGACGATCGCTCGCTGTCGCTGCGGGCCTTTTTCGCGTTCGTCTGCGTGGCGGTGCCGCTTGGCGTTTGGCTGACGCCCATGAGTGTCGCGCCCGCAGCCCAAGGGGCGATGGCGATTTCGAGCTTCATGATTCTCGCCTGGATGACGAACATCATGGAATATGGCGCGGCCGGGCTGATCGGCTGCCTGCTGTTCTGGGCCACCGGCGTCGCCAAGATCGAGACCGCGTTTTCCGGCTTTGCCAATGACACGCCGTGGTTCCTGTTCGGCGCGATCATGCTGGGAACGGCCGCCAACAAGACAGGCGTGCCTCAGCGCATCGGCGCGTTCGTGGTGGGACGCGTGGGCACCAGCTATTCGCGCCTGCTGCTCGGGCTCATCGTCACCTCGTTCCTGCTGACCCTGATCGTGCCGTCGGGCAATGCGCGCCTCGTCATCATGGCCTCGTTTGCGGTCAGCGTGATCAACGTGTTCGGCGTCGGGAAGGGATCGAATATCGGGCGCGGCATCTTCCTGGTGCTGACCTATACCTGCGCCATCTTCGACAAGATGGTGATTGCGGGTGCGGGCGCCATCACCGCGGTCGGCAATATCGAGCGGTTCGGCGACATCCATGTCTCCTATGCGCTGTGGTTCATCGCGTTCTTCCCTTGCGCGCTGCTGACCATCTTCACCGCCTGGCGGTTCGCGCTCTGGGCCTATCCGCCGGAGAAGGAAAGCGTCAGCGGCAGCATGGAGGAGTTGAAGACGCAATTGCGGGGCAACCAGGAATGGACGCCGATCGCGATCAAATCGACCCTGCTCAGCATCCTCGCCATCGTCCTTTGGATGACGGATTTCCTGCACCATATCTCGCCGTCCGTGATTGCCCTGGCCCTGGCGCTGGTCGCGTTCCTCCCCTTCGTGAACGTGCTCGAAGTCGAGGACATGCAGAAGACCAATCTGATGCCGGTGTTCTTCGTGGCCGCAGCACTCAGCATGAGCAATGTGGCGCAGGCGACGGGTGCGCTGAAGCTCCTCACCGATTTCTTCTTCGGCGGCGTGACGCCCTATCTGTCGAACCCGGTGCTTGCCGTACCCACCCTCTATTGGGGCGGGTTCATCTATCATTTTGCGACTGCGAGCGAGATTTCCATGCTGGCGACGTCGCTTCCCGTGCTGATGCAATTTGCCAAGACCCATGGGCTGGATGCGCTCTGGATCGGCATGATCTGGGGGTTCTCGGCGGGCGGGAAGCTGTTCGCCTATCAGTCCGCGCCGCTGGTGGTGGGCTATTCCTACGGCTATTTCAAGCACACCGACCTCATCAAGATCGGCGCCGTTCTGACCGTGGTGGAGTTCGTGGGACTAGCCCTCAGCGCGGCCTTTTTTTGGCCGTGGCTCCATATCTAATAAGCGCTTTTGATCTTTATCAAAGTTCCGTTAGCCTGCAGCATGTAACCTATCAGTCGCAGTTGTCTCAAAAGTATATCCAGGCAACCGATTGATACGCGGTATGAAGAACAATTCACGCGACTGTGCCTTCCGTTTGAGCATTATGCCGCCACGCTATACTGGCGCGAGTGCGCGTGGATAAATATGAACGTTTCTGAAGTCTTCATCAAACGCCCCGTTATGACGATGCTGGTCATGGCGGCAATAATGGTTACTGGGCTTTTCGGCTATTTCTCCTTGCCGGTGAACGAGCTCCCCAATGTCGATTTTCCGACCATTGTGGTGACCGGTTCGCTGCCGGGCGCCGATCCCGGGACCATGTCGTCGGGCGTGGCAACGCCCTTGGAGGCGCAGTTCTCTCTCATCCCCGGCCTCGATTCGATGAGTTCGACGAGCGTGCTCGGGTCAACCCAGATCACGCTGCAATTCCGGCTCGACCGCAACATCGATGGCGCCGCCCAGGACGTGCAGTCCGCGCTTGCCGCGGCAGGCCGTCAGCTTCCGCCGACGATGCCGACGCCGCCCACCATGCGCAAGGTGAACCCGGCGGAAAGTTCCATCCTCCAGCTCACGGTATCCTCGCCCACGCTCCCGCTTTCGACCGTCGATGAGTATGCGGAGACCATCATCGTCCGCTCGATCTCGACCATCGACGGCGTTGCCAATGTCGAAATCTACGGGCAGGCGCATCCCGCCATCCGCGTTCAAGTCGATCCCAACGAGCTTGCGGTCCGCGGCATCGGCATCGACGAAGTCGCCACCGCAGTCAAGAACGCGAACGTCAATCTCGCGACCGGCACCCTGGACGGGCCGGCGCGCTCCGCCGTCATAGAGACCGAAGGTCAGCTTATGAAGGCGGCGGATTACTTAAAACAGATCATCGCCTATCGAAACGGCGCGCCGGTCCGATTCGCCGATGTCGGCACCGTGGTCGACGGCGTCGAGAACCGCTGGCTGTCGGGCCAGTACAACGGCAAATCCAGCGTGACCCTCGGCATCAATCGCCAGCCCGGCGCCAATACGATTGCGGTCGTGGACGCCATCAAGGACCGGCTCGATTCCATCCGGGCCCAGCTTCCGCCCTCGATCGCGGTCGCGATCACGCTCGACCGCAGCACGTCCATTCGGGCCTCCGTGCACGATGTGCAGACGACGCTGATCATCGCCGCCGTCCTGGTGGTCGCCGTGATATTTCTGTTCCTGCGCACATTTTCCGCGACCTTCATCCCCTCGATCGCGCTTCCCCTGACCGTGGTCGGGACCTTCGGGGGCATGGCGGCCTTCGGCTACAGCCTCGACAATCTGTCGTTGATGGCGCTTACCCTTTGCGTCGGCTTCGTGGTCGATGACGCCATCGTGATGCTGGAAAACATCATGCGGCACGTCGAGGCGGGGGAGCATCCCTATCAGGCCGCTCTTATCGGTTCGCGCGAGATTGCCTTCACCATTCTGTCGATGACCGTGTCGCTCGCCGCGGTCTTCATTCCCGTGCTCTTCATGGGTGGCATCGTCGGCCGGCTGCTGCACGAATTCGCGGTCACCATCGTGATCGCCATTCTGGTTTCCGGCTTCGTCTCGATCAGCCTGACGCCCATGCTGTGCAGCCGCCTGATAAAGCCCGTGCGTCACCAGCATGCGCAGCGGCGGAGCCTCTTCTACCGCGTGAGCGAAGCGGGCTTCGATGCGGCCCAGCGCGGATACTCGCGAAGCCTGAACTGGAGCCTTCGCCACCGCCACTTCATTCTGGTGCTGTTCGCGGCAAGCCTTGCCGCCACCGTGGTGCTGTTCAAGATCATCCCGGAGGATTTCCTCCCCAGCGAGGATACCGGCCGCCTCAACGCCTTCACGGAAGGCGCGAACGGCATTTCCTTCGAGGACATGAGACGGCATCAGGAAGAAGCCTCGCAGATCCTCCAGAGCGACCCCAATGTCGAGGGGACCATGTCGTCGGTCGGCTCGGGCGGTGCGCGCGGCGGGTCGAACCAGGGTTCGTTCGTCATGGTGCTGAAGCCGCGCTCGCAGCGTCTGCCGATCGAGCAGGTCATGGCCGAGATGCGCCGCAAATTGGCGCGGATACCGGGGTTGAACGTCTACATCCAGAACCGCCCCGCGATCACCATCGGCGGGCTCGTCAGCAAGGCGCAGTATCAGTACACGATGCAGGATGCCGATACCGGCGAGCTGTTCACCTGGTCGACACGGCTGAAGGAGGCATTGGCCAAGACGCCGGGCTTCCTGGACGTGACCAGCGACCTCGATCTGTCGACGCCTTCGGTTCACGTGGCGGTCGACCGCGACCGCGCCGCGGCACTCGGCATCTCCATGAACCAGATCGAAACCGCACTTGGCGCGTCCTTCGGCGGGCAGCAGATTTCGGTCATCAACACCCCGGCCGATCAGTTCAAGGTCATGCTCGAACTGCTGCCGCAATATCAGCAGGATGCCGCCGCTCTCGACCGGCTGTATCTCGCGACGCCGCGCGCGGCGACCGCATCGACCTCGAATGTGGGCTCCGTGGTGCCGCTGTCGGCGGTGACCCATATCGGCACCGGCGCCTCGCCGCTTGCCGTGAACCATTTCGGCCAGCTTCCGGCCGTTACCGTGTCCTTCAGCCTGCCGCCGGGCATCGCGCTCAGCGACGCCGTCATTCAGCTGGAGAACGTGAAGCAGCAACTCGGAATGCCGGCTTCGATCCTGGGGAGTTTCCAGGGAACGGCGAAGGCTTTCCAGCAATCGATGCAGGGCATGGGCTTCCTGCTGCTGGGCGCGGTTCTGGTCGTCTATATCATCCTGGGCATTCTGTATGAGAGCTTTATCCACCCGCTGACGATTCTCTCGGGCCTTCCTTCGGCTGCGGTAGGCGCGCTGCTGACCCTCTATTTCTTCGGCATCCCGCTTACCCTCTATGCCTTCGTCGGCATGATCATGCTGGTGGGCATCGTGAAGAAGAACGCCATCATGATGATCGACTTCGCGCTGGTGCGCGAACGCGAGCACGGCGTAAGCCCGGACAAGGCCATCGCGGAAGCAGCCTTGATCCGCTTCCGGCCCATCATGATGACTACCATGGCCGCGCTGATGGGAAGCCTGCCGATCGCGCTCGGCTTGGGCGAAGGCGGCGCGGGACGCCAGCCGCTGGGATTGGCGGTGGTCGGCGGCCTCATCCTGTCGCAGGCGCTGACGCTCTACATCACGCCGGTGATCTACGGCTATCTGGGCCGGTTCGGCGCCCGCATGGAGCGTTCGCTCGCGCCTGAGCTTCCCGCGCAAGCGGAGTGAAGCTGGCGCATGGCGGCCCGGAGCAGCCTCGCGTAACATCCCACTCATGACGGATGCGAGCGAACAGCGGCGGCTGAGGGACAATCTGCAGGGCGAAGTGGACGGCGCCGCGGTCTACATGGCGCTCGCCGATGCCGAACGGGATCCCAATGTCGCCAAGATCTACCGCCGCTTGGCCGCTGTCGAAAGCGCGCATGCCGAGTTCTGGCACAAGCGCCTGGATCTTGTTCAGCGCACGCGCACCAAACTGACGCCGAGCTTCCGTGCGCGCAGCCTGTCGTGGCTGGCGCGCCGCTTCGGACCGAGCTTCATTCTGCCCACCATGGCGGCGACGGAAGCCCGCGGCAGCAGCGATTACGACAGCCAGCCCGATGCGGTAGCGGGCGGACTTCCGGCCGACGAACGCTCCCATGCCCGCATCATCCAGGCGGCGTCATCGACCCACACCGGCCTTGCCGGACCGGCGCTGGCGCGCCTCGAAGGCCGTCATCGGGGTGCTGCCGGCAACGCCCTGCGCGCGGCCGTGCTCGGCGCCAATGACGGGCTGGTCTCCAATCTGAGCCTGGTGATGGGCATTGCCGGCGCCGACGCGGCGGAGCGCACGATCCTGCTCGCGGGCGTTGCCGGGCTCATCGCCGGGGCCTGCTCGATGGCGATGGGCGAGTGGCTGTCGGTTGCGAGCTCGCGCGAGCTTTACGAAAAGCAGATCGCCACCGAGGCCGCCGAGCTGGCGCAATCGCCGGAAGAAGAGACCGAGGAACTCGTCCTCATCTACCAGGCCAAGGGGCTCGACGAAGCCGAAGCGCGCGCGCTTGCCAAACGCCTGTTGAGCCAGGAGGGCGTGGCGCTGGAAACGCTGGTGCGCGAAGAACTCGGCATCGATCCGAAGAAGCTCGGGGGTTCGGCATGGGCGGCGGCGGGAACCTCGTTCGTTCTGTTCTCGGCCGGAGCGATTTTTCCGGTGGCGCCGTTCTTCCTGCTCACCGGTTCGGCGGCCGTCATTGCAAGCCTCGCGTCCTCGGGCCTCGCGCTCGCCGCGGTCGGCGCGGGCACGTCCCTTTTCACGGGACGTGGCCTGTTGTTTTCCGCTTCGCGGCAGCTTTCCATCGGTTATGCCGCGGCGCTCATCACATTCGGTATCGGACGGCTCGCGGGAATAGCGCTGGGCTGACGCAAAGCGCAATTTCGGCGAAAGGAAGGCCCTTCGTTCCCGGTCGCGCGAAAGAAAAAGGAATATCGATTGTCTCGGCTCTCCTATGTCGATCCGGCACACCTCACGCCCGAACAGCAGCAGCTCTATGATTCGATCGCGAAGGGGCCGCGCGCGGCGAAACGGAAATCGCTGGTGGATGAGCAAGGGCACCTGACGGGTCCGTTCAACGCCTTTCTGCATCTGCCCGCGCTGGGCACACATTGGTCTTCCATCGGCGAAGCGTTGCGCTTCCGTACGAGTCTCGACCGCCGCCTGTTCGAGCTTGCGATCCTGACAATCGCGGTCCATTGGCAATCGGGCCACGAATGGGCCGCCCATGCGCGGCTTGCCCGTGAAGCGGGCGTTTCGGAGGAGACCATTGCCGCACTCAGAAGCGGCACGCCCCCGAGGCCGGAGAAAGCCGACGAGGCTGCGGTCCACCGATTCGTCCACGAGCTGGTGACCGCGCGGCGCGCGAGCGCGGAGGCTTACGCGAATGTCGTTGCGATTCTGGGCGAAGCGCAGACGGTCGAATTGGTGAATGCCGCCGGCTATTACATCGCGCTGGCGGCGATGCTGAACGCGTTCGACGTTCACCCGCCCGAAGGCCTCGACGATCCCTGGCCTTAGACGCGGGGGACGGCCGCGATGTCGGCGAGGTCTTCCGGGTCCAACAGAATTGCAAGCTGGCGTTTGGCCCGATAGACGCGCGTCTCCACGGCTTTCGCGTTGATCCCGAGAAGTTCGCCGGCTTCCTTGTGCGAGAGCCCTTCGAGCGCCGTCAGCACCAGGGCCTCCTTGAGGTTGCGCGGCAATTGCGCAATCGCGGTTTCGAGACGCACTGCCGCCTGATCCACCTGAGCGCTGGTGTCCGCTGCCGGCTCGGCCGCTCCTTCGCCAACGTCGTAAGCAAGCCCCAGGACGCGCAGCGCGGTTCGCCGCACGGCGTTGCGCCGGGCGCGGTCGCGGCATTTGTTGAGCGCGATGCGGCGGAGCCACGCCTCGAAGGGCCGCTCCGGATCGAAGCGCGACAGCGCGCCCCACGCTGCCACAAAGCTCTCCTGCAGAACGTCATAGGCATCGTCGCGGTCGGCGACGTAGCGGCGGATGAATTGATAGAGCCATCCTTTGTGGCGCCGCATGAGATTCGCAAAAGCATTCTCGTCGCCTTGGCGTGCCGCGACCGCCAAGGACGCGTCCGGAAGGTCGCCGTGTTGCGTCACGATCTCGGCGAGGCCGCGGTCGTCAATGTCTCCCGGACCTTGCGGTCGTAGACCATCTGCTGTTGGGGCGTCAGCACGTCGCGCACTTCCAGGACGTAGAGGATGGTGGCGCGTTGCAGTTCGCCCAAGCCCCGCTCGACGTGATTGCTCGCCTGCTGGGCTTCGCGGCCGAACGCCATGTCGGCCATCAGCGCGTCGGCGAGTTCGCGATTGGCATTCGTGACATCCAGCCGGAGCGCGGTGCGGCGGTCGTAATATTTATCTTCGATGGCCTGGATTTCCTTGCTCTGGTCCGCCGTGAGCTTGAGATCGCGGGCGACGATTTCATGCACGGTCTGGCGCAAGGGGAGACTTTGCGAATCGGTGTCGAGGGCGTTCTGGGCGCCCATCCAGCCGCCGATGCCGCCGGCCAGCAGCGCGACCACGATGGTGATCGCAAGATTGCGCCAGAAGGGGTTCAAATTCCGCCCTCGAGCCGGACCGACGGCGCGAGCTGGCCGTCGTCGGACAGCACCACGATCTCGCTGTTGAGCGGGCGGGTCATGGGCTCCATTCCGGAAATCTCCGCGATTGCCAGCCCGATCAGAAGCGCCCCGCAGGTGACCGCGAGCTGGATCTGGAAACCGCGGCCGGCGAAAATGTCCGCACTTTTCTTGCGGTCGATCCGGGCCCAGACGTGGGATTCCAGGCGGGAAAGATCGCGGTCGAGGGCGGCGGTCTTCAGGCCCTTGAGCAGCGCGTCAATCCGTTCGGTCATGCGGTCTCGCTCCCAAAGCAAGGGGGTTTCCTGTTATATACGCACCAAAGGCGGGTTGCCCTCAAGCGCTTGGCGGGCGTGAGGGACCGGGCCTCGGATCGCGTATAGCAAGTAAGTTGGGCCTCTCCGTCCACTTGCATGGAGACGAGCGCGTGAAAGCGGCAAGTCTTGCATTGATCCTGGCGGCAGCCTGCATCGGCTGCCCGCCTGCTTTTGCCCACCACTCCTTCGCCATGTACGAGCGCGAGAAGACGGTGACGCTCTCGGGCACGGTCAAGGAATATTCCTGGACGAGCCCGCACGTCACCATCGAGGTGCTGGCCGACAATGCCAAAGCGGGGCTCGCGAGCTGGCAGATCGAAGGGGCCTCGCCTACCGTACTGGCGCGTTGCGGCTGGACCAGCCGGCTGCTCAAGCCC
>Ga0265334_10000418_pt1 | contig 22343 bp, 21 predicted proteins | sample 42023metaG_FD_192442 | JGI IMG/M metagenome (GOLD analysis project Ga0265334, IMG submission 192442) | Rhizosphere microbial communities from Carex aquatilis grown in University of Washington, Seatle, WA, United States - 4-20-23 metaG | ecosystem: Host-associated > Plants > Roots > Rhizosphere... | reverse complement strand
CACGGATTGCCGGGGAGCGGACCCGGCGGGCGATTAGCCGGCCATCTGCCCCGCCCGGTGATCCAGACTGCCCGGTCATGCCGAGGCGGCGCGCTGCCCGGCATCCAGTCGCGCGAGGTAACTGCTGAACCCGCGGGGGGCGCGGGCCACGCGGCGAGCCGAGGTGTCCACCGTGAGCGCGCGCGTGCGGTGCACTCGGCCGCCAGTCGCGATGAGCGCCCTGACAAGAGCGTGATCTTCCGCCGTTGGGACGTCGGAGAACCCGCCGGCCCGCAGGTATGCCGCGGCGCGGAAGCCGAGGTTGGCGCCGTGCACATGAGAGTGCGGCCCGGTCCCGGCGGCGTACCGCTGCTGGAACAGCGCGCGGGTGTCCGGCTGGTAGCCGGACCAGTCAGTTATCCGGATCGTCCCAGCCACCGCGTCCCATCCTCCGTTCGCATAGCGGACCTGTCGGCGGAGCCAGCAGGTGGGAACCCGCGTATCGGCGTCCGTGGTTGCCAGCCAGATCTCCGAGGGGTCCAGCTGCCCGGTGCGGCGCAGCACTTCCCGCACGCCGGCCGCCCGCGCGGGGCCGGCGCTCCTGGCTGTGATGGTGACGACCGCTGCCCCGCTGTTTGAAGCGACCTGGGCGGTTTTGTCGCTGCACGCGTCGGCGACCACGACCAGGTGGACCGGCGTGCCGTGCAGAGCCCGCGCGGCGCGCCGCAGGCTGGCCAGGCAGACGGGCAGCAGATCCTGCTCGTTGTGCGCCGGGACGATCACGCCGACCGAGCGGATCACGCGATTCCGCCCGTCTGGGCGACAGACCGCAGGTCACCACCGGCGTGGGTATACACCTCGGCCGTGAAGTCCAGATCGCGGTAGCGCGCTAGCCGGGCCAGCCCGGCGTGCCCGGCAAGGACCTCGTGTACCTCGTCGCCGGTGCGCGGGTGGTCGGGCGCGGGGTGGCGCCAGTGCACCGCGAGCAGGTGCCCGCCGGGGCGCAGCGTGCCGATTCCGAGCCGGAGCAACTGGTTCAGGTCGGCGTCGCCGAAGTAATAGAGAAGTTCGGAGAAGACGATCAGGTCGAAGGAGTGCGGCGGCCACTCCTGGGGAATCAGCCGCCTCTCGACCTGGACGCCGGGCAGGCCGGCGGTCCTTGCCCGTGCGGAAGCGACGGCTTCGGGAACCGCGTCGCACGCCAGCAGCCGGCCGCAGCGCGGCGCGAGCCTCGCGGTAAGTACCCCGATCGAGCAGCCAGGCTCGAACGCGGCGCCGTAGCGCTCCGCGGGGAGCAGGGCGAGGCTGAGGGCATACTTGCGCGCTTCGTACCAGCGTTTCGCCAGGCCCCAGGGATCGGCTGAGGCGGCGTAGCAGTCGCGGAAGTAAGCCTGGTCGAGCGTCACGGCAGTAGGACCTCCGTTATCCGGGTGAAGTGGGCGATCACGCTCGGGGCGAGCACCGGCCCGAGGCCGTGGCCCCTGTCAGTCGGGTGCGGGCCGGTGCGGCTCACCACCCGGCACCGCGTTCTGCGATCAGTTCGCCCAGCCGCGCCAGGTCCCGCTCCGCGTGGTGCTGCCGCAGGTAGACCGTCAGGTCGGCGACTGCGCGCGAGTGAGCCTCGTCGTGGCCGAGCGGCCCGGCGCCTAGCGCTCTGCCCGTCCTGGCCAGCACGTCGGTGGCGACCGCCTCAGTCAGCGTCCGTACCCGCAGGGCGCGCAGCGGCCCGTCGCCGCGCAGGTCGCTCGGGTCGGCGTCTATCTCGCGGGCCGCGGCTGTGAGCGCGGCCCAGGCCGTGCGCAACCCGATATCGACGGCCCCCAGGTGGGCCAGGGCATGCGGGCCGACGTCACGCTTGGCCGCGGCGCTGAGTAGTGCCCGCGCGACGCCGCGTGCCCCGCCGTACCAGCAGGCCGCCACCCCGACGCCGCCGTGGCTGAAACCGGGCCTGTTCGTGTACCCGTCTGGCGGGCCGACCGGGTCCGCGACCACCCCAGGGAAGCCCACGTTCAGCGTGTCGCTGCCTGCCATCCCGGTCGCGGGCCAGGTACCGTCGCCGGGCTCAAGTTCCGCCACATGCACGGCGAACAGCCGCTGGCCGTCGGCGGCGGCCGCGGTGACCAGGGCGTGCGTGCAGATCCGCGCCCCGGAGCAGTATTGCTTCGTCCCGCGAAGCGTCCAGGTCCCGTCCCGGCGCTCGGCCGTCACGTTGGGGCCTGGCGGGTTTGCCGCCCACACGCCCCACCGGCTGCCCGGCTGGGGGGACGGCCCGCCGAGTTCGGCCAGGATCGCGACCGCGTCGGTGTGCCCCTCGCCGAGCCTTGCCAGCGACAGGTCGTCCTCGGCGAGGTCGGCGAGCGCGGACAGGCGTTCCAGGGTGGCACCGGAGCCGGGCAGCGGAAGGTCGAGCCTGCCCGACTCGACGGCCGTGTTGAACGCGCGGGCGGTTTCTTGCCACAGCGGCATGTCTTGTCGTCCCCCGAGGTCGAACCAATAACTGCTGACCACGACTACCCCGTATCGACGTGATTAACGCCAGCCGCAGTGAACGGCAGTGACGGCGGCGCATGGACCGCCAGGCCGGGGGTAATCACGCTGGATGCTGCTCGGGGTGCTGGACATCGGCTCGCACACGGCTCAGTTGCAGGTGTTCGCGGGGCGCCGGGGCGCACCGCCGCGGTCTGCGCACACCGTGAAGGAGCCCACCCTGCTCGGCGAGGCGTTCGACGCGTACGGCGCTATCGACGGGGCGGGGATCGACCGGGCCGCCATAGCGGTCAGGCGCACCATGGAGGCGGCCAGGCAGCTGGGAGTCCGGCAGCCTCACCTGGCCGGTTGTTGCCGGTCCCAGAAGCGGAGCTGGCGGCACCGGGGTCTCGCCGGCATACACGAGCGCCCCCCGGGTAGCGGACGGGCGTCGGCAATGACCGCCAGGGCGACATCCGCGCCTTGGTCCTCGGAAGGGAGTACTCACATGGGAATCATCCTGCTCGTCCTCCTGCTCGCCCTGATCCTGGGCGGCCTCGGGTTCATTCTCCACATCCTGTGGTGGATCGCGCTCGTGGTCATCGCGCTCTGGCTGCTTGGCTTCCTCGTTCGCGTGGGCGAAGGCACCTCGCGCGGCCGCTGGTACCGATGGTGAGGCGGGACCGAACCAGCCGGGCCGTTTACGGCATCGACCGCATGGTGCGTAACGTCCGGGCGGGGCGCTTCGAGCGCAGCTTTGCCGCCCTGTGCTCACCCAGGCTAAGCACGGGGATACGGTGACGGCCGGGCTGATCACGGCGAGAACGGGTCCGCCCGCGGAGCCGTGCTTCTTCACCGAGGCCGAACGGGCCTGCGCGGCCGCCCTGCTCAACCAGCTCACCGGCCAGTGCGGTGAGCCCCTCGAGGTGCCCCTCGCGGAGATGGTGGACGCGCGGCTGGCGGCCGGCGAGACCGACGGGTGGCATTATGCGGACATGCCCGAGGACGGCCAGGCGTGGCGGGACACGCTCGGGTACCTCGACAAGGACGCGCATGCCCGGTGCGGCACCGTCTTCGCGGACGCCTCGCGGGAGGATCAGGCGGCGATCATCCAGGCCGTGCAGGACGGCCGGGAATGGCACGGGCTTTCCGCGGCCCGCGTGTGGAGCCTGTGGACCCGTTATGCCTGCACCGCCATGTACTCGCATCCGCACGCCTGCTTAAGCTACCGCCGGGTCAGGGGTGACTGCACCGGTTTGCGCGGCGTAAGCTGGCCAGCAGAAGCTGGGAACTTCAGCTGCTGGGTCGAGACCTCGCCTGGCCGCTCTGACTCGAGAGCGGGCGCGATGGCACGCACCAGCCCGGTGACTTGCGCGCGCGACGGCTACACAGTCGTCGCGCTGCACGGCGAGCTTGACGTGTACACCGCCGCGGACAGCGTGCGAACGCTCACCGCGCACGCGGCCGCCGGGGCACGGATCGTCGTTAACCTGGCGGAACTGACCTTCATCGACTGCGGCTCACTGCGCGCGGTCGTATCAGTCCGGGCGCAGGCTCGGCAGGCAGGCGGTGACCTGGCACTTGCCGATCCGCAGGCGATAGTGCTCCGCCTACTCCTCTTTACCGGCGTGATCAGCCGGTGCCCGGTATTCGCCAGCGTGCACGACGCGGTCAAGGGCGGCCCGGCCGCACTGCTTTCCCCCTGAGACCGACCAGGGCATGTCTGCCTGCTCGCCGCACCGCTGCGCGCGACCCGGCATAAGTCATGCGGATGCGGGGTAGTTGTGGTCGGCCGTTAACGATTCGACCTTGGGGGACGAGACATGTCAGAAGGCACCTTCACAGCCGACATCGCCGAGGAGAGACTCATCCCGGCAAGACTTGGCGAACTGGCCTCCGAACGCGCTGACGGATGGTGAGCCGCACCAGACGGCACCCGATTGACGCACCGGGGACCGACGAGCGGTCCTGGCGGGCCTGGCCGTGGCTTAGCACCCTTCCCGGTTCCGGGCTCGCGGTGCTGGCCGGCGTGACGAGCGCCGTGTTCGTGGCCGCCCACCCGGATGATGAGGTGCTCGGCGCCGGCGGCCTCATGTCGATGCTGGCGGCGTCGCGGGCGCGGCTGCGGCTGGTGGCCGTCACCGATGGCGAACGCTCCCATCAGGGGCACTCCTCCCCGGCGGTGCTCGCCCGGCGGCGGACCGCGGAAACGGCTGCGGCCCTGGGTGCCCTCGGCGCCGGCGCGACCGAGGTGATCCGGCTCCGCCTGCCCGACACCCGCCTCGCCGCCCGCGAGGACGAACTCGCGGCGGCGCTCGCCCCGCTCGTCGCCGGGTTCGACCTGTGCCTGGCTCCGTGGGACGGCGACCTGCACCCCGATCACGAGGCAGCGAGCCGGGCCGCGCGCCGGGCGGCGGCAGGAGCCTTCTACTGCTTCCCCGTCTGGATGTGGCACTGGGCATCTCCCGGCGATTCCCGGGTGCCCTGGGACCGCGCGCTGCGGATCCCGCTCCCCCCGCACACCGCCACGAGAAAGCGCGCCGCCATCACCCGCTTCGCCAGCCAGACGGAAGACAGGGGCCACGGCCTCGGGCCGGTGCTTGCCCCGGGCATGATCGCCCATTTCACCCGCACGATGGAGGTCCTGCTGCCGTGACGCACCCGGTCAAGATGACGGGGTGCCGGGTCAGCGTCGTGACCTGGCGGCCGAAATAACTGGTGACGCCGATCGGGATATCCGCGACGATATCGGCCAATTCGGTGCGCTGGCCGAGGGAAGCGATGACCGGCGGGAGATGGCCCGCCGATGAGATAGCCAGTTGCCCGGAGCCCGGATCGAGCACGGCGTAGCACACGTCGCGTGACCGCAGCGACTGCACGGCAACCGCCGCCCGGTCGGCGGCCAGCTGGAGCAGGGCGGCATCGTCGGCGGTGAACGCCCGGTCCTGCAGAGTCCCGGCGTGCAGCACCCCGAGCACCGCGCCGTGGACCATCAACGGCACGCCAACCAGCGACCGGATGCCCCGCTTCAGCAGCAGCGGGTTCATCACCAGGCCGTGCTCGACCCGCTCCAGGATGACCGGCCGCCGCTCGGCCGCGATGCGGCCAGCGAAACCCCGGCCGACCGGAATCCTGACTCCCTGGATGACTTCCTCCGCGGCGGCCGCGCGCCGTAGACCAGGCCAGCGGGTCGTTGCGGGTGGCACCAGCACGGCCGCCCCACATCGTTGGGTGGCGGGGCACCCGGCTTGAGCCCGTTCGCGCCTGTCACATCCGGGCGGTCCCCGCGTGTCCTATGGGTGTGCGGGAACATGGAGCAAGGAAGGGACACTGGCATGGCGCGCATATCGCTTGATCCGCCAAGGACGCTGAGCTACCGGATCGCGTCGGTGTTCAGCCGCCGCAGGTACGGCACCGTGCTCGACCCGGTGGCCGCCGTGGCGCACAACGCGCGGGTGGGACTCGCCTACGGGCTCTTCGAACTTCAGGTGGAGCGATGGCGCACGCTGGACCACGGGCTGAAGGACCTGGCGGTCATGATGGCGGCCGCGACGATCGGCTGCTCGTGGTGCATGGACTTCGGGTACTGGGAGTCCGTCATGCAGCATGACGTGCCCGCCGAGAAGATCCGCGCCGTACCGCACTGGCGGGACAGCGGCGCCTTCACCGAGCTGGAGCGGCTCGTACTCGAGTACGCCGAGGCGATGACGGCCACTCCGCCGAGCGTCACCGACGAGATGACGGAACGGCTCAGCCGTCACCTGAGCCAGGCGCAGCTGGTCGAACTGACCGCGATCGTGGCGGTCGAGAACCTGCGGTCGCGGATCAACGGCGCGCTCGGGCTCACGGCGCAGGGCTTCAAGGACCGCTGCGAGATTCCCGCGGGTGCCGTACGGGCTGGTACCGCGCCCGCGAGCACAGGGCCGGCCGGCCAGGCGGTCGGCGACAGTGCCTGACCCGGGCGACGCGGCTGAACTGAGCGACGCGCCCGAACTTAGCGACGCGCCCGAACTTAGCGACGCGCCCGAACTTAGCGACGCGGAGGTCTTCGAGGCCAACCGGGACCTCATGTTCGCCGTCGCCTACCGGGTGCTCGGCACGGTCACCGACGCCGAGGACGCGGTACAGGACGCCTGGCTGCGCTGGTCGGCTGCGGACCGAGAGCACGTCGCCGACCAGCGGGCCTACCTGGCCAGGGTGGTCGTCAACACCGCGCTCAACCGGCTGCGCGCGGCGCGGGCCCGCCGGGAGGCCTATGTCGGCCCGTGGCTGCCAGAGCCGCTGCTGACCGAGGCGGGACCGGACCCCGCCGAGCGGGCGGAGCTGGCCGAGTCGGTGTCGATGGCCATGCTGGTGGTCCTTGAGTCGCTGACCCCGGACGAGCGCGCGGTCTTCGTGCTGCGGGAGGTGTTCGGGTTCTCCCACGCCGAGATCGGCGCGGCGCTCGGCCGGCCGGATGCCGCCGTGCGGCAGCTCGCCCACCGGGCGCGCGAGCACGTCCAGGCCCGCAGGCCGCGGTTCGACGTGGACTGGAATCAGCAGCGTGAGGTCACCGAGCGGTTCCTCGCCGCCGCGGCGGGCGGTGACATCGAGGGCCTGGTGTCCGTGCTCGCCGATGACGTGACGCTGCTTACCGACGGCGGCGGGAAGGCGAAGGCGGCGTTGCGGCCGATCACCGGGGCCGCCAAGGTGGCGCGGTTCATGGCGGGCATCGCCACCCGGCCGTACATGGGCATCTCGGTCTCGGCCATGAGCGTCGACGCGGCCGAGATCAACGGCGCCCCCGGCACGCTGATCTCGGCGGGCGGCCACCCGGTCGCCGTCATCACGATGGCCGTCGCCGGCGGCCGCATCACGGCGATCCAGCTGCTCATCAACCCCGCCAAGCTGAGCGCGGTCGCCCGCGGCCGCACGTTGTCCAGGTGAGCCCGCGCGGCGGCTCCGCCTGCCTCACAACCGGGCTCTCAGCACGTCGACCTCGGCGCCTGACGTGAACGGGTCGTAGCCGTGATCGATCAGCCAGCGGATGTTTTGCAGGCTCCGCAGCGACCACCACGCGCGGATGACCTCGAGGTCGACGCCGGCGCCGTAGCCGGCGACGACGTCGCCGAGGTGCTCCGCGTGCCCGAGCGTCAAGGTGGCGAGGTCGTACAGGGCAGCGCCCTGGCCTGCCTCGGACCAGTCGATCACGCCGGTGACCTCGTCACCGTCGACGAACACGTGGTCGACCTGCAGGTCGCCGTGCGCGAACACCGGCGTCCACGGCTGGAGCGCGGCCTCGGCGACCTGGCGGTTGCGCGTGATCAGGTCGACGGGAAGGACGCCGTTCGCAAGGAGCCACTCGCATTCGCCGTCGAGGCGCGACGTGATCTCGTCGAGGCGCGGGCCCGGCCACGGCGGCAGCGGCGCGTCGTGCAGCATCCGGACGGCGGCGCCCGCCGCGGCCCACGCCGCCGGCGACGCGGCCGACGGCTCGCCGAGGCGGCCGAGTGCCGTCCCCCTGACGGCGGCGAGCGCGAGCACGGGGGGCTTGCGCCACAGGACCCGCGGAGTCGGGACCGGCGCCCTGGCCATCGCCTCGACCTCGACGTCGGTGCGCGCCTGATCAGGGTCGATCTTCAGGAACACGTCGCCGACTCGCAGGGTCGCGCGCTCGCTATGGGCGCTGACGACCTTGACCTCCTCCACGCCGGCCATTATCGCGGGACGACCGCCGGCGTCGCACCGGGTTTACCGCGTGGCTCCGGGTGAGGCGATGAGGTAGTCCTCGAGCCGGTCCCAGCCCACCTGGCCGCCCTCGTCGGCGTGCACCCCGTCTGCCTTGACCCACGTCATCGAGTCGCGCGTCGCCTGGTCCTTGAACGCAAGGCAGTCGGTCATCGTGGTGACGCCATCCTCCTCGCGCAGTTCGACTGTCTCGATGGCTTCGGCATCCGGCTTGCCGTCGAACACCCAGGTTCCCACCAGCCGGACGGGCCGCTCGATCTCGAGGTAGCGGCCGCGGAAGGAGCAGGTCGTGGTGTCACCGTCCATCACGAAGCCCACGAAGTGGTATTTGCCGCCCACGCGAAGGTCGATCTCGCAGACCTCGAGCTCCTTGGCGCCGAACCAGGCCCGCACGTGCTCCGGCTTGGTCAGCGCATCGAAGACGAGCTCGGCGGGTGCATCGAACTGCCGGGTGACCAGCACTTCGCGGTCGCTCGGGAACTTGACCGTGGCGGAGCCGTGTCGCGTGCCGTTCATTGTGCTCATTCCCTTCCTTGCCAGCTGACGAGTCCCACCTCGCTGAGCACTCGCAGGTGCTTTGAGACCTGGGGCTGTGACAACGAGAGGTGGCTCACGATCGCCCCGACCGGCTTCTCGCCCGTGATCAGCGCGTCAAGGATTCCGCGACGGTGCGCATCGGCGACCGCGTTGAAGACATCCGACGTCGTAGCAGCTCTAGCCACACCTCATTATATTCCGTTATCAGCATATGTCGAGTGCTTCGGCGCGTCAGCCGCGCTCACCTGCGGGTCTGCGCGGTTCAGGTCCGCGGGGCGTACTCGATTGAGTCGAACGGCCAGTCGCGTTCTAGCCAGGCGAGGACCGCGTCATGGAGGACCGGTCGAGCGCGGCGCGATCCGCGCGCACCCAGGACGTTACGATCGCGTGCCTCCCCTGGTGTCGCTCGGCTTCCTCGCCCGCCAGGCACCGTGAAGCCTTCCGGGACGAACAGTTCATCGCTCACCCGGCGATGGTAGCCCCGTCTGCTAATGGCGGGTGATGGTGATGCGGTCGGTGGCGACGTTGTTGTAGGGGTCAGGGTCGGGAGTTGGGTCCGTGGCCTCGGCCAGGACGGTGACGCGGCCCGGTGCGCCGGCCCGGGCGGTGACGGCGAACCTGGCCGTGGCGCCGCTGGCTAGTGCGGGCAGGGTCCAGGTGGCGGTGCTGCCGTCCCAGGTGCAGCCCGCGGCGCACGATGCCGCGGTCAGCTTCGAAGGGAGCAGGATGCTGGCGGTCACGCCGACGGCGGCGTCGGGCCCGGCGTTGGCGACGGCCAGGGTGCAGGTGACCTCGTGGCTCGCGATGATGGCGGCAGGGCAGGACAGGCTGGCGGAGACGTCGGCCCGGTGCGGGACCGGGAGGTAGGCGTACTGGCTTGCCGTGCCTGCGGGGCTGGTGCCGCCCTGGGTGGTGACGGTGACGTTCACGGTGCCGGCGCTGGCGGCGGCGGGGGCGGTCGCCGTGATCTGGGTGGCGGAGTTCACCGTGAACCCGGTGGCCGCGACGGTGCCGAAGTACACCGTGGTCGCCCCGGTCAGCCCGGTGCCGGTGATCGTCACGCTGGTCCCGCCGGCCTGCGGCCCGCTGGCCGGGCTGATCCCGGTGACCGCCGGCGCGGCCAACCGCACTTCGGTGGCCGCCACGGCGAACGGCGCGGCGCCGACGCGGATGGTGGCGGTGACGGCCTCGGTGGCGGTGCTGATCACACCGACGCCACCCTTGCCGGTATTGGCGACGTAGACGGTGCTGCCGTCCCGGCTGACCGCCACGCCGACTGGGGCAGTGCCGGTGGGGATGGTGGCGGTGACCGTGTTGGTGGCGGTGCTGATCACCGAGACGTCATTCATGCCGTAGTTGGTGACGTAGGCGGTGCTGCCGTCCGGGCTGACCGCTACGCCCTCCGGCTCGGTGGCGGTGCCGGTGGGGATGGTGGCGGTGACGGTGCTGGTGGCGGTGTTGATGACTGAGACGTCATCGCTGAGAAAATCAGTGACGTAGGCGGTCCGGCCGTCCGGGCTGACCGCCACGCCGAATGGCCGGGCGCCGACGGGGACGGTGGCGGTGACGATGTTGCTGGCGGTGCTGATCACCGAGACGTCATCGCTGCCCATGTTGACGATGTACGCGGTGCTGCCGTCCGGGCTGACCGCCACGGCGATCGGATCGCTGCCGACCGGGATGGTGGCGCTGACGGTGCCGGCAGCGGCGTCGTACGCGGTCACCGTATTGCTGCCCGAGTTGGCCACGTACACGTACGGCGTTCCCGGCGTCCCCGTCCCCGTCGCCGCCGGCGAGGCTACCCCGGCGGCGGCTACCCCGGCCGCGACGGCCACCGCCACGGCCGCGAGCAGCGCGCCCAGCCGGCCACGCGGCCGGCCCGCAGCCCGCCCGCCAGTGCCGATGAAAGGCATGAGCAGAGCCCCTTCCTGAACGGCCCCTTCGGCCACCCCGGCGCGGCGCAGAACCCGAATCGGCCGGTACCCGGCCGGGCCTCGCGCGCCAGTCAATTACTATAGGTAATCGACAGAGTGCTTTTAGTGGCGGGCCGTCGGTGGCAGAGCAATGCGGAAATTACCGGACGCCGATGCCGCCGTCGGAGTGCACGATCGTGCCGGTGATGCCGCGGGCACGTGTCGAGGCGAGGAACACGTAGCTGCCCGCGTGGTCCTCGCCGGTGAGCGCCACCCGCAGCGGCGTGCGGTCGCGCAGGTCCTGCTCGCGGCCGGGCGCCGAGCCGAGCACCGATGAGGACAGGCCCAGGCTCCGCGGGCCGGTCAGCTCGGTACCGAGCGTGCCGCCTGGCGCCACGCCGTTGACCCGCACCTGCGGCGCGAGCTCGTGCGCGAGCGCGATCACGCAGCCGCGGACCGCGAACTTGGACGCCACGTAGAGGATCCCGCCGCGGCCCGGGTAGAAGCCGGACGTCGAGACGGTGAGCACGACGGACCCGCCCGAGGCGCGCAGCTCGGGCAGCGCCGCGCGGACGCTCACCAGCTGGCTCTTGACGTTGACCGCGAAGATCTCATCGAACGCCGCGTCGAGCTGGTCGTCGTCGATGTCGGCCAGGCCGCGGTAGAAGTCGAAGATGCCGACGCAGTTCACCAGCACGTCAAGCCCGCCGAACGCGCCGGCGGCGGCCGCCACGGCGGCCCTGGCATCGGTCATCCGCGTGGCGTCACCGCAGCTGACCAGGCAGTCCGGCAGCTCCGCCGCCAGTATGCCCGCCTTGTCCGGCGACAGTTCGAGGCCTGCGACCTGGGCGCCCTCCCGGCAGAACTCGCTCACCACCGCGCGGCCGATTCCCGAGCCGGCGCCCACCACGAGCGCCCGCTTGCCGTCAAGCCAGCCCATCAGTCCTCCGGCCCGTGCGGCGTCTTGAGCAGGGCGGAGAAGAGCTCGTGGTCCTGCCAGGCGAGGGCCTCGAGCTCCAGCGGGCAGAGCATGATCTGCCGGCCAGAGCTCGGCACGGAAATGCGCAGCCGCGCCCCGTTGCGGGTCCGCACTCGTTCCACCACGACCTCGGTGAACTCGTTGGCCAGCCGGATAACGGGCTCCTCTGCCGCGGGAGCGCCGCCCTCGGGAACCCGGGTCAAAGGAACCCCGGTCACAGGAACATCGGTCACAGGAACATCGGTCACAAAAACACCGCCAGGTTCTGGGTGCGCAGCACCGCCTCGTCCACCAGGATCTCCCGCCTGGCGAGCCGCAGCCCCGCCGCGGTCTCCCGCAGCACGTCGGTGCGGCCCGCGGAGACCAGGTCGGCCTCGCGGGTGTCGCCCCGGCTGCGGAACAACAGGACGGCCGACTCGACGAGGAACTCCGCGCCATCGCTGCGGAAGGCACTGCTGCGGAAAGTCCGCACGTTGGTGACGAAATGCCTGGTCCGCGACGGCGGGTCCTCCGTCCAGGCGTGGTCGGTGGCCAGCCGTTGCACCCGCTTGCGCAGCGCGTAGAGGTCCTCGTCGAAGTGGGCCATGTCGGCCAGCGTGTCGAAGCCCGCGCCGCGGGCGGTCGTCACCCGGACCGGCATCAGGTAGCGGATGTCGTCGCACAGCAGGCCGAGCCAGCCGGCGTAGTCGGCCGCGTCGAGCAGCGCGGCCTCCTCGACGAGGAACTGGTGCGCGGCCTGGTGCGCCGGGTCGGAGTAGGGGAGCGGCCGGCCAGGGTTTCCGTGACCGGCGGTCACCGGGCACCGCCCAGGTCGACGCGCTCATCAACCGCTCGCTCATCAACCGCTCGCTCATCAACCACGGGGGCCGCGGCGGACGGCTCGCGTTCCAGGTGGTCGGTCCACTGGCGCAGCCAGTGCCGCTGGTTGAACTCGCCGAACCCCTGGTAAGCGACGCCCGGGCCCGCGAACGCGGCGAGCGGCGGCTTGATCGGCTGGCCGGCGGAATCCAGCCCCATCCGGCTGTTCAGGTTGAGCCGCCGCGCCATCGACCCGCCCGCCATCTCGGTGATGGACACCCAGTTCTCCACGTCGTCCTGCTCGAACATGCCGGAGCTGCCGAAGCACATCAGGTACGCCTTGTAGGAGTTCCGCTTGAACTCCTCCGGCGCCGCGGCGTCGACCGCGAACCAGGAGAGCACCTCGGTCTCGGTCGCGGTGACCGGCTGCCACTGGCGCAGCGAGATGAACGGGGCGACGGTGCCGCGCTCGTCGATCTGCGGCCAGTTGTGCACCAGGCTCAGGTTGGGGAACAGCGTCGCCGCCGACACCATGAAGCCGCTCTCTTCCACCAGCGCCCGCTGCTCGGCCGACCACGTTTCCGCCATCGCCTGGATCATCACGTCCGGGTAGCCGACGTAGCGCAGCTGGGCGGCGAAGTCACCGCCGGGCGGCAGCTTGTAGGTGGTGCCCGCGCCCGGGCCGGCCATGTACAGCGCGCCCTCCTTGCGCTTACTCGCCTTGGGCTCGCGGAACAGGCCGATGTCCACCACGCTGGCGTGGGTGTGCGGCGTGTGGTAGCTGTCGCCGGCGAAGTTCTCCGCGCCGATCTTCCAGTTCGCCTTGACCCGCCACCGCTGCGGGCCGCGCAGCTCGATCCCCGCTGGGCTCTGCCGGGTGTAGAAGTCCAGGTAGAACGCGAAGTCGCCGAGGTAGTCGAGCAGCGGCGGCGCGCCGGGGTCGAGGCTGATGAAGATCAGTCCGTTGTGGACGGCCAGGGACGGGGCGGGCAGCAGGGACTGGTTCTGCCGGGGGAAGCCGTCCTCGCCGCCGTAGGCCTCGCCGTGGAACGGCAGGCCGGCCAGCCGGCCGTCGTTGCGGTATGTCCAGGCGTGGTAGGGGCAGCGGAAGTGCGAGGCGTTGCCCATCTCGGCCCGGCACACCTGCATGCCGCGGTGCAGGCACATGTTGAACATGACCCGGACCTCACCCGACTCGTCCCGGGCCACGATGAACGAGTCGGCCAGCACCCGGCGGACCACGTAGTCGCCCCGGTCGGGTATCTCCGACTCGTGCGCGAGGAACACCCACGACCGTGCGAACAGCCGGTCTCGTTCGGCGGCGAAGATCTCCGGGTCGCTGTACACGTAGGCCGGGATCATGCCGCGGCGCACGTCCGCGAGGACCCCGGCCAGCTGGTCCGCAAAATTCATAGCCGGAAGTCTGTCCTACAGAAGTCGTTTCTGCAACGATACGTCCTTATGCAGAGCTTCATCCACGTCCTCGACTGGCGCGCGAACGTGCACCCGCAGGTGACCGCGCTGGCCGACGACCGCGGGGTGGCGTACAGCTACGCGGAGCTGCGCGCCGAGGTGGAACGCCGGGCCGGGGGATGGGCCGGGCTCGGCGTGCGACCCGGGGACGTCGTCGCGATCCTGGCCAAGAACAGCGCGGACTTCCTGGTGCACGCCTTCGCGGTGATGCGGGCGGGCGCGACGCCGGCGTTCGTCAACTGGCGGCTGTCGGCCCGCGAACTGAAGGAGGTGCTCGCCCTGGTCCAGCCGGTCGCCATCGCCGCCGACGCCGAGTTCACCGGCCTCGCCGACGCGGCCCTGCTCGATTCAACACTGCCAGGCGCCAGGTCCTCCGGTGAAGCGCCGGACCGGGCCGTCATCGGAGGGGGGCCCGTGGTTGGCGGCACCGTACCGCCCGGGTGGCGTGACGGCGCGACGCTGGCCGGGCTGGTGCCGCCGCGGCCCGCCCTGACCGGCGACACCGTGCTGGCGCTCGTGCACACCAGCGGGACCACCGGCCGGGCCAAGGCGATTCCGCTGCGGCACGGCGCGCTGATGATGAGCGTCGCCGACTTCGCCATCGAGGTCGGCGACCAGGTCGCCGGGTCGCGTCACCTGCAGATCCTGCCGCTGTTCCACCTCGGCGGCTTCGGTCAGTGCATGCAGGCGCTGCTCACCGCGGGGACGGTCTACATCCACACGGCCTTCAATCCCGCGGCGGTCATCGACGCCATCGAGGGGATGAGGATCGAGTTCTTCACCGCCGGGCCGTCGCTCATCGACATGCTTGTCGCTGAGGTCCGCCGCCGCGGCCCAGCCGAGTTGTCCAGCGTCGACCTGTCGAGCCTGCGCGAGATCGCCTACGGCACGGCGCCGATCACCCCGTCCTCGCTGACGGCGGCGACCCGGACGTTCGGCTGCCGGTTCCGGCAGATCTACGGCAACACCGAGAGCCAGTCCATGATCAGCCTGCTGCCGCCGCAGGACCACCAGCCGGGCCACCCGCGGCTGGACAGCGCCGGGAAGGTCTCGTTCGGCTGGGAGGTACGGATCGTTAGCCCGAACGGGCGCGTGCTGCCGCCTGACACGCCGGGCGAGCTCCTCATCCGCGGCGAGACCCTGTTCTCCGGCTACTGGCGCGACCCCGACGCGACCGCCGCGGCGTTCGCCGAAGGCGGCTGGTACCGGACCGGCGACATCGCCAGGCTGACCGCCGACGGCTACCTCTACATCCTCGACCGGGCCAAGGACATGATCATCAGCGGCGGGGAGAACATCTACCCCGCCGAGGTCGAGGCCGTGCTTGCCGGGCACCCGGCGGTCGCCGACGTGGCGGTGATCGGCCGCCCGGATGCCACGTGGGGCGAGGCCGTGCACGCGGTGATCATCCCGGAGGCGGGCCAGGCGGGCGCCGTGTCCGCGCAGGAGGTCATCGGCTGGTGCCGGGAGCGGCTCGCGCACTTCAAGTGCCCCAAGAGCGTTGAGTTCACCACCTCGTTCCCGCGGACCACCACGGGCAAGGTGCTCAAGCGGGAACTACGGGCCCAGCTTGCTGAGCAGGACTAGGGGGAGGAGCCGCGTTCATGAGCATGCCCCTGGCCCTGTCCATCGCCTCGCACAGCGGGCTGCCGCCCGCCGCCGTCGGCGCGGTGGCGCAGGCCGCCGAGCTGGCCGGCTTCGGGGCGGTGTTCGTCGCGGAGGGGCACGGCGACGCGCTCGCCTTGTGTCACCCGGTGGCCGCCGCGACCCGGCAGGCCCGGATCGGCACCGCCATCACCAACGCCGCGCTGCGCTCGCCGGTGCTCGCCGCCAAGACCGCCGCGCAGCTCGATCTCGCGAGCGGCGGGCGCTTCATCCTCGGCCTCGGCGTCGCCAACACCGTCATGAACACGCGCTTCGGCATCGCGCCGTTCCCGCCGCTGACGATGATCGAGGAGTACACGGCGGTGGTGCGCGCTGTGCTCGGCGGGAGCGAGGACGGGTACGACGGCCAGGTGTTCCGCACGGGGATGGTGCCGCTTGACAGCCCGCCGGTGCGCGCCGCGCTGCCGGTCTACCTGGCCGCGCTCGGCCCGCGGATGCTTGAGCTGGCGGGGCGGGTCGCCGACGGCGTGATACTCAACCTGATGACGCCGGACCAGGCGGGCGCGGCCGCGCGGGTCGTCCGCGCGGCCGCGCGGGCCGCGGGAAGGGACCCGGCGTCGGTCGAGGTCGCCTGCGTGGTGCACTGCTGCCTGTCCGACGACCGCGCGGCCGCGGCCGCGGCGGCCCGGGCGGTGGTACCCCGCTACGTTCTGCATCCCGCCGCGCCGCGGCTGTTCGGCGAGCTCGACGGCGGTCCGAGCCTGCGCGGCGTACGGGAGCGGGTGCTCGCCGGCGACCGCGCCGGCGCGGCGGACCTGGTGCCGCAGCAGGCGGCCGACGGGTTCGTGGCCCGCGGCGGCCCGGACGAGTGCCTCGCCCGGGCCGGCCAGTACCTGGCGGCGGGCGTGGACCTGCCGGTCCTGTTCCCGATGCCCGTTGGCGGCGACTGGGGATTCGAGAAGACGATCGCCGCGCTGGGCGGCGCGGGAATAGGAGCACCGCAATGAGCGAGCTTAGATGCGAATCAGTAAGCACTGCGCGTCCGCGCATGCGGACTCCGAGCGTCAGCGAGGTGGCCGTGTGAGCGAGGAACTCGTCGTGGCTTTCTTCGCCGCCCTGGAGGCCGGCGACATCGAGACGCTGCGCGAGATCTACGCGCCGGACGCCGTCATCTGGCACAACGACGACCTGGTCGAGCAGCCCGTCGAGGAGAACCTCAAGGTCCTCGCGGGCCTGCACCGCGTGGTGTCCGGGCTGCGCTACGACGTCACCCGGCGGGTACCCGCGCCCGACGGCGTGCTGCAGCAGCACGTGCTGCGCGGCACGCTGCCGAACGGCGCCGCCGTGGAACTGCACGCCGCGATGTACCTGCAGGTACGCGACGGGCGCATCACCCGCATCGAGGAGTACCTGGACTCAGGCAAGCGGGCGACGATCAAGGCCGCCCGCGAGGCGGCGGCAGGCGAAGGATAAACCGGCCAGAGAATGACTCAAATGAAAATTTCGGCAATTCGAAATATTTCGGCAACGAAATCATAAGAGCGTCAGGACCGAAAGAGCAGTTTATTTGAATCGAAAAAGTTTAGAAACACTTGCCGACGGTCACCTGTTGTCCTTCAATCATTGTTAGTTATCGCAAATCACCGATAACTTTCGATGATGAGGAGGGCCATAAAGATGTGGCGATCCCGCTCGGCTCCCGACGCGACCACGCCGCCTGGCGGCGCGTCACGGCGCCGGATGTTTGCAATCGGAGCCTCGGCCGCGGTGGTGGCCGCCATGGCGCCGCTGGCGATCGGAGGCACCGCCCAGGCGGCGCTGGCGCCAGGTACCCCGCTGAAGACGCTCGCCCAGGCCGCGGGCGGCCGGTACTTCGGCAGTGACATGACCGCAGACCTGCTGTCCAACTCGACGGTGACCCAGCTTCAGGCCCAGCAGTTCAGCATGCTCACGCCGGGCAACGAGATGAAGTGGGACACCACCGAGCCGTCCAACGGCACGTTCAACTTCAGCCCGGGCGACCAGATCGTCAACTATGCCACGTCGAACAGCGAGCGGGTGCGCTGTCACAACCTGGTCTGGCACAGCCAGCTCCCGTCCTGGGTGAGCAGCCTGCCGTCCAATCAGGTGCAGGCGGCTATGGAGACCCACATCACCACCGAGGCCACTCACTTCAAGGGCAAGTGCTACGCGTGGGACGTAGTGAACGAGCCGTTCAACGATGATGCCACTGCCACCCCCCGCGCGGATGTCTTCTTCAACGCGATGGGCATCGGCTACATCGCCGACGCGCTGCGGACCGCGCACGCCGCCGACCCGAACGCGAAGCTCTACCTGAACGACTACAACATCGAGGGCGAGAACGCCAAGAGCAACGCCATGTTCAGCCTCGCCCAGTCGCTGCTCGCGCAGGGCGTGCCGCTGAACGGCATCGGCTTCGAGAGCCACTTCGTCCTCGGCGGGATCCCGAGCGACATGCAGGCGAACATGCAGCGGTTCGCCAACCTCGGCCTGGATGTCGCGGTCACCGAGCTTGACGACCGCATCACGCTCCCGGCCAGCAGCGCCAACCTCACCCAGCAGGCCAGCGAGTTCTCCGCCGTGGTCAAGGACTGCCTGAACGTCTCCCGCTGCGTCGGCGTGACCCAGTGGGCCGTCGGCGACGCCGACTCCTGGGTCCCTGGCGCGTTCTCTGGCCAGGGCGCCGCGACCATGTTCGACCAGAACTACAACCCTAAGCCCGCCTTCACCTCCGTCCAGAGCACGCTCGCCGCCGCGGGCGGTGGTGGCGGCGGCGGGAACACCGTGACGGTGACCAACCCGGGCACGCGGACCGGGACCGTCGGCACCGCCGCCAGTCTCCAGATCCAGGCCACCGACTCGGCCTCCGGGCAGACGCTGTCCTACTCGGCGGCCGGCCTGCCCGCCGGGCTGGCGATCAACGCCTCCACCGGCCTGATCTCCGGCACGCCCACCGCGTCGGGCAACAACACCGCCACCGTGACCGTCAAGGACACGACGGGCGCCACTGGCTCCGCCAGTTTCGCCTGGAACATCAGCGGCAGCGGCGGCGGGGGCACCTGCCACGTCACCTACACCAAGAACAGTGAATGGGCCGGCGGCTTCACCGCCCAGGTAGCCATCCAGAACACCGGCACGACCACGATCAACGGATGGTCGCTGACCTTCACCTTCCCGGGCGACCAGAAGATCACCAGCAACTTCAACGGCGGCTTCTCCCAGACCGGCGAGAAAGCGACGCTCACCAACGCCAGCTACAACGGCACCATCGCGGCGGGCGCCAGCATCACGGACGGCTTCCAGGGCACCTGGACGAGCAACGACACCAACCCGGCCAGCTTCTCCGTCAACGGCACCACGTGCGGCTAAGTCAGTGAGGACTTAACCGCGGCCCGTCCCGCTGGCGGCGGGCACCAGCCGCCGCCAGCGGGGCGTTCAACGCCACCGATGTCCATCCGACGTCGGTCAAGCATCTTTTCGGTCCTCGCTAAATCCAGGCTGATAGCTTCCTGAATGTGTACAGACCGGCAGAGATCGGCTACGACTCCCCGCCGCCCGGCCAGAGCCGCACGCGGCCGGCCAGGCTAGCGCGCCGCCTCATCCTCGCGCTCGTCGTGGGATTCCTCGCGGGTGCGGCGATCATGCTTCAGGTCAAGGGCTGGGGGACGCTCATCAGCGAGGCGGGCGGCTCCTGCGGCACGAGCAGTCAGGGCGTTTCCTACGGCGCGTGCCCGCGTGGCATCGCCCCGGCGCTCGTGACCTCGTTCATCATCGGGCTCCCGTCCGTGCCCGCGGCCATCGCGCTGCTGTTCAGGAAGGGCTGGACCCGGCGCGGTTTCGTGGCCGTCGGCATGGCTGGCGGTCTGTTCGCCGGGCAGTCGCTCTTCGGCATCTGGCACGGCACGGACCTGGCCGTCGCCTGGACCGCGCCCCACGACGGGTCGTCTCAGCTCACCACCGTCGCGGCCTGGGCCAGCGGGGAGTCCCTGATCCGGGTGCGGGCCGATGAGGCCGTCAGCTACGACGCCGCGACCGGCGCTCAGCGATGGACGCTCACGGTGCCTGGGACAGACGTGGCGTGCGGCGTGAGCGGGACGAGCTCGAGCAGCGCCATCGGGCTCATCGCCTACGGCCAGGACTCGACGAGCTGCGATCACGTGATGGCCGTCAACCTCGCCACCGGCCGCATGATCTGGTCGCACCCGGTGCAGAATCCCTACCGCGGTAACGCCCCCACCGGCGCGCTCGCCATCGCGCAGGACACGGCGGTCGTGCTGACCGACGACGGGATCGCGGGGGTGAGCGCCGCGGCGGGCGCGCAGCGGTGGACCGCCGTGCCGCCGGCCAACTGCAGCTTCCAGCAACTCGCGGCGTCCGGGGCCAGCCTCGTTGCGCTGGCCGCCTGCAATGGCAGCTTCGTCATCGTGAGCATCGACCCCTCGACCGGCAAGGCCGCCTGGCAGCACCACGTCACCGAGCCGTCCGACAGCTACCAGTTCCAGATCCTGTCGGCGAGCCCGGTGGTGATCAACGATGACCTGACCGGCCCGCGCGGCACGTCCACGGTCCGGGTGTTCGGCCTTGACGGCGCTGTGACCTCAACCTTCAGCGTCGCGGGCATCCCGCTGGGCGGCGGGACGGTGGCACTCAACACCGCGTCGACCGACGGCTTCGGCGTCCCGGTGGTGGTGACCGACGGCATGCTGGCCGGCGTGACGGAAGTCAACGGCCCAGGGGACGCGATCGTGGGTTACCGGCTGGCCGACGGCACGCGACAGTGGCTTGTGCGCACCCCTGACGAGGTGCATGACGTGGCGCTGAGCGGCGGCGAGCTTGTCTTCGTCGACGAGTCCGACCCGGCGTACTCGCTGGAGGAAGTCGGCGTAGCGACGGGCGCGCAGCGCTCGCTCGGCTACTTCACCCGGGGGATACTCCAGACCGACGAGTCCGGCCTGTACGCGTTCAGCGGGGACTGCCTCGTCGTCAACTCGAACGGCAGCAGCTTCAGCCAGCCGCCGGTCGCGGCCATCAAGGCCCAGGCGGTTCCCGCCCAGGCGTAGGCGGGGCCAGCGCCGCGAACTCGCCGTCGCAGTGGACGAGCGGCCGGGCGGTCCCGGCCGCGGCGTGCCATGACGCGACCACATGACCGGCAGTCGCAATGAGACGATGAAGGTGCTGCGGGCAATCCCGTGCGGCCGCAGGACCGTATAAAAGAAACGTAGAACTTCTGATGTTCCGGGGCCTGGCTGTCAGCGGGAGGTAGTCGGGTGACGCTAGTCCTCATCGGCCTGGTCGGCGGGATCATCACGGGCGTGTCCCCGTGCGTGCTGCCGGTGCTTCCCGTCGTGCTGCTCGGCGGCGGCAGTGCGGAGCCCGACGCGCAGTACGCGCGCCGCAGGCCGTACCTGGTCGTCCTCGGGCTGATGCTGAGCTTCGCGGTGTTCACGCTGTTCGGCACCCTCATCCTGGCCAGCCTGCACCTGCCGGACGACGCCGTCCGGTGGGCCGGCCTCGCGCTGCTCGTGCTGGTCGGGCTCGGGCTGCTCGTGCCGCCGCTCGGGCACCTGCTTGAGCGGCCCTTCTACCGCTTCCCGCAGCGCGTCAGCGGTACCGGCGGCAGCGGCTTCGCGCTCGGGCTCGCGCTCGGCGCGGTGTTCGTGCCGTGCGCGGGGCCGGTGCTCGCCGCCATCACCGTGGCGGGCGCGACCGATCACATCGGCTGGCGGACGATCGGCCTCACCCTGGGCTTCGCGGTCGGCACCGCGATCCCGCTGCTCGCCTTCGCCCTCGCGGGCCGCGGCATGGCCACCCGGATCGGCGCGTTCCGGCGTCACCAAGGCGCCTTCCGCGCGGTCAGCGGCGTGGTGATGATCGTCCTCGCGGTCGCGCTGACGTTCAACATCTCCGACATCATCCAGCGCGACATACCGAACTACACGTCGGCGGCGGGCAACTCCCTGGAGAAGGGCGCCGCGGCGCCCGCGGCCGTCGGCGTGTCGCTGCAGGACTGCCAGACGGCGGCCCTGTCCGGGGTGCTCGGGTCAGGGTTTGAGCAGTGCGGCGCCGCGCCCGCCTTCAGCGGCATACAGCAGTGGCTGAACACCCCCGGCGGGCAGCCGGAGAGCATGACCGCGCTGCGTGGCAAGGTGGCCCTCGTCGACTTCTGGGCCTACTCCTGCATCAACTGCCAGCGCGAGTTGCCGCACGTCGAGGCGTGGTACAAGGACTACGCCGCCGACGGGTTCACGGTGATCGGGGTGCACACGCCCGAGTACGCCTTCGAGCACGTGCCGTCCAACGTCGCGGCGGGCACGCGCCGGATCGGCCTCACCTTCCCCGTCGCGCTCGACAACTCTTACGACACGTGGAACGCCTACGACAACCAGTCATGGCCGGCGGCCTACCTGATCGACGCAAGCGGGCAGATCCGGCACATCTCCATCGGCGAGGGCGATTACCCCGGCGAGGAGCAGCTCATCAGGCAGCTGCTGACGGCCGCGCACCCCGGGATCACCCTGCCGAAGGCGACCGGCCTCCCCGACACCACGCCCACCGACCAGGACCAGTCGCCGGAGACCTACCTCGGATCCGAGCGCGTGCAGTACTACGGCGGCGGCGCCAGCTACGCGACCGGCCAGTTCACGGCGCCCGCCGCGCTTCCCGCCGGCTCCTTCGGCCTGTCCGGCGGCTGGACGATCGGCCAGGAGGCGATCACCGCGGGCCAGGGCGCCGGGATCGAGCTGGCCTACCACGCCTCCTACGTCTACCTCGACGTCGGCGGCACCGGCACGCTGACCGTCACCGCCGACGGCACGGGCGGTGCGGTCGGGGCGGGCGGGGCGGGC
>Ga0265334_10000416_pt1 | contig 22358 bp, 18 predicted proteins | sample 42023metaG_FD_192442 | JGI IMG/M metagenome (GOLD analysis project Ga0265334, IMG submission 192442) | Rhizosphere microbial communities from Carex aquatilis grown in University of Washington, Seatle, WA, United States - 4-20-23 metaG | ecosystem: Host-associated > Plants > Roots > Rhizosphere... | reverse complement strand
TCCCCGGCCTCGCCCGGCTCGTAGGTCGTGACGGTGCCGGCCGGAAACATCCGCTCGACCATCGGCAGGCGCGAGGCGATCACCGGCCGGCCCATCGCCCCGTACTCGAAGATCTTGGTCGACAGGCTGAAGTCGGTGAATGAGTCCTGGCGCGTCGGGGCGAGACCGATGTCCGCGGCGGCAATTGCGCCGGGCACGGCCTCCAGCGGGATCCGGCCGTGGAACGTCACCCGTTCGGCGATCCCCAGCCGAGCGGCGTCGGCAGCCAGTGAGCCCTCGCCGAAGTCCCGGCCGTAGACGTCGAAGTGGATCGCCAGGTCCGGCCGGAGCTCGACCACCCGAGCCAGCGCGGCAAGGGCCACGTCCAGCTCATAGGTCGGGGACAGGGCCCCGGCGTACACGAGCCGGACCACGCCATCGTCCGCGAACAGGCGAGCGGGGTGGGCCGCCGGATCGAACAGGGCCAGCGACGGGCTGTTGAGGATCACGGTCACTTTGCCGGCCGGGACGCCGAGGTCGGTCAACCGATCGCGCAGCGCGTCGTTGACCGTGAGGACGGCCGAGGCAAAGCCAATCGACAACCGCTCCTGCAACAGGAGCGCCCGATGGACCACCGGGTTCGAGGCCCGCGGGAAGCGGGTCCGGAAGAACTCGGGCATCGCTTCATGGAGGTCGAGGATGATCGGCACCCCGCGAAGCCGGAGGGGCAGTCCGGCGAAGACCAGGAAGTCGGGCAGGGTATGGACCTGGAGGACCGCGTAGTGCCGCGTCCGGTGGCGGCGGGTGACCGCCCAACCCGAACGGGCCAGGAACGAGAGGTACTCGCGCAGGTATGTCCCGAGGCCGGCACCCTGATGGCGCTGGACGTTGAGGCGGTGGATCCGGACGCCGTTCAGCTCGCCTTCCCGGGGCTCGCCCGGGCGCCGGAGCGCGAAGACGTCCACCGGCCGGCCCCGGGCGACCAGGGCCTCAGCCTCACGCCGGACCCGGGGGTCCTCCTCGTAGTAGGAGTGGGTCAGCATCGCGTGCGGGCGATGGTCCGGGGCGGTCACCGCGCCATGCTAGCGGTGGCCCGCTCGAGGAGCGCGTCGGCCAACCGCCCGCCGATCACCCGCCAGTCGTAGTCGCGCTCGGCCGCGAGCCGGCCGTTCGCTCCCAGGCGCGCTGCGAGGCCCGGATCGGTCAGCAGCCTGAGCATGGCCGCGGCGAGATCCTCCGGTCGATCACCGGCCGCGACGAGGCCCGACTCGGCCTGCTCGACGACCCGGCGCGTCTCGGTCCGGGGCGTGACCACCAGCGGGCGGCCACTGGCCATCGAATCGAACAGCTTCACCGGCATGGCCGTGTCGAGATACGGATTCGCGGGGTGGGGGATGCACAGGACCGTCGCCGCAGCCAGCTCGTCGCCGAGTTGCTCATACGGCGCCGGGGCGACCCGGATCCAGGAATCGGCCGCCAGGTCCTGCTCCAGGCCTGCCAGGTAGCCCAGGCCGGACGCGCCCGTCGCCACGAGCCACAGGCGCAGGCGAAGGTCGGGTAGGTGCTCGCGAACGAGCCGTGCCGCGGCCACCAGGACCTCGATGCCCCGACCGGCTGCGGCGCCCGAGACGAAGCCGATCGTTGGCTCGAGCGGCAACGGCCCGGGCTGGATGTGCCGGCTGTCGGTCCCGTTCGGGGCCACGATCGTGCGGTCGGGCGACAGGCCGGTCAGCTCGGCAAAGCTGGCCGACGGGGCAATATGCCAGGCAAACGCCTCGAGGTTGGCCAGGAACGAGGTGCGCAGCTCGGCCAGACGCTCGTCGGAAGCGATGATCCCGAAGGCCCGGTACTGGGCGAGCGGATCGTCGTGCACGTCGAGCGCGAACGGAATCGACCGTTGACGCACCTCGGCAATGAGCGCCGGGCCGAGCGACTCGGCGCTGGCCAGGAATGGCCGGGTGTGGCGCAGGGCTGGCAGGCGGCGCCGACCGGCGGCGGCTGACAGGCCGGCACGAACGATCGGCGCCGACCAGCCTTCACCGATGGTGGCCGCCGTTCGCTCGGCCAGGGCCGCAAGGATGAATGCCCGCCGCAGGTCGCCGCCCCAGCGACGCCGGGCACCCTCCTGGAGAACCAGCCAGGGACGATCGGTCGGTTGGGCCATCGTCGGGAGTCTACCCGTCGCGCTCGGAGGACCGACCGCCGCTGGCGGAGTCCGGCACGGGGCTGGGCAGGGCGTCCATGCTAAGGTTCGCGGACATGGAAGTTGTGCAGGGTGCCCGGGCCTCGCTGCGCCCTGCCCGAAGGGGTACGTTCCGCCTCCTCGTCGAAGCGCTTCGCGAAATCCGATCGCGACGCCGCCTGGTCCGCTACCTGGTCGACGCCGACCTCCAGAAGAAGGGCGCAAACACCCTTCTCGGGAACATCTGGTGGATCCTCGACCCGCTCCTCCAGATGACGGTCTACGTCGTCTTCGTGTCGGTCATCGTGGGCAGCACCCAGGATGCCTATCCCCTGTTCATCTTCTGCGCGATCCTGCCCTGGAAGTGGTTCACCAGCAGCATCGGCGATGGGATCACCTCGGTGACCGCCCAGGAAACGATCATCAAACAGGTCCAGTTTCCGAAGATCGTCCTGCCCCTCGCCGCGGTGGTCAGCGGGATCGTCAATTTCGCCTTCGGGATGATCCCCCTGGCCGCCTTGCTGATCCTGTTCTACTCGAGCCACATCAGTGCCTGGCTGGTCCTGATCCCGGTGGTCGCCGCGGTCCAGTTCGTGTTCACCCTGGCGCTGGCCGTCTTCCTGTCCGCGGCAAACGTCTTCTTCCGTGATGTCGGCAACGTCTTCCGGCACCTCCTGCGGCTGTGGTTCTACCTGTCGCCGGCGCTCTACTCGGCCGACAAGATCGACTCGATCGCAGCCAAGGGCGGGATCATCTCGCGGGTGTTCAACCTGAACCCGTGGGCTTCGATGTTCGAGTCCTACCGCAACCTGATCTACTACAAGACCGGTCCGGAGTGGACCAGCCTGCTGGGTGTCCTGATCCTGTCGTTCGTCCTGCTCGGCCTGTCGATCATCTTCTTCAAGCGGACCGAGCCGTCGTTCGCGAAGGTGCTGTGATGTTTCCCGAGGCGGTCCCCAACGCGATCGAGGTGGATACCCTGGGGATCGAGTACAGCCTGCGTTTCACCCGAAAGACCACCTTCCGCGACACGTTCAAGAACCTGCGCCAGAAACGCGATGGTCCGACCCATTTCTGGGCGCTTCGGAACGTTTCGTTCAACGTCAAGCAGGGCGAATCGCTCGCGGTCATCGGGCCGAACGGCGCCGGCAAGAGCACCCTCCTCCAGGTCCTTGCCGGAATCCTCGAGCCGACCGAGGGACGGATCGAGGTCCGGGGCCATATCTCCAGCCTGCTGACCCTCGGCGCCGGCTTCGACCAGGAGCTGAGCGGCCGGGACAACATCCTGCTGGCAGGCGCCTTCCTGGGGATGGACCACAGGGAGATGATGGAACGCCTGCCCGGGATCATCGAGTTCGCGGACATCGGCCAGTTCATCGATGCCCCGATCAAGACCTACTCATCGGGCATGCGTGCGCGCCTCGGCTTCAGCATTGCCACGGCGGTCGAGCCCGACGTGCTCCTCCTCGATGAGGTCCTCGGAACGGGCGACGAGGTCTTCCGGGCCAAGAGCCAGAAGCGCGTCATGGAGCTCGTCGAAGCCGCGCGGGGCATCGTCCTGGTGACCCACGACCTGCACTGGGTCACCCAGTTCTGTAACAAGGCGATGCTCCTCCAGAAGGGCAATATCGTCGCCGAGGGCAAGCCGGAGGACGTAGTCAGGCTCCACGTGGAGAGCTCGGCCCGGGCGCGCGCCGAGCGGGACGCCGAGATCGCCAAGGCCCTGGCCGGGACGTCGCTCCCGATTCGATGATCGGCTCGCCCGAGCCGCTCGACCTGCTGGTCGTCGGCTGGTATCCGGCGGCCGACGACGGCATCGCCGGGCGATTCGTCGCCGACCAGGTGGCCGCCCTGCATGCCTCCGGCCACGTCCGGCCCTCGATCGTGACCTTCGAGAACGCGTCCCTGCGCGGCCGGATCGCCGCGCGGGCCGAACAGGCAGCGGCAATCGCCCGGTTGACCGGGGAAGCGGTCGGGGCCGGCACCCCGTTCAATCCGGCCGGCGCCGGTGGCCCGCCCGGCATTCCGGTCGCCCGCCTCGCGATTGCGGCGGGTACGACCGCGATGGCTGGCGCCGACCATCGGGCCATTCACCGGACCGGGGCGATCCTGCCGCTGCTCGATCGGACCGATCAGCCGCCGTGGGGGCTGGTCCACGGCCACGTCGGCTACCCCGAAGGGGCCGCCGCAACCGCTGCAGCAGCCCGGCTGGGTGTCCCGCTGGTGATCACCGAGCATGCCTCGTTCGTCGCATCCTTCCTCGCTGAGCCGCTGGTCCGCGAGCGGTACCTGGGCACGCTCCTCGCAGCGTCTCGAGTGATCGCCGTCAGCGAAACCCTGGCCGGTGAGCTCCGCGCCCAGATCCCTGCTATCGACGGGCGCCTGGTCGTGATCCCGAACGTCGTCGCGATCGACGACTTCGCGCCGGTCCGGCCCCCGGAGCGGCAGCCTGCCGAGCTCCTGTATGTCGGTCACCGCAAGGAGGCCAAGGGCATCGGGACGCTCCTGCGGGCCTTCGCCCTCGTTCATGCCGACCGGCCGGAGGCGACGCTTCGCCTGATCGGCAGGTCGGCCAACGACCAGGAGGAGGCCACCTGGCTGCGACTGGCCGGCGAGCTCCGGATCAGCGAGGCGGTCCGCTTCGAGCCGCCCGCCGACCGTGCCGGAGTCGTGTCGGCAATGCATCGGGCGAGCTGCTTCGTCCATCCCAGCCCGCGCGAGACCTTCGGGATCGTGGCGGTCGAAGCGCTGGCCGCCGGGTTGCCGGTCGTGGCCGCCGACTCGGGTGGCGTAACCGAGATCCTCGGCGCGGACCCGGCGACGCTCGGGGCGCTTGTTCCGGCGCTGGACGCGGCGGCTCTCGCCGCGGCGATCGTCCGGACCCTGGATCGCCGGGCCTCCTTCGACCCCGATCGCCTGTACGCGGCCGTGGTGGAGCGCTACGGCGCGGCGACCGTGGCCGGCCGGATCGTCGACCTGTACGACGAGGTCCTCGTGGAAGCGGCTCGAGGCGATCGACCCCGGCGTGCGCGTCACTCTGCGGTCCAGGCCGCGAGTCCCGGTGCGAGTCCGCCGGCGAGCCGGATCGTCCTTGCCTCATTCCTGCGGACAGAGCTCGACCGGGCACTCCAGCGGTTCCCCGCCTGGGCGCTGGACGGCGTCGAGATCGTGACCAGTGGCTCGACCATCGCCGGCCGGCCGAATGCCATGCTGGCACCGCCGGGCAGCGACGAACGGCTGGCCGACATGCTCGAGTGGGGGGCGCCGTCGACAACCACCAGGGCGGGCCGCCTCGTCCGACGGATCCGCCGTGAGAGCCGGGCCGTCCTGGGTCGAGCCGGCCGGGGTGAGCTCGCCGGCGATCCACTGGTCACCGAGCTGACCCACACGCTCAGTCGCGCAATCGAGCGCGGCGCTGACGGCACGCCGCCACTGGTGGTCTGTCTCAGCGGGATCGACTACCTCGCTGCAGCGCCCCTCATTGCCGCGGGCCGGGCCCGGCCAAGCCCCGGCGGCCTGCGCTGGCTGGCCGATCGACAGGCCGACCGGCGGCCCGCCACGGACCCGGGTTCAGACGCCTGACGCCTCGCGAGCCAGGTCGGCGTAGAGGCTGATCAGCCGGGCCGATTCGGTCTCCCAGTTCCAGCGGGCGTGGGCGGCCTCCAGGCAACGCCGGCGGAGGTCGGCCCGCGCGTCTGGCTCGAGGTCAACGATCGACCGAATCGCCGCGGCGATCGCGATCGGGTCAGTCGGGTCGCACACCGCGCCGAGCGGGCCATCCGGGTCGTCGATGACGATCTGGCGCCGGATCGGGAAGTCGCTCGAGACGACCGGCACCCCGGCGGCGAAGCTCTCGAACAGCTTGTTCGGCGTGCTGATCACGTTGTTCAGCTCGGTCGGCTGGAAGACGATCGCGTCCACGTCCGCCCCGACAACCCAGCCCAGGAGCTCCTCGGGCGGAACGGCGGGCAGGACGTGGATCCGCCCCGGGTTCGGGAAGGCGGCCACGATCGGCTCGAGGATGGCCGTCCGGTAGCCCAGGAACACGAGGTGGCTGCGCTCAAGCCCGGGCTGGGCCAGGGCGGCAGCGGTCTGCTCGAGGCCGCGGTTGGCCTGGAACCCGCCATGGCAGAGCACGATCGGTGCTCCGTCGTCGATCCCCGCAGCGCGGCGCAACTGGCCGGTTGGAGGATCGGGTGGCGCCCAGCGCGGTGGGCAGTTGTGGACGACCACGATCCGTCGGGGCTGAAGTCGCCGGGTCAGCTCGGCCGCACAGGCCTCGTTGACCGTCACGACCGCGGCCGAGCGGCGGGCCAGCCGGCGTTCCCAGCGACCAATGACCTGGCGCAGCCAGGCCGGCTGGCGGAGGTGCTCGCCGAACTCCAGGAAGATCTCGTGGCTGTCATAGACGACCTGGCCGCCGTCCCGATGGGCGGCCTCGACCGCGGTCGGCAGGGTCTCCATGTCGCTCGCGTGGTGGATGTCGGACGGCGGGGCGACGGCCAGGGCGGCCCGGCTCCAGGCCAGCACGAACGACCGCCACCAGAGGACGTAGTCCAGCCAATTCCGGCGGACCGGGCGGCCTAGCAGGGCGTGGGTCACCAGGTGCCAGGCGCCGCGGATGAGCACCCACGGCAGCGACACGATCGCCGCCGCGGCGGCAAGCAGGGCCCGCCCGGCGGCGCGCGGGCCGCCCCGTCCCGCCGCCCGGACATCGGCGGCCACTCGCCGCCGCAGGCGCCAGGGATGCTGGAGCCAGACGTACCACAGCGGCCAATGGCGGGTCATGGCGACCCGGATCAGGCTGAATCCGTCGCGGACTTCCCGGCTGCCGGTCGCTTCGTCAGGCCGAGTCGTGCCGATGACCGTGACCTCGTGACCGGCGGCAGCCAGGCTGGCGGCTTCGCGCAGGACCCGGGAGTCGCGGGTGACGTCGTTGAGGACGTACATCGTCACCTTCATGGCGGCGATCCGTCGAGCGACTTGACGAGGTCCCGATAGGCGCGTTCGGCGACCGGCCACGAGAATCGGTCCCGGGCGACCGCCGCGATCCGGGTCCGCCAGGCCGCCCGATCCGCCGGCGAACGGACGGCGATCGTGCGGATCGCCTCGGCCAGGTCCGCGGGCGCGTCGCTGGCCGCGATGGAGCCCAGGTCGAGCTGCCTGACCAGGCCGGCCATGAATTCCAGGCCGGCGGGCACGACCACCGGCGTCCCCGCCGCGAGCGCCTCCCAGAACTTGTTCGGCGAGGAGAGCCGCTGGTTGACCGAGATCGGCGGCAGGGGAATCAGGGCCACGTCGGCCGACGCCGTCCAGGCCAGGAGCTCGTCAGGGTGGCGCGCCGCCAGCGTGGAGTGGCGGCCGGCATAGCGCGGGTCGCGGTCGCGGGCGACGGCGGCCTCGAATCCCCGCCCAAAGCCCAGCAGGACGAGGACGGCGTTCGGGACGAGCAGGACCGCCTCGGCGGCCGCATCGAGGCCGAGGTTCGGGCCGAGCCGACCCTGGAACAGGACGATCAGGCGATCCGCGCCGAGCTGGAGCTCGCTCCGGATTCGGCCTGCTGGGGCGTCCGCTGGCCCGGGTCCCGGAGCCGCCAACTCCGGGTAGTTGGGCACGACCACGATCGGCGGGCTCGCCCAGCGCCGGGCCAGCCGATCGGCGAGCGGCTCGTTGACGCTGGTCAGGGCGTCGGCGGCGCGCGCCCAGGCCGCCTCGCGGCGGCGATGCCAGGCCCGGATCGGGGCGGGCATGTCGAGCACGTTGTTCGACTCGAAGACGTCGTCGATGGCGTCGTAGATCACCCGCGCTGCCTGTCCCGACGGACCGAGCGGGTGCCGCGCCCGGGCATCGAGGGCAGCCTTGATCGTGAGGCTGCCGCAGGCGTGATAGAGGTCGGCTGGTTGGAGCTCGCGAGCCAGGGCGGCCCACCAGCCCCGGACCGTGTGCGGCCAGAACAGCCAGCGCCGGAAGGTCGCCGGGACACGCATCAGGCGGGCGACCCAGCCGGCAACGGAGCGGGAAGGAATGCGAGGCTGGGCGGGCGACCGGCCGGCGGCGGACCATGGCCCGCTTGGCAGGTAGCGCCGGACCTCGATCTCGCCTTCAGGCTCGCTGGCCGGGAGGCCGGCTGCCGCGATCGCGGCGATCTCGACGGCATAGCCTTCCGCCCGAAGGGCCCGCCCGATTCGGAGCGCCCGCGAATAGGGCGCGGCGGGGCCGCCGACGAGGATCACGGCCCTTCGAGCGGATCCGCTCACCACGGCTGCCCAGTGAGCCGGCCATACTCGGCCAGCAGGGTCGCCATCTGCGACTCCCAGTTGTAGGTTTCCTGCGCGGCGAGCTGCCCTCGAGCGCCCATCGCCGCACGGTCGGCGCCCGACAGCTCGAGGATCGAGCGAATCGTCGTCGCGATCTCCGTGGATCGGGTCGGATCGCAGACCAGCCCACAGCCGGTCGCGCGCACGATCGGCGCCATCCCCGGCAGGTCGGAGGCGACGACCGGGACACCGGCGGCCATCGCCTCGAACAGCTTGTTGGGCGTCGTCAGCCGGTGGTTGAGCGTGGTCGGCTGGATCGGCATGGCCACGATATCGGCCGAGGCGACCCAGTCGAGGAGCTCGGTCGGTGGAACGGCGGGCAGAACGAAGAGCCGGCCCGCCTGGGCGGCGTCGGCCGCCAGCCGTTCCAGCTCGGCCTGCAGGGCGCCGTAGCCGAGCAGGACGAGGACCGCCTCGGGAGGCAGCGACGGGAGCGCGTCGATGAGCTCCTCGATGCCCCGGTCACGCGAGAAGCCGCCCTGGTAGAGGACGACCCGGGAGCCGGACGCGAGGCCCAGCCGCTCGTGGAACCGGCGCGGCTTGACCGGATCGGCGGGGCGCCGGTACGCGCAGTTCAGGACCACGAGGGGCCGCTCGGTGCCGAAGCGGGTGGTCATCACGTCGGCATAGGCATCGTTGACCGTCACCACCCGTGCTGCGTGGCGCGCCCAGCCGCGCTCGATCCGGCGGAACAGGCGGCGCGCCGGTCCCGGCAGCCGGGCGAGGTTACTGGCATCCACGTAGATATCCCGGGCGTCGTAGATGACCGGCGCGCCATCCCGGCGCCCAAGGTCGAGGCCGATCGGGATGCCCATGTAGGCCATCGCATGGACGAGGTCGGCCCTCACGCCGACCTGCCGGGTCGCGATCCGCTGGGCGCGGACGGTCAGCGCGATCGCGGCCAGCCGGGTGAAGCCGCCGGCCAGCTGCCCGAGACGGCCGCCGCGTGGCGCTCGGCCTGCAATCGGTGGCTGGGTCGAGCTGGCCCGTTCGGCCACAGGCCGGCCGTTCGCGCCGGCGGCCGGCGGCCGAGCCGGCGCCCGGTGCAGCCGCCGCGCCAGCGGTCGGAGCACCGCCGGGAGGCCGAGCGTCGCGCTGACCGGGACGCGCACGATCCGGTAGCCGGACGGGTGGAGCTCATCGTCGGGCAGCCCGGGTCCCTGGCGGGCGACCACGGTCACCTGGTGCCCGCGGGCGGTCAGCGAGCTTGCGATCCGGAACGTGCGCGAGTCGAACTCCCCAGTCGAGGGCAGGACCAGCACGCAACGCTGGATCGTGACCGGCTCGCCCGGATTCACCGGTTGACCTGGGGCCCGAGGCGCGCCACGAGCTGGAGCAGTGGCTGGCGCTCGGTCTCCCAGTTCCAGCGCTCGTGGGCGGCGTCGAGGCAGCGTTGACGGAGCGCCGCTCGATCGGCTGCCGGCCGGTCGATGATCGAGCGGATCGCGGCAGCGACCGATGCCGGGCTGGTCGGGTCGCAGACGGCGCCGAGCGCTCCGGCGGGATCGTCGAGGACGATCCGGCGCATGTCCGCGAAGTCGCTCACGACGACGGGCACGCCGGCGGCCAGGCATTCGAAGAGCTTGTTGGGCGTGGACATGCGATGGTTGAGGGTGGTCGGCTGGATCGGCAGGACGCCGACATCCGCGCCAGCCAGCCAGCCGAGGAGCTCGTCCGGATCGACCGCTTCGAGGACGTGCAGCCGGCCGGCCCGGGCCGGATCGCGGGCCAGCCGTTCGAAGGCCGTCCGCTCGGGCCCGCCGCCGAGGAGGACGACATGCACCTGCTCGAGGCCCGGTTCGAGCATCGCCCCGGCCAGCTGCTCGACGCCGCGCCCCCGGGCAAAGGCCCCGTGATGGATCGCGATCTGGACGCTGGCGTCGAGGCCCAGCCGGTCGCGCAGGAGATGGGCCGATTCGGGGGTCGGGGTCCAGCTGCCCGGGCAGTTGTGGACGACCGCGATCGGACCCGCGCCGGCACCCAGCTGGTAGCGCCGCCCGAGCTCGTCGGCCAGTGCGGCGTTGACCGTGATAACGCCGCTCGCCTCCGCGATCCAGCGCCGTTCGCGGGCCGCGACGATCCGGCGCGCCCAGGCAGGCTGCTCGGCGCTCGTCCGGGCTTCGAGGTAGATCTCGTGGCTGTCGTACACGACCCGCGTCGCCGGGTTGAGCCGGTGGGCCGCGTCCGCGGCCGCCAGCCCGCTCAGGTCATGGCCCCACTCGATGTCCGCCGGCGGTGCCGCGCCGGCCGCGGCGGCCGCCCAGCCGCCGATCCCGTAGCGCCAGCGGACCAGCCAGTCGAGCGGCCCGACGCGGCGCGAGCGCTGGCCGCGCAGGCGCGAGGCCACGAGCTGGACCGGCAGGCAGACGATCGACCAGGCGCCGGCGACCGCCAGCAGTCCGAGCGCGGCAAGGAGCGATCCGGCCTGGCCCGGCAGATGCCTGGCGGCCCGTCGGACCCGCCCGAGGAGCTCACCCCTGGTCCGCCACGGGTAGCGGGCCAGGGTCCACCACAGGCGCCAGCCGCCCGGCCCCGGGACGCGGATGATCTCGAAGCCGTTGCGCTCCTCGCGATCGCCGACCGAGCTGGTCGGATCGCTGGGACGAGCCATGACCGTGACCTGGTGGCCGGCCTCGACCAGGCTGGCGGCTTCGCGGATCACTCGGGAGTCGGATCGCATGTCGTTGTACACGTACATGGCGATTCGGCTCACCGGCTGTCACCCCTGCGCGCCGGCGACGCAGCGATCGGCACACCCGCCTCGAGCGCCCGGACGATGGCGGCACCGGCACCGGCCGGCTCGATCCGGATCGTCGCGGCCCGCTCGCGGGCACGCTGCGGGGCGCGGTCCGGAGGCGCCAACCGGTCGAGCTCGGTCACCGCTCGGGCCGGGTCGAGGCCGACAATGACCATCCGGCCGTCCGAGCCGGAGACCGCCTCGAGCCACTCCGTCGTGCTCCGCAGGACGAGACAGGGCACTCCCAGCCAGGACGCCTCGCGCTGGATTCCACCCGAATCGGTCAGGACTGCCGCGGCGTGGAGCTGCAGGGCGAGTGTCGTTCGATAGCCCTGCGGTTCGATCACCCGGATCGAGGCGGCCAGCTGGATGCCGGCAGTGTCGAGCGCGGCGGCGGTGCCCGGATGCAGGGCGAGGACGACCGGCCGCGCATCGCTGCTGACCGCGGCCAGGAGCCCGGTCCAGGCCCGCAGCGCAGCGGGCTCGCGGTTCTCGGCGCGGTGGATCGTGGCAAAGAGGTACCTGCCCGGCTCCACGGCCGCCAGGATCGCCGGGTCCCGGATCTCGGCGCTGAGCCTGGCCGCCAGGTCCTGCATCAAGTCGCCGACGAGGTGGACGCCCGCGGTGATCCCTTCGGCCCGCAGGTTGGCGACCGCGGTCGGGGTCGGGGCGAACGCCCAGGTCGCGAGGTGATCGGCGACCACCCGGTTCGTCTCTTCGGGCATCCGCCGGTCGAAGCTGCGCAAGCCCGCCTCGACGTGGGCCAGCGGCAGGCCGAGCTGGGCGGCAGCCAGGGCGCCGGCCAGGGTCGAGTTGGTGTCGCCGTACACGAGCACGACATCGGGCGCCTCGGCGACGAGGATCGGCTCGAGCCGGAGCAGCATCTCCGCCACCTGGCTGGTTGCGCTGCCCCCGCCGACGCCCAGCTGGTGATCGGGCGGCACGAGGTCCAGCTCCGTGATGAACGAGCCGGCCAGGGCATCGTCGAAGTGCTGGCCCGTGTCGATGAAGACCTCGGCGTGCCGGGCCCGCAGGAGCGGCTGGAGGACTGCGGCCTTGATCAGCTGAGGTCGAGTTCCGACGACGCTGGCAATCCGCATCAGCGGGCGGCAGCCTCCGCCGGCTGGCGCGCCGCCGCGGGGACCCCGACGCCGTGGTAGGCAACACGCTCGGGCAGGGTCAGCGAGCGCAGGCTGTTGCGGCCATCGAACAGGACCTCGGCCGCCGGGAACAGCGCGAAGTCGATCGTCCCGAACAGCGGGTCGGCGGTCTGGGTGATGATCGCCCGGACGTCGGTCGGGGTCCCCCAGGCATACGGCGTCGCAGCGCTGCGGCCGATCTCGGCCGGCGACAGGAGCGGGTCGTAGGCCGACACGATCGCGCCGTGGAAGGCGAGCCGCTCGATGAGCGGCAGGGCGCGCGAGTAGGCCAGCTCCTTGACCCCGTCGCGGTAGGTCAGGCCCAGGACCAGGACCGGCACGCCTTCCAGGCCGCCAAGGGCCTTCTGGATCGTCCGGATCGCCAGGCCGATCTGGCCGTCGTTCACCCGCCGGCTGAGGCCGACCAGCTCCATCTCCGGCGCCCGGCTCAGCAGGAAGTGGGGATAGACCGGGATGCAATGGCCGCCGACACCCAGCCCGGGCTGGTGGATATGGCTGTAGGGCTGGCTATTGGCGGCGGCGATCACTTCCTGGATGTCGACCCCGACCCGGTCGGCGTACTGGGCGAACTCGTTGGCCAGGGCGATGTTCACGTCGCGATAGGTCGTGTCGGCCAGCTTGCTGAACTCGGCCGCCTCGGCCGAGCTCATCAGGACGACTTCGGCGTCGAGGACCGAGCCGTAGAAGGCCGCCGCCCGGGCGCCGGATTCGGGTCCCAGGCCGCCGACCAGCTTGGGATAGGTGGCCAGGTTCCTGAGCGCCGCCCCGCTGTACAGGCGCTCGGGCGAGAAGGCCACGAAGAAGTCCTGCTCGACCACCAGGCCGCTCGCCGCCGCCAGGCGCGGCGCGAAACGCCCCCGGGTATCGCCCACCGGCAGGGTCGTCTCGAAGATGATCGTCGAACCACGGTGGATGCCGGGCGCGATCGCATCGACCGCGGAATCCATGTAGCGATAGTCGGGCTGCTGCTCGTCGTTGAGCATCACCGGCACGATCAGGACGACGACGTCGGCCGTTGCCGCAGCGGCGGCTGCGTCCAGGGTGGCCCGCAGCCGGCCGGCGGCATGAGCCTCGGCGATGCCCTCGGTCAGGCCGGGCTCCTCGATGACGTGGTTCTGGCCGGCATTGATCGAATCGACCACCGATGCCTGGACGTCCACGGCGGTCACGTCCCAGCCGTGGCTGGTGAACTGCACGGCCAGGGGCATGCCCATCTTGCCGGCGCCGACGACCGTCACCCGGCCGACCGTCCCGGCCTCGCCGGTCCAGGGTGAAACAGTCCGCGGCTCGGGGTGCCGGCAGGGGCTGGTGGGAAGCACGATCGACCCGCCGAGCAGGCTCGGCGCAGCGGTCGAGGGGCGGGCGGTGATGGTCATCGAACGGTCAGCCTCGCCGAAAAATCTGATAGGTCAACTGGCTGGCCGCCGGCGGCGGCCGCGAGCAGGGACGTGGCGATCGCCACCGCCCACAGCCCGTCCTCGACATCGACCACGGGCCGGCCACCGTCGCGAACGACGCCCAGGAACGCGTCGAGCTCGGCCGCCAATGGCTCGGCATTGGAGACCGGCAGGACGGCGACATCGCCGGCGAAGGTCGGGGCGTAGCCGGCGATCAGCTGGGGCCCGCCGGCCGCCGCCCGGGTGAAGGTCAGCCGCTGGGTCAGGTAGTCGAGCTCGAACATCCCCTCCTCGCCGACGACCGTCAGCTGGCGCCGCTTGGCGGGCGTGAGCCAGTTCACGTCGAGCATCCCGGTCGCACCGGACGGGAAGCGCAGGAGCCCGAAGAGGAGGTCCTCGTGACTGGCATGGATCCGCTGGGCCAGCTCGGCGTAGACCCGATTGGGTCGCTCGCCGGCGACCCAAGACAGGATGTCGGCATCGTGGGTGGCCAGGTCGATGGTCACCCCGACATCGCGGATCCGGGCCGGAAAGGGACCCGCCCGGCGGCTGGCGATCGCGTAGATCGTGCTCAGCCAGCCCTCCCCGAGGAGGCGGCCCAGCTCGAGGACCGCGGGATTGAAGCGCTCCACGTGGCCGACCTGGACGGGCACCCCGGTGCGCCGGGCGGCGGCCAGGATCTCGAGGCCCTCGTCGACGCTGGCGGCCAGCGGCTTCTCGATCAGGACGGCCAGGCCGCGCTCGATCGCGGCCAGAGCCAGGCTCCGATGGCTGGTCGTCGGCGCGGCCAGGACGATCGCGTCGAGATCCGCCTCGGCGATCATCGCCAGCGGCTCGGAGAAGCCCTGGGTGACCGGTCCATCGCTTGTCGCGGTGGCGGCGGCAAGCGCTTCGGGAACCGGATCGGCCACGGCCACCAGCCGGCAGCCCGGCCGGGTGCGCAGTACCCGCAGGTGGTTGCGGCCCATCGAACCCAGCCCGGCGAGCCCGACGCGCAGCTCGCGTTGCACGCCGATCGGCTGCCAGGGACCAGTCATCAGGCGGCGGACCCGGCGTGGACTCCGGCGTGGCGGCCCACGGCGGCCCGGACAGCTTCGATCACGCTGGCCTGCTCCTCCCCGCTCAGACCGGGGTAGATCGGCAGGGCCAGGGTGGTCTGCGCGGCGGCATCGGTGAACGGCAGGTCGGCGTGCAGGCCGCGTTCCATGATGTACGGCTGGCGATGGACCGGGATCGGGTAGTAGATGTCAGCGCCGATCCCGGCCGCCCGCAGGTCGGCCACGATCGCGTCGCGCTGGGGGCCGACCTGGAGCGTGTACTGGTGAAAGACATGGGTTCGACCGTCGGGGGTGATCGGCGTCCGGACCGGCAGGTCGGCGAAGGCCTCGTCGTAGGCCGCGGCGACCGCCCGACGGCGAGCCGTGTTGCGGTCGAGCTTGGCCAGCTGGACCAGCCCGATCGCGGCATTCAGGTCGGTCATCCGGTAGTTGTAGCCGAGCATCTCGAACTGGTACCGGGCGCGCATGCCCTGGTTGCGATAGAGGCGCAGCCAGTCGGCCAGCCGGTCGTCGTCGGTGGTCACGAAGCCGCCTTCTCCGGTAGTCAGGTTCTTCGTGGCATACAGGCTGAACCCGCTCGGCCCGAAGCTGCCGGCCTTGCGGCCGCGGAAGGTGGCGCCGTGAGCCTGGGCGGCATCTTCCACGACGATCAGCCCGTGGCGGTCGGCCAAGGCCTGGATCATGTCCATATCGGCGACGAGGCCGAACAGGTGGACCGGCACGATCGCCCGGGTCCGGGGCGTGATCGCGGCCTCGATCCGGGCCGCGTCGATCAGGTAGGTGTCCGGCTCGATGTCAATGAACACCGGCATCGCCCCGGTCGACAGGATCGCGTTGGCCGTCGCGGCGAAGGTGTGCGAGACCGTGATGACCTCATCGCCCGGCACGAGTCCGATGCCGGCGAAGATCGCCATCAGGGCCAGGGTGCCATTGCTCATCGCGATCGCGTGCTTGACCCCGCAGTACTCGGCCCACTGGGCTTCGAACTCGGCGACCCGCTTGCCGCCCGCCAGCATCCCCGACCGGAGGACTTCGCTGACGGCGTTGACTTCGTCTTCGCCGATGTCTGGGCGGGCAATCGGGATCATGCTCGGGCTCCTTGCTGCAGTCCGACGCGTTCGATCAGCGTGTCGGCCTCCGGGTTGTAACGGTAGGTGCGGCCGCAGGCCGGGCAGCCCAGGGCGGGGTCGGCCGCGTAGGCGGCGGGCTCGGCCGGAGCCCTGCGGCCCTCCGAGTCGAGGAGCCGGGCGCCACAGGCGCAGACCCAGCCAATGCGGTGGGCGGGACTGCCCGCCATCAGGGCGAAGTCGGCGACATCGCGGGTGACGATTCCACCGGCACCGATCGTCGCAAAGCGGCCAATGGTCACGCCGGCCACGACGACGGCTCCGGCGCCGATCGAGCAGCCGAACCGGAGCAGGATCGGCGAGACCGTCCAGTCCTCGGCCCGGGCAAGCTCGCCGGTCGCGGTGATCGCCCGCGGGTAGCGGTCATTGGTCAGGATCGCGTTGGGGCCGATGAACACACCGTCCTCGACGGTCACCCCGTGGTAGACCAGGGCGAGGTTCTGGACCTTCACCCGGTTGCCCAGGACAACGCCTTCGTCGATGAAGGCATCCCGACCGATGACGCATTCCGAGCCGACTCGGGCCCCGGTCCGGATCTGGGCGCCGTGCCAGACGCTCGTACCCGCACCGATCTCGACGTCGGCCTCGAGATCGGCCGACGGGTGGACACGGGCGGACGGATCAATCACGGTTGTGCGGGACTCCCTGCTCGGACCGTTGCCAGACGGTGCCTGCCGGACCGACGGGTCAACCGCCGTCGAAGTATACCGGAGGCCCACCTGGGCTCAGCGACGGCGGCCCCGGAAGATGGCCATCACCACGCCGGCTGCCGCCCCGAAGGCCAGCGCGCCGCGCCAATCGAACAGGGTCCGAACATCGCCCTCGACCCGGGCCGCGATCACCAGGCCGGCGCCCGAGTTGGGGCCGAACTGGACCCGGTTGGCGATCAGGTTGCGCACGCCGGCCTGCTCAAAGCGCGCCTCGCGGGCGATCACGGCCCCGACCAGGCCCTGGCGGATGTCGAGGGTATCGGTCATCGCAGCCCCGATCCCGCCCAGCTCGACCGACAGGTGCTCTGCCCGGACCGCACCGACGCCGCCCTGGGTCACGGCCACGTCGGTCGCCGTCAGGCTGCCGATTCCGCCCTGCTGGATCGTGAGCTGGTCCGTGTCGACGGCCGCCGCCTCGGCAATCACCGGCACCGCGACCGGCCGGCGAACGGCCGTGCTGGACTCGGCCGCGGCGTTCGGCTTGGCCGTCGCGCTGGGCTTCGCTGGGGTTCGAGCCACCGAGGGCTTCGTCGCGGCACCGGCCGCAGCCGGCTTCTTCGCGGCGGTGGCAGGGGCCGCCGGTTCGGCAGCGTTCGTGCCGGCTGGATTCGTTGGACTGGCGGCGCGGGTAGGCCGCGCGGCGATCTGATCGGTCATGGGACTCTCTCCGAATGCGTTCTTCCAGCGTACCCGGGTTTGCCTCCAACCGGGTCCCTGACGATCGGCTCGAGGGCGCCGGCCGCCCCCTTCGCGGACATCGGCTATTCTCCGGCGCGTGATCGGACCGCAGAGCCTGGGTCGGCACGTTGGACTGGCGATCGGCGTGGCGATCGTGCTGGTCGGCTGTTCTCCGACCACGCCCACGCCGTCCGGCGCAATTTCAAGCCCGCTCCCCGCGTCGAGTGGGCCGTCCAGCGGTCCGTCGGTCGGCCCGAGCTCCAGCCTGCCGCCCAGCGCGGCTCCGACGCCGAGTCCGATTCCCACTCCGGTCCTCGTGCCATCGCCGCTGACCGGTGAGCTGGTCAGCCCGGCCGTCGCCGCACGTCACCCGATTGCGGTGATGATCGACGACCTGAGCCCGGCCCGGCCGCAGTCCGGCTTGAGCTACGCCTCGATCATCTTCCAGGCTCCGGCCGAGGGCGGCATCCCGCGCTACATGGCGATCTTCTCGGACAACGTCCCGACCAACGTCGGCCCAGTCCGCAGCGCCCGCTACTACTTCATCGCCTGGGCCTCCGAATACAAGTCGCTGTACGTCCACGCCGGCGGCTCGCCCCAGGCGCTCAGCACGCTGCGCGCGTCGGGCAACGGCCAGCTCGTGTACAACGCCGACGAGTTCCGCTATGGCCCCTACTTCCGGCGGACCACCCGACCCCCGCCCCACAACCTGTACACAACCGGGACCCAGCTCCGCCACCTGGCCGGGGTCGTCCATGCCACGGCCGCGCCGAAAGCGATCTGGACCTTCAATCCGCCGACACCCCTCGAGGACCGACCCGTGGGCGGCACGATCGCGTTCGCCTACCCCCAGAACGCCATCAAGTACAACTACAACCGGACAACGAACACCTACCTGCGCACAGTCAGCGTCGAAGGCGCCCAGAAGGACGCCGACAACAAGGTCCGGATCGCGCCGACGAACGTGATCGTGATGTGGATGCACTTCGGGCCGCTCAACGACGGCGAGCCCTACAAGCACCGCCTGGAGGCCACGATCATCGGCACCGGGCCGGCCTGGATCGCCCAGGACGGGCACACGATCAAGGGCACCTGGCGCAAGAAGACGGTCAGTGGTCCGACCCTGTTCTACGACTCCAAGGGCAACCTGCTCAGCCTGACCGTGGGCCAGACCTTCGTGAACGTCGTGACCTGGGGCACGACCGTCACCGTCCACGACGGAACTCCGCCACCGCCGTCCAGCTCGCCGTCGCCGGTCCCCTCGCCCAGCCCCTAGTCGGGCGCAGCCCGACGTTGGCTCAGATGCCGGTGACCTCGTCCTCGGGTGAGCGCCGGGCGCCGACGTCGGTGTACACGACCCGCGTTGCCCGGGCCACGTCGGCCCACGACCGGCGATTCGGTCCGGATCGGCTGAGCGCCTCGGCCCGCAGCCGATCCCACAGGCCGTCCTCGGTCCAGGCGGTCGCGATTGCGGCGGCAAGCTTCGCGGGATCGCGCGGCTCGACCAGGATCCCCGCCGCGCCCACGATCTCGGGCAGCGCCCCGACGGCACTGGCGATGACCGGAGTCCCGGCGGCGATCGCCTCGATCGCGGGCAGCCCGGCGGCCTCGCTGATCGTGGGCAGGATCGCCGCCCGCGCCTGGCCGACGAGACCCGCCATCCGTTCCTCGGTCATCGCCGGGGCATAGGCCAGCAGGTCACCGACGCCCTGGCGGGCCGTCGCCCGGGCGAGCGCCGCCCGGTCATCGGGCGAGGCGCCGATCAGCAGCACCCGCGGCGGCCAGGCGATCGCTGGATCGAGGCCAGTGGGACGGCCAACCTCCGCAAGGCGGCCGAGGGCCCCGATCAGCGAGGCCAGGTCCTGCCGGGCGTCGTAGCGGCCGGAGTACACGAGATAGCGCTGGGGCAGGCCCAGCCGCTCGCGGTCTGAGCGGGGGTCGGCGGTGACGGCCGCACTGCTGGCCCTGCGCCCGGGACCCCTCGTCGCGCCGGCCGGCGAACCGTCGGGCCGGCTGGGCTGGAACGCCGCCCGGGCCGCCAGCGGCACGACGACGATGCGCTCGGAAGGGACGCGGAGCAGGGCCTGGACGGCCGTCGCGGTCGCCTCGGTCCCCACGATCACCGCCGCCGCGCTGCGCAGGATCCGGCCCCGCAGGCGCTGCCCGAAGGCGGCCGCGGGGCTGCGCTGGTAGACCCCGGGCAGCTCCCATGGCGCGAGGTCCAGGAGCGTCACCACCACGGGCAAGCGCGAGCCGATCGGGATCGCCCCGGCTGCCGTGTGGAAGACGGCCCCGGCCGCGCCACTCTGGTCCGCCCACCAGGCCGATCCGATCGAGGCGCCGCGGAGGAGGAATGGATCGACCGTGAGGGCGCCCGAGCGAAGCAGGCGGCTGGGTGGGATCCGGCGGCGTGCCGCGACGTCGAGCCGGGCGTAGGCCTCGGTCGGATCCGGGCGCTGGAGACCGACCAGGAAGGCGAACGACTCACCGTCGATCGGCTCGGCGTCGTAGGCGGCCAGCAGCTCGCCCAGGTACAGCGCGGTGGTCGGCGCCCGGGAAGGATCCTCGAGCGGCCGGGTGTCCATCACGACCCGCAGGCCGAGTGGATCGGGGCCGCTCACGGCTGGCCGGGTGCTGGTCACGCCCCGGGGCGTGTCGATCGCGGACCCCGCCCACGCAGCTCATCCCAGCGCAGCTGGATGACGACGATCAGGGCTTCGCCGATGATCCGGCGCGACATCTTCGACTGGCCGAGGCGGCGGTCGCGGAAGGTGATCGGGATCTCGCGAATCCGCGCCCCGAGGCGGCTGGCCCGGAACGTCATCTCGATCTGGAAGACGTAGCCGCCGGCGTGGACCCCCGCGAACGGGATCTCGCCCAGGGCCTGCGCCCGCCAGGCCTTGAAGCCGCCGGTCAGGTCGTGGGGCGTGAGACCGAGCACGGTCCGGGCGAAGAGGCTGCCGCCGCGCGAGATGATCCGCCGGACCGGGCCCCAGGCGACCACACCACCGCCCGCCACGTAGCGCGAGCCAATCACCAGGTCGGCCTCGTTGGCGATGATCGGTGCAGTCAGGGCAGGCAGGCTGGCCGGATCGTGGGACCAGTCGGCATCCATCTGGACGACCAGGTCGGCGCCGCCGTCAAGCGCCAGCCGGAAGCCGTCGAGGTACGCCCGCCCGAGGCCCTCCTTCGCCGCCCGGTGGCGGACCCGGACCCGGGGATCGGCTGCGGCGAGCGCATCGGCCAGGTCGCCGGTCCCGTCGGGCGAGCCGTCATCGACGATCAGGAGGGTGGCCAGCGGTAGCGCCGCCAGGATCGCAGCGGCGATGTCACGCAGATTCTCGGCCTCGTTGTAGGTCGGCAGGACGACCCAGGGACCGGTTCGTGAACTGGAGGCCATCGGCCCAGTTTAGGGGCCCGGCGGCCACCCCGGCCGCCACCATTCGCTAGCGGGCGTGCGGTACCACCATCACGACGTCGATGGCCCGACCATGACCGACCGTCGACGTGGCGCCAGTCGAGCCGAACACCGTCCGTTCCGAGGAGTGGACGACCGCGTCGGTGGTCAGGGTCAGGTCGCCGCTGATCGCGCGCTGGAACTTCTCGTTGCCGGTCACATGCGGGTTCGGGTCGAGCAGGACAGTTGCCCAGCTGGTGCGGACCGACGCCATCGAGGTGACGTTGTTATTGAAGTTCGGGGCGCTCAGCCACAGCGCGCCGATGGTCTGGTGGGTCGTGAACAGGCTCTGGATGTACCAGCCGGCCTCGTTGGAGTAGGGCTCCGAGATCACCGCCCGGGCGCCGGTCTGGCGCCAGCCGGCACCCATGTTGTCGACCCGCTGCTGGGCCACGGCCATGGTCGGAGCCGGGTTGCCACTCTCCGAGTTGCCCGCCGAGTAGCACAGGTGGCCGAGGATCACGACGGCGTTGGGGGCCAGCTTGATGTACTTCTCGAGGTAGTTCGCGCCGTAGTACTTGACGTTCGAGTTGCCGGCATTGGCCGCCCCGTTGAGCCCCAGGCCGTCCTTGGTGTTCTCCTGGAACGGCGTGTACGGGCTCGGCCAGCCGTTGCCGTGGCCGAAGTAGACGACGATCGAGGCACCCTGGAGGGCCGGCTCGACCTTCGACCAGGTGGCGTTGGGCGAGTAGAACGTGAGCACGTTGGAGCTGTACTGGCGGGCGACCGCGGCGGTGTCGTTGGCGTCCGCGATGTACGACGCCGTCGTGCCTTCAACCGGCCCGACGATGATCACGATCTTGGCGCTCGACAGCGACGAGGCGGAGGCCGCTGGGACGGCGACCGCCAGGCCGATCAGGCAGGCGATGGAGATGGAGCCGATGAGCTTGCGCAATGGGAGTCTCCGAGCTTCCAGGGACCGGCTCCAGGCAACGCCTGCGTGCCGATCGGATGGAGGGCAATCCCAGACTCCCGGATGGGCTGCCCCGACTCAATGCCGACATGGTCCCGGGGCCGGATGGCCCCAACGTCTGAGCGGCCGGTCGGTGCGGCCCGGTCAGGCGGATTGCGGTGCACTCGAGCGTGGTTGGACGAAGGTCCTGCGCACCGCCACCCTGATCGATCCCGGGGCGTCCACGCACCGGGTTCAGGGCCGGAGGCGCTCCACGAGGTCCGCCAGGCTGGGGTTGTGCTGGTCGCGTCCGGACAGGATCGGGCGACCATCGGGCGTGGGGCAGGCGGGCCAATCGACGCCCACCGCGGGATCGTCCCAGGCGAAGCCGAGCTCGTCCGAGCCGTCGTACTCGTTGGTCACGAGATAGGCCAGATGGAGCGGCTCGAGGGCCAGGAAGCCATGGGCAACCCCGATCGGGATCGTGACCGTGGCGTCGGCCCCAAGCTCGCGCGTCTCGACCACCGCCCGGCCCCGCCCCTCGATCGCCGGCCGGACGTCGACCAGGGCCACGAATGCCCGGCCCGCGACGACGATCCAGTGGTCGAGCTGGCGGCGGTGGTAGTGCAGGCCACGCAGGACGCCGGCATCCGAGGTCGACAGG
>Ga0265334_10000414_pt1 | contig 22382 bp, 18 predicted proteins | sample 42023metaG_FD_192442 | JGI IMG/M metagenome (GOLD analysis project Ga0265334, IMG submission 192442) | Rhizosphere microbial communities from Carex aquatilis grown in University of Washington, Seatle, WA, United States - 4-20-23 metaG | ecosystem: Host-associated > Plants > Roots > Rhizosphere... | reverse complement strand
TCGCGTTGGCGCTCGGAGTCGCCGCGCACTGCGACGCCTGCATCGGCTTCCACATACAGGCACTGATCCGGCTTGGCGCCAGCCGCGCCGAGATCGAGGAGGCACTGGGGATGGCGGTATACATGGGCGGTGGTCCGTCGCTGATGTATCCCGCAGATGTTTTGGCCGCTTTTGAGGGGTTGAGCACTCATCAATGAGGGCCGATATGCGGCGGAGACGTCGGGATATTCCAATCCGCATTTATCAATCACGCGGATATAAAAGGCCGCTCGCGCATCCATTTGGTCACGGCCCACTTCTCACCTTCAATAACCGTGGCGCCGCCGTGCAGAGACTTGTCGTCTACCTGACGGCTGCCATTGGTGTATTCAAAGTAAACGGCATTACCCCTTACGGGTGAGACTGAAAGTCCAACCTCGGGGAAGAACGTTTCGCCGCCAGCCACAACGTCGTTCAGATAAATCACCAGACTGCTGATGCGTTGACCGCTACGTGCCAGTGACTCTTTATTGGTCGGATTGGACGGAATGAGAAAATCAAAGTGCGGCATGCTTTGAGCACCCACACCATAATGCAGAACTTGCAGACCTTCTCCATTCTCCACTGGAGAGTTCATGATCTGTGATATCCGGTGGTCCAGAGTGGCGATGAACGGCGTCTCTTGCAACCGAAAAAACATCCCTTCGCTATTTCGATATTGAGCAACTTGATTTGATCCGGTTATCGGATCGACTACCGTTGAGGGCGTCAACCGCGGTCGCGCAAGAGCGATCAACTGATCGCATTCTTCGGGACTCAATACATTGGCAAGCACGACGACGCTCGGCCGTTCGAGTCTCAGCAGTACCGAAATAGTCCGATCCGACGTCTGGATCGCATTACCGACTGCGATACGCGGCTTTTCGTATTGGTATGTCGGCGCGGCGAATCCAAGTTCAGTGTATCGCCGCATATCGGCACTCCCGAATTACGCGCTCGCACGAACGCCTCGATCAGGCCTGTTGCGATCGAAGGTTCGAATCGCTCACCGATCATGCTATGAATCAATTGCTCGGGTGCACAACCACGGCTCAGATTGTGATCGATCCAGCTCCGTAGTTCGGACGTTATTTTGACGACGGTGCTCATACGTTTGTCATCTTCTCAAAAGGAGTTGACGCTTTTGTGTCCGACGCACATCGACGCAAAGAAAACCTCAGGGCAAGCCTATTCGGAAATGACGATAGAAGGGTTCTCGTATCCAGTTCCCTTGTCGCAAAAAATTAATTTTCCGGTCACGAAAATGTGTGTTTCGGGTTGCAATACTGCGATCGAGCGCTGCGACATCGCATCGCGGGGCTGTGGATGCTTCCCGAAGTTCTTACCGCGGTTAGGACACCCAGCGGATCTATCGTCATGCCTCATCAAATAACCCAACACTCAAGAGGTTCCCGTGATTAAAAACTTCGCAAAAGCAGCGGCGTTATGCGCCGTATTGACCAGCGGTGCCGTACACGCGAGCACTATCGATTTCTCATATATCTTCGCCGACGGGTTGCAACTTACCGGATCGCTGACCGGTACCCTGAACGGCGCTTTCGTGGACGATATTTCGAACATGACTGTCGACTTCAACGGCAGCACGTTTTCCGGGCCGTTGTACGTCGGCACATTTAACGCAGCGACCAACAGCTACGACTACAGCAGTGGCGCTGCAGTCCTTTCCACCAATGCAACGCTGAACAACTTCATTATTGCCGATTCCAATGACCCACAAGGCAATGGAGTCACGAATTATTTTTACTTTGTTAACGGAACCACTCCATCGGGAAGCGGCACGCAGGAAGTTTTTGCGGTTAACACCAACACTGGTGATATAGACCTCGCCAATCCAGCGAGTGGTTTCGCAGCTGGCACGTGGTCATTGACCCCTGCGGTAACTCCCGTTCCGGTGCCGGCAGCGCTTCCCTTGCTGGTCTCCGGCTTGGGCTTTCTTGCCAGTGTCGTAAAGCGTCGTCGTCTCGAACTCGATCACGCCTGAACGGCTCTTCCAAACCCGCATTCCCACATCGTCATTGACCCACTTCAGGAAAGCAGCCATGCAAAAAAACCCCACATTATCCGAGCGCCTGCCAGCTAGAACGTCATTTTCCATTGCGGTCGCGACGGCTCTATTTTCCGTCGCCGCACCCAGCCACGCGCTGACCGCGCCCCTGTCCGTTAAGGGCGTCGTAGCCGGCAGCTATTTCACACCGCCGGTGAACTCGGACAATCCAGCGCTTTCGATCGCTTCGACGACCGTCGCGTCAGTCTATGCGGCCGCCAAGGTTTGCTTCGATCTCAATAACAACGGCGCCTGCGACGCCGGTGAGCCAAACACGATTAGCAGAAGTGACGGCAGCTTCCTGTTAACCAGTCGCACTGCCGGCAACCTCGTCGCAGAGATTTCGACGAGCACCACGAACAACGGAAATCCAGTGGCGAGCCGAAACGTACTGCGCGTCGCCGCAGCCCAGGTTGCCGCCTCGACGGTGTCACCACTTGCGCCCGCGAACGTGGCCGTCACGCCGTTGTCCACGGAAGTGCTGCGCATGATGGAGAATGACGGTCTAACGTACGCAAATGCCCAAGCGGCGGTCGCCCAGCGTATCGGCGTCGACCCCTCTCTGCTTCTGACCGATCCGAACACGGTGGCCGATAGCGTTCAAAAGGCCGCCATGTTGAAGGAATCCGTGGTTCTTACTAATCGCTTCACTTTCGCGGCGACGATGGTCGATCGCGGCGACGTGGCGACCGTCCCGGCAGCGGAACAGGCGGCGATGGCGCTTGAAGGCATTCCGCGCTACGACCATATCTTCATCGTCATGCTGGAAAACAAGGCGACGCTGTCCATTTTGAATTCGCCCTATACACCCAATATCAACGCGTACTTGCAGGCTGGCAATCAATTCACCAATTACTATGCGACCGGCAACCCAAGCGAGCCGAACTATACGGCTCTCGGCGGCGGCGATGATTTCGGCATCACCGACGATAACCAGTGGAACTGCGGTGCGACGGGCGCGAACGCGGTGCAAGATCTGCCACAGCCGACGAACACCCAGCCGGGCCTCGCCAAGTCTCCATTTACCGTGCCCTGCTCGCAAGCGACCAATCACAACATCGTCAGCCGTCCGAACCTGTTCAATGCCTTAACAAGCGTGGGCATGACCTGGAGAACCTATAGCGAGTCGATGAATCCGGGCCAGGACTTTCGCACCGACAGCGTCGCCGATGCGGCGGTGGTCGCACCCGATCACGTCTACGCGCCGGGCACGCTGGGTGGCAATACGAGTCAGATCGGAAGTCCAACCCTCAATCTTCCGCTGCCTGCGGGACTGTATAAAACCAAGCATCATCCGGGAATGGCCTATCAAAACGTGCGCAGTGCAGTCGAATTCAAGACCAGCAATCGCACGCTGGGCGGCGGACAGTGGGATGCGGTGCTGCTCAACGGCACGGACTACGCCATTCCCGTCGGCTACGACAAGGATCAATTGGGCACCGACCTCACCACGGGCGATATCGGCGCGTTGAACTTCGTAGTCCCTGACCAGTGCGATGACATGCACGGCATCACCGTCACTGGAACGGATAGCATTACCCATGCTGCAGGCACCGCAAGCGATTGCACCTCCGTGGCAAACAACGTTTCGCCAACTTCAACGAGCGATAAAATCCTCGGGCGCGGCGATAACTACGTCAAATACCTAGTCAACAAGATTCAGGCGTCACCGATTTGGCAAAATCCGTACAAGCGTGTTGCTATCGTGTTGATGTTCGACGAAGGCAACGCGACCACCGGAAAGAACTCCTGCTGCGGCTGGAATCCCGGCAACAGCACAGTGGCCAAACCGCTGATCTCGAATGCGGCGGGGACCGTTACTACGATCGACACCTCGGTCACCAACTACACCAACGGCAACCGCGGCCACGGCAACAGCATCTTCGCGGTGCTGACCAACCAGGCAAGTGCGCCTAAGGGCATCAAGGATAGCGATTCCTATAGCCACTTCTCGTTCGTTCATACTCTGCAAGATATGTTCGGGTTGGCCGATCCGGATAATGTCGGTACGTACATGAATCGTTCCAAGTACACGCAAAACTTCATCGCGGCCAACGTTCTCAACCTGCCGGAATACGCTGGTTCGGCGGACCCACATTTCGATTCGGTGCGTCCGATGAACCATGCGTATGTGATCCCGTCGGCTTATGTTGAGGTGCAATCGGCGGACCAAAACACGACCCCGCAGATCGGGCCCGACGCGAACCAAACCAACGTCTGGGCATTGCCGACTTCCGTTCAGTAACACAACTGGAAGAAACCGGGCGGGTTCATGGACGAACCCGCCGGTATTCCATAACGGGGCTTCGGGGATTCTTTTTGCGTAAATTCATTTACCTGGTCGGCATCCTCACCGGCATCGGACGTGTAGCGGCCGGATCGACGCCGGATACCGGCAGCATCGCCTACAAGATGGCGCGACATGATCCGCTGAGTCTGGCGGCCCAGGTCGGACAAAAGATGTTCTTTGATACGGCGTTGTCCGGGTCTGGAAAGTTGGCGTGTGCAACCTGCCACGATCCTGATCACGCCTATGCACCGCCCAATTCCCTACCCGTGCAGATGGGCGGTAAAACAATGTCGCAGTTCGGCACCCGCGCGGTGCCGTCGTTGCGTTACACGGAGGTCATCCCGCCCTACGCAGACCTGTTGGACAACCCGGACGGGATCAGCGCACCCGGACCCGGTGGCGGATTCACCCAGGACGGACGCGCGCCAACGCTGGCCGATCAGGCAAAGATCCCGTTGCTCGCCGACAATGAGATGGCCAACAAAAATGGCGCGGACGTGGTTGCGAAAATCCGCGGATCGGCATATGCCGAGCTGTTCCAACAAGCGTTCGGCGGCGATATCTTCGCGAATCCGGAAGCTGCGTTCCAAAAAGCTACCGAAGCCTTGCAGGCATTTCAGCTGGAGGACTACAGCTTCCACCCCTTTAGCAGCAAATACGATTTATACGCCAGCAACAAGATCGGCGGCACTTTGACCGACGCCGAGCGTCGCGGCTTGGCTGTGTTTGCAGACCCCAGCAAAGGCAACTGCATTGCGTGCCATTACAGCGGACCCGGTTTGCAAGGCAGTGTGGCCATGTTTACCGACTATTCATACGCCGCGATCAGTGTGCCTCGGAACCGAGCGATTCCAGCCAATGGCGATCCGAACCATTACGACCTCGGTATTTGCAGCCGCCTGGATCATCCGCTGCCGGCGAATGGCCAATACTGCGGCATGTTCAAGACTCCGACCTTGCGTAATGTGGCGACGCGCAAAGTGTTCTTCCACAACGGGCAGATCAAGTCCTTGAGAGATGCCATTCGGTTTTACAACACGCGCGACACGAATCCAGAACTTTGGTATCCCACCGTGCATGGAGTCGTTCAGAAATTTGACGATCTCCCGCCACGATATCGCGGAAATGTGGATTCCCAAGCACCGCTGACGGGCCGTACGCCCGGAAGCAAACCACCGATGAGCGAACAGGAAATGGAGGATTTGGAGGTGTTTCTAAACACGCTGACCGACGATTATCACCCTCTATAAGCGCATAACCGGACGTTCGCTTGCCACAGACTGCTGTTATTGACCCTCACAACTATGAACCAAAAAAAGCTGCTCCTAATCATCGTAGCGACATTTGCATGCGCAGTTCAGGGCGCTGCGCCACCGATCCTAAGTCAACAGACGCTCACGCCGGCGGTCGAAGATTATCTGCAGAAAAAGGGCGATTTTTGCCTGGGAAAATTCAACTGGCCAATTGTGGTCACCGATCGCGATCGAGCGGCACGAACCAACGATGCGATTCAAATGCCGATCCTGGAAAAACTCGGCTTGGTCGCATCATCGATCGCATCGAGCGATCCGACGGTCAAAACCTATGATTTGACGGAAAACGGAAGGAAATTTTACGTCGTCAAAAAAACCGTCACCCTCGGACCACTCGATAAGCCCATCGATCATCCCGGAGATTTATGCGTAGCCAACCTCAAGCTGGACAGAATCGTCGGCTGGCAACCCGTTGAAATGGTGGATGGTCGCTCTCAAACGATGGTGAACTACACCTATAAAATTGCGTCCTCCGCAGACTGGGCTCAGGACCCGCAGATTACGATGGCCTTTCCGATGATCGATCGAATCATCCGCGGTGAGGGCAAGTTGCAGTTGATGCAGTCGTTTGCGTGGATTCACGATGCTTGGGTGGCAGTCATACCGGGCGGCTGAACCGACCTCTACCTACGTTCAGTGATCGGGGGAGTTTGGGGCGGCCGGTTTGATCACGTCCTTCCAAACGCAGGGTGCCGTGCGCCAGTTGGGCAGGGCCGTCTTAGCCGCAGCGCTTTCCGCAACCGTCAGCTTCTTCCCGATTGCATCGCGCAGGTCCGCTGCCTTATCCGTTCCGTTTTCGGCCGCTTTACTGGCCCAGACCCACGCCACCGGCAGAGCCGATTCCTTGTCTCCGAACACTGAGGTCACGCGCACCAGAACACGCACGCCGCTGATTTCGTCCCCGGAATAAATAAGCGCCAGCTTGTACTGTGCGGGACCGTAATTTTGCAATGCGGATTTGCACAGCCATCCGGTCGCTTTTTGGTTGTCGTAGACCGACATCGACCGCTGAATCTGCGGACCCGTCTCGCAGCAGTAGGTTTTGCCGAGCTCGTATTGCGACTGCGCATCCCCAGATGTGGCTTTGGCTTCCAGCGAGCTACGTTTTGAGGAGTCATAACCCTCTCGCGCGCCTTCTATGAGCGGTGCAAAGCAGCCGCCAATGAGGGCGCAGACACCGAACAGCACGCTGATAGCGACTATCTTCATCTTTAATAACTCGTAGGACAATAATGTGGCTGCCGCGAGAACAACGGATCCGCTGCAAAAGCGTGATCGGTTCTCGAAAGGGGAACCGTTAAGAATTTACGTGATTTTGAGAATAGCAGCCTTATGACATGGCGTGAGGCGAGGATGGCCGGCTCCGGCTGCTTAGATTCTTCTTCTTCGCGTCACGCGCCAAATCGTCATAACGGGGGCTCCGACAGCCTGTTAGGCACGGTCATAATCAAAAGCCATCGCAGCGGACACACTCGGCAGGTTCAGTATCAGCATGATCAGCCGGTCCATGCCCAATGCGACACCGGAGCAGTCGGGAAAATCGCTGGCGAGGGCTTCGACGAGGTGCTCGTCATAGGGCGGCACACACCGTCCGTGTGCGCGGCGCCACTCCTGATCGGCGACAAAGCGGCGGCGCTGCTCCCCGGCGTCAGCCAGTTCGTGATAACCGTTCGCCAGTTCGATGCCGCGCCAGTACAACTCGAAGCGCTCCGCGACCGGCGGGTCACCATCGCGTACGCGCGCGAGCGCCGCCTGGCTCGCCGGATAATCGCAAACGAAGGATGGGGCATCGATGCCCAGTCGTGGGCCAACGAGCGTACCCATTGCAAAATCGAGCCAGAAATCGCGATCCTGCCGAATCTCGGGATCGTCACCTGGGGGTAGCGCGATCCTCGACGCGAGCGCTGTGCGGATATCCTCGACGGAGCCGGTGAACGGGTCGACCTGCAACTCATCGAGGAACAGATCGCGATAGCGCCGCCGGCTGAAGCGCGGCAGGCTGACATCAAGTGTTCGCACCAGGGCTTCGACTTCATCCATCAACGCATCCGGGCTCCAACCCGGCCGATACCACTCGAGCAGCGTGAACTCCGGATTATGCAAACGTCCGCACTCGTCAAAGCGGAATACCCGGCTGATCTGGAACAGCGGTCCACTACCCGCCGCAAGCAAGCGCTTCATCGAAAATTCGGGCGATGTCGCCAGCCAGCGGCCATCATCCGTATGCAGGCTTTCGATCTGTCGATCGACGGTTGCCGCACGCGAAAGAACCGGCGTCTCCACTTCGAGAACATCGCGCGATTCAAAAAATCGGCGAACCTGCCGAAACAATTCATTGCGGCTTCGCAATGTCGCCAGTGTCGCACTGGGTCGCCACGACGCGTTGTGTTGTTGCATTGACGTTACGTAAAGTCGAGTGTTATAAGGCACGGGTTTAAGCGATGCTTAAACTGTTTCTCGTATTCGTTTGATTACCATTAGGGAGACACCAGTGGCAACAAGCAAATCAGCAAAAGCGAAGAAGAAGCCCGCTGCGAAGAAGGTCGGGAAGAAAGCGGCGGCCAGGAAACCAATGGCCAAGAAGGCCAAGCCGGCGCGGAAAGTCGCCGCAAAGAAAGTTGCCAAGAAGGCAGTCAAGAAAGCGGTGAAGAAAGCCGCCCCGAAAAAGAAGGTCGCTAAAAAGGCAGTGAAGAAGGCTGCCAAGGCCGTAGCGAAAAAGCCGGCAAAGAAGGCGACTAAAAAGACGGCGAAGAAAAAGGCCCCGGCGAAAGCCAAGGCCAAGCCTGCCGCCGCTGCGCCCGCTGCCGAAGCGGAAAAAAAAAAGCTAGTGACCGCGGAGTACGCGCCGCTGTTTCCTCCAGTCACTCCGTAATTCGGAAAGTTTCTGTAAGAAGCGCGGGTCGGTACAGCGTGGCGGACGCCGCCACGCTGACCGACGAAGACATTCGGGCGATGCCCGAAGAAGACTATATGAATGATGTCCAGCAGGAGTTTTTCCGTCTCCGGCTGTTCAAGGCCCGCGAGGAAGTGCTGGCCCGCGAACTCGACGTCAAGGAACGCCTCCATCAGCGCGAGGTGTTTGCCGATCCTGCAGACCGTGCGACAGCCGAGGAAGAGCATTGGCTGGATCTGCGTCTGCGCGAACGCGAATCGATGTTGCTGAAAAAGATTGACGAGGCGCTGCGCCGAATCCGGGATCGCGAATATGGTTACTGCGAAAAAACCGGCGAGCCCATTGGCATCCCCCGCCTGCTTGCGCGTCCGACGGCAACCGTTTGCGTGGACGTGAAAGGACAGGATGAGAAAGTCGAAACCCATTTCCGCGATCGCTAACCGCTTCGCTCTCTAAAAGTCGCTCCGGCCGGCTCGTGTAGCTGCCGTTTCGGAGAATGCGGTCGCCATGGATGGCTGCCGGAATGACCAGGGGAAGGTCCCGGCGGAGCCTTGCTCCAGTCGTAGTGTCCCCTTCTGTCCCCAAATTTAAGGTCGTGCCCGGCGGATGCTCACCGCCAGTGGCTGTCCATTTATGGCTGGCATGTCCCAATCGGAGGCGACGAAGTCTGTTCGTTTCCCGCAGTTGACCGGATGCGTCCCGCGAAACCAATAACGATCAATCTCGCATGGCGGCCTCCGTCGGTCCACCCGCGCCGGTCACAGACCACCATTGTGCCGTTATAAGCGGCCACAGTGCCCTGCGCTGCAAATTCAATACGGTCCCGGATCTTGCTGTTGCCGCGGATCGTAAGCGCACTCGCGGCTTGCGGCGCAAATCTGCGGAGCACATCGGTACCTGTATTGGGCTGCTTGTCGCTGTCCATATCCTGAAAAACGATCCAGCCATCCTCGTAACCGTCGTGAGAAGGCGACTGGCTTCCGGAATCACATTTGGGTATGTCCGCCGCATAATCACCGGATCGGCACACAATCGTCCGCGTCCTGCGTGTCATCGCCTGGGCTCTTGCATAGTTCAGCGCTGACAGCATCTGATTGGTCGCACTGCTCGTCGAATTGTCGAGGATCATGCTGCTCATGGCGGGGAGTGCCAGTGCGCTGATGATCGCCACGGCCGCAAGTGTCGTCAGCAATTCCAGCAGAGTGAAACCACGGATGCGCGTCATGGCGCTGCCCTTTCCTCGAAAACGGTCATGAAAAAAGCTTCATGACTATTGATACGAAGAACTCAGCGGACAGGCGCCATCCGTAATGCGTTTATGCGGGTTCTTGCTTGCGGGAATGGATCAGCATGTCGAGCAACAGCAATCCCGCGCCCATTGTGATCGCCGAATCGGCGACGTTGAACGCCGCAAAGTGCCAGTGGCCGACATAGAAATCAACGAAGTCGACGACGTAGCCTAGGCGCACACGGTCGATCGCGTTGCCCAGCGCTCCGCCGAGAATCAGCGCCAGCGCGGCGGCAACGATCCGCTCCCCTTCCGGGTGCCGCCACAGCCAGCTGGCGATGGCGGCGCTCACGACGACGCTCAGCAAGATGAATACCAGCGCCGGCGCCCGATTGAACATCGAAAACGCGGCGCCGGTGTTGTGCATGTGTACGAGATTCAGATGCGGAAAAATCTCGATCTGGCCGAATAGCGGAAGCGTGTGCACCAGCCACAGTTTGACCAGCTGATCCGCGACGATGACCAGCACGGATAGCAACAGCCACGCGATATTGGATCGCGAAGTCAGCGACATTGGGAGTTCTCGGACGCCTTCATGAACAATGTGGGTTAGATAAATCGGCGCACTTCGCCGTTACCGGCGACATTCTCTGCACAGCGTGCGCACAGCGTCGGATGCACGGGGTTGGCGCCGACGTCGGCCCGGTGATGCCAGCAGCGTTGGCACTTGGCGTGTGCCGAAGGCTTGGCCGACACCCAGAACGGTATATCACTGCCCGCCGCCTGGATTGCGTTATGCGGACGCTCCGCAGCGGATGCGACCGAGGCGTTGCCGGTGATGAACCAGAAGCGCAGCTCATCGTCGACTGACCGGAGCGAATCCAGCATCGCGCCATCTGCATACAGGCTTACTTCCGCATCAAGGCTCGATCCGATCTCTCCGCGCACGCGCAGCTCTTCGAGCACCTTCTTGACCGCTTCGCGCGCTACCAGCAGTTGCGCCCAGTCGATCCGCTGAGCCTCTGGAATCTGCGGCAGTGAATACCAAGCCTGGGCGAACACGCTCCCGCCTCGATCGCCCGGCAGCAGCTGCCAGATTTCGTCCGCCGTGAACGACAGGATCGGCGCAATCCAGCGCACCATCGCCTCGGCCAGATACCAGAGCGCGGTCTGCGCGGAACGGCGCGCCGGATGTGCTTCCGGCAGCGTGTAGAGACGGTCCTTAAGGATGTCCAGATACAGACTGCCGAGATCGACAGAACAGTAGTTGTGCAGCTTGTGGTAGACGAGATGGAAATCCGCTTCGCGATAGGCGGTCTGCAACTCGGTCTGGAGTTTTGCCGCCTGCGCCAGTGCCCAGGCGTCGACCGGTAGCAATTTCCCCGGCGCAACGGCATCCCGCTGAGGATCGAAGCCGTACAAGCTACCGAGCAGATAGCGCACCGTGTTGCGGATACGGCGATAGGCGTCGGCAATGCGCTTCAGCAGCTCATTCGACACGGCGATCTCGCCGCTGTAATCGCTCGCCGCGACCCACAGGCGCAGTACGTCAGCGCCGAGCTCCTTGACCACCGATTGCGGTGCAACGACGTTGCCGAGCGACTTCGACATCTTGCGGCCCTGCTCGTCGACGGTAAAACCGTGCGTAAGCACCGCCTTGTACGGCGCGCGGCCTTGCATCGCTACGCTCGTCAGCAGGCTCGACTGGAACCAGCCGCGGTGCTGATCCGCACCTTCCAGATAGAAATCCGCCTGCGGCGCGACGCCGCTAACGAGTTCGCCCGGCTTCATCGCCTTGAAGAAACACTGGTGCACGACGCCCGAATCGAACCAGACGTCGAGTGTGTCAGTGCCCTTCTCGTACTGCCCCGCGTCATCACCCAGCCAATCGCTTTCACTGGAACCGAACCAGGCTTCGAGCCCCTCTACTTCAACCTTGTCGGCGATCCAGCGCAGCAACTCGGCCGCTCGCGGATGCAAGGTCTGCTCGGTGCGATGCACGAACACCGCCATCGGCACGCCCCAGTAGCGCTGGCGCGAGATACACCAGTCCGGGCGGCTGGCGACCATTTCGTGGATACGTTCGCGCCCCCAGTCCGGGAAGAATTTCGTGCGCTCGATCTCGGCCAGCGCGTCGCGGCGCAAACCTTTGGCGTCCATCGATATGAACCATTGCGGCGTCGCGCGGAAGATCAGCGGCGATTTGTGGCGCCAGCAATGCGGATAGCTATGGGTGAGCTTTGCTTCATGTACCAACGCGCCGCTTGCGCGGAGGCTGGCGAGAATCGGCTCTTCCGCCTTGCGTACGTGCAAACCGGCGACGACCGGCGTGCCGTCGATAAACACTCCATTCGAGCCGACGGGGTTTTCGACCGGCAGTCCATATTTGCGGCCGATCTGATAGTCATCCACGCCGTGCGCGGGCGCGGTATGGACCAGGCCGGTACCCGCTTCCAGCGTGACATGCTCACCAAGAATAATCGGCACGTCACGACCTGCGAACGGGTGGTGCGCAAGCAGACCTTCCAACGCCGCCCCTTTGGCCCGACCGAGCACAACGGGGCCGTCGACGCCGTAACGTTTGGCACTGGGTTCCAACAGACCTTCGGCGAGCACGAGGGTACCGATCCCCGGAAACTGCGCCAGCACGTAATCGAGCTCCGGATGCACGGCGATCGCGCGATTCGCCGGCAGCGTCCACGGCGTCGTCGTCCAGATCACGAAGCCGATATCACCGTCAGGTTTATTGGCACCGAAGCGGCGCGCGACTTCCACAGCGTCTGTAGCGAGAAAACGCACGTCGATCGCCACCGACTGTTTGTCCTGATATTCGACTTCCGCTTCCGCCAGCGACGAGCCGCAATCCAGGCACCAGTGCACCGGTTTGAAGCCGCGCACGACGTGACCGTTGTCGATGATGCGCGCGAGCACACGCAACTGCTCGGCCTCGAACTTCGGATCCATCGTCAGATACGGTCGATCCCAATCGGCGAGCACTCCGAGGCGCTTGAAATCCTCGCGCTGACGGCCGATCTGCTCATGCGCGTACTCGCGGCATTTGGCGCGGAAGGTCTTCGCATCCAACTTCTCGCCGACCTTGCCGAACTTCTTTTCGACTTGCAGCTCGATCGGCAGACCATGGCAATCCCAACCCGGCACGAAGGCCGCATTCTTGCCGTCGAGGCGTGCGGCCTTGACCACGATGTCCTTCAGAACCTTATTAACGGCGTGGCCGATATGAATATCGCCGTTCGCATAGGGCGGACCGTCAACAAGCCAGAACTTTTCGCGTCCTGTGGTCGCCTTCTGCACCGCACCATACAAATCCTCCTTCTGCCAGCGCGCGAGCATTTCCGGCTCGCGCTTGGCGAGCTGTGCCTGCATCGGAAAATCGGTTTTCGGCAGCAGGATGGTGTGCTTGTAATCGGCAGGGGCGTTGTCGTTCATCGGGGAATTTTAGAGCTTATCCGTGAATAAATCGCGGACACGATGTATTCACGGATAAGCGCTTAGGCTAATAGCATCCGCGCCTGTGCAGCGTCGCGCTGCATCTGTTCGGCCAGCGCTTCGAGCGAATCGAAGTGCATCTCAGGCCGCAGATAACGGACGAATTCGATTTCGATCTCGCGTCCGTACCAATCGTCCGAGTTATCGAAAAAATGAGTTTCCAGCAGTGGCCGCGTACCACCGACCGTCGGCCGCACACCCAAGCTCGCGACGCCGGACCAGCGCCGCCGTTCGCCAGTGGCCCAGCCGACCACCGCATAGATACCGAGCCGCAGCGCGGGCACGTGACGCAGATGGATATTGGCGGTGCGCATCCCGAGCTTGCGCCCCAGCTTCAAACCGTGCCGCACGCGTCCGATCATCGAGTGGCGCCGGCCGAGCTGGCGTTCGATGCGATCCAGATCCGCAGTCGCCATCGCTTCACGGATCGCGGTTGAGCTGCAGCGCTCGTTACCCGCCATCACTGCGTCGACGATGTCCGCGACCGCGCCGCGCGCGGTGACGTGCTGCCGCAACTGTGCACTGTCGCCCATGCGGTTCGCACCGTAACGGAAATCGACTCCGACCACGACGGCGCGCGCGCCGAGACGATCCAGAATCAGGTCATCGACGAAACTCTCGGCGCTCATAGCGGCCAGACCGGCATCGAAACGCAGACAGATCAGGCGATCCATGCCGACGCGTTCGAAGCGGCGCATCTTGTCGCGGAACTCGCTGATACGCGGCGGCGCACGATCCGGCGTGAAGAACTCGCGCGGCGTCGGCTCGAAAAACATTGCAGTCGATGGCACGCCCAGTTTGCGTCCATGCTCTCGGGCATGCGCCAGCAACTCCTGATGGCCGCGGTGCAGACCATCGAAGTTACCGATCGCGAGCGCGCAACCGCGATGGCGATCGCGCAGATTGTGCAGACCGCGAATCAATTCCATGGAAGATATGGGCGAGAGGTCACTGGCGATGGCGATTATACGGCCGAGGTCGGCGCCGACCGCAGGTGGCTTGGCCGCAAACCAGCCGCAAACAGCACCGCGAAGTAGCTTGTGATCGCCACGGCGATCACTGCGGCAAGCCGCGCGGCACGGACCCAGGTCCCCATGGCGATCCACGTCGCCAGATCGCTGGACATCGCTATGACCACGGCCGCTAGCGCCGCATTGGCGAGCAGGATGCGTAAGGAGAATGCGCCCCATCCCGCGCCGGGCCGATAAACACCGTCGCGCTTGAGCCGATGAAACAGCAGCGCGGAATTTAGGCAGGCGGTCAGTGAAGTCGATGCGGCCAGGCCAGCATGCGCAGCAGGCAACCGCCAGATTTTGGCCGCTGCGAACAAAGCCAGGCTCATTGCTATGCCGATCGCCAGTGAAATCACCGCGAATCGCACCGGCAGACGTGTCTCCTGACGTGCATAAAAGCCCGGCACCAATACCTTCACGAACGAAAACCCCATAAAACCGATCGAATACGCCCACAGCGCGCAAGTCGTCATCTCGACGTCCCGGGCGGAGAAGTGGCCGTGCCCATAGATGGTGGCGACCAGCGGCCCAGCCAATAGGACCATGCCCACCGCAGCGGGCAAACCGATGACCAGAACCGTGCGCAAAGCCCAGTCGAGCGTGCGTGAAAACTGATCCGTGGACTGGCTGGCGTGATGGGCGGAGAGCGTCGGCAGGATCGCGGTGCCGATGGCGATACTGAAAATTCCGAGCGGGAACTCCATCAGCCGGTTCGCATAGTAGAGCCAGCTCACCGCACCGTCGCCAAGGTTCGTCGAAAGATTCGAGTTGAGCAGAAGACTGATTTGCGCAATCGACGAGCCGACCATGACCGGCACCATCAAGGCGACAATGCGTCGCACGCGGGCGTCATGCCAGCCCCAGCGCGGCCACGGTAACAGTCCGAGGCCCGCCATCTGCGGCAACTGGAATGCGAACTGGAGAATACCGGCTGCAAATACTGCGTATGCCAGAACCTGCACCGATCCGGAGTCAACGAAGGCGGCGGCAATGATGCAAACATTTAAAATCACCGGCGTAAAGGCCGGCACCGCAAAGCGTCCATAACTGTTCAGCACACCGCCGACCATCGACGTCAGTGAGATAAACATTAAATATGGGAAGGTCCAGCGCAGTAATTCGGTGCTGAGCGTCTGCTTGGCCGGATCGGCACTGAACCCGGACGCGAAGAGCCACACCAGCACCGGCGCTGCCAGACACCCAACCACTGTAATCAGCGAGAGAACGCCGCCAAGCGTTCCCATGACCACGGCGGCAAGATCGCGCGCCGCTTCGTGCGATTGCCGGGTCTTGGTTTCAGTAAAGACCGGCACGAAGGCCTGTGAAAACGCACCTTCGGCAAACATGCGCCGTCCGAAATTCGGGATCATCAGCGCGACCAGAAACGCATCCATGCCACTGCCCGCACCAAATGCAGCCGCGAGCATGATTTCGCGGACAAAACCCAGCACACGTGAAACCAGTGTCAGCCCACCGATGATGCCGGTCGATTTAGCGAGATTCTTGCTCAAGCGTTGAATTGGATGAGGATTGACAGCGGGAAGCAAAGCCCGGGATACTAGCAAACTCGCCCTCTCGATGTGAGAGCGGTGTTTTCAACAAGGTTTATCCAGGACTTACTGGAATTTCCGGAGTTTCCGCTTTGGCCAATATCGCTTCTGCGCGTAAGCGCGCCCGTCAGTCCGAAAAGAACCGGACCCGCAATGCCAGCCAGCGCTCAATGGTGCGCACGCTGATCAAGAAAGTCACGAAGGCCGTCGAAGTCAAGGACAAGGCTGCTGCCGAAACCGCCTACAAAGAAATGGTCCCGGTACTGGATCGCTATGCGGACCATGGCCTGATCCATAAGAATAAGGCCGCACGTCACAAGAGCCGTCTGTCAGCGCACATTAAAGCGCTGGCCTGAAATATCGTGGTCAGGCGCCGGATTCCGAGGCGCCATTCTGCAAGCTGACTACCAGCCGCCCCGCAGGATGCCAGGGCGGTTTTTGTTTGGACTCACTCTCTAAGCTCAGATCTACCAGCGCAACACGACCGCGCCCCAGGTCATTCCGCCGCCGACACCTTCCATCAGCACCAGATGTCCGGATTTGATACGTCCGTCACGCACGGCCGCATCCAGCGCCAGTGGCACCGATGCTGCCGAAGTATTGCCTTGCCGGGCTACGGTGGTCACAACTTTTTCTTTTGGCACACCGATTTTCTCAGCCAGCGTGTTGATGATGCGGATATTGGCTTGGTGTGGTACGAACCAGTCGACATCCGCCGCCGTCAGGCCATTGTGCGCAAGCGCCGCTTTCGCACAGGCATCCAGCTGCGTAACCGCGACGCGATAGACGGCCTGTCCATCCATTTCCAGAAAGGGGCTGCCGCGCAGTTCGCCACTGCTGATACCACCGGGTACGCGCAGGATATGCGCGAGACTGCCATCCGCATGTAAATGGCTCGACATCAGGCCCGGCTCAGTTGATTGCTTGAGCACGACGGCCCCGGCGCCGTCACCGAACAGCACGCAGGTGCGACGGTCGTTCCAGTCGAGGATGCGGGAGAACACTTCGGCGCCGATGACAAGCGCGCAGCGATGCTGTCCGCAGGCGACGAATTTGTCGGCGATCGACAGTGCGTAAATGAAGCCCGTGCAGACCGCCTGCACGTCGAAAGCGGCACCCTGCTTGACGCCCAGCTTGGCCTGTACGAGACAGGCCGTGGACGGAAATATCATGTCCTCAGTCGTAGTCGCGACCACGATGAGATCGATATCGTCGGCGCTCACGCCGGCAGCCTCCATCGCCTGCCGCGCCGCCGCGACGGCCAGATCGCTGGTCATCTCGCCTTCTGCCGCCACATGTCGGGCCTCGATGCCGGTGCGGGAAACAATCCACTCGTCGGTAGTCTCGATGCGTGCTTCCAAGTCTCGGTTGGTAACGACTTTTTCAGGCAGATAGCTGCCCGTGCCGACAATCCGCGAATAGGTCTTCATGAGTGCTGAGGTGCCGTTAATTGATGTTTTATGGAGACCTGACTGTTGATCCCCCGACGGGATATCGATCAAGCCGTCCGCTATTCTAGCTGGCACAAGCGAGCAACAGCTTCCATCGATCGGATGATGCTTGACTTGGAAGTACGCGAGACTCTGGATTGCGCGATCAGGATAACTTTCTTGCTTTCGGACTACGGTACGGCGCACTCCCCGGACGACGCGGACAAAAGCGGGAACACGGCAGCCGTGTTCCCGCGGTGTCAACATCAAAACGGTACGCGCAGGCCCGCACGATAGTCGTAATAGATATCGCTGAAATCGCCACCGCTGGTGGTAGTCAGATGTGACCAGTGGTATTCGGCGAAAAATTCGATCGGGCTGCGATAAACCCGCCCCCGACCGAGCGGAAACGACACGCCGCCGATCGCTTCCTGACCATGCGAATCGGACAGATCGAGATATCCCCCTTCCAGATAGAACGCTACTGGACCGGCCCAAGTCTTGAAGCCTACCGAATAGCCGAGACCGTCATTGTTGTCGCGCCCGTAATCAATGCCGCCTGAGCTGTAGTCAAAGCCATAATGCACGTAATCGATTTTTCCGTAGAGTATCAGCGGCTGGTTCGGCATCGGAAACTGGATGCCGCCGCCGCCACGCACCTGTTCTGTTTTCTGGCGCAAACCGTCGTAGATATCGGTTGGGGCCGCATACTCGTTGTTGTATTGATACGACGCATTGGTGAATAGACCGTATGGCAGGTTCCACTGCGCATCGATGCCGACGCCGCTACCGCTAGGATTGCTCGGTTCGCCCTCGAGTTTCTGATTCGCGTAACTGTAGTAAACGCCGAAATCACCGGAACCTGGCGGCGGGTTGCCATCAGCAAAAGTGTTTACGGGTACAGCAACGACTGGGGCAAGACTCAGCAGAAAAAGCAGTTTGCGCATTTTGATTTGTGTCCAGGAACCCCTTTCTCGCACCAATATCGGAAAGCGTGCGCTCCGGTTCGGGGCGGGCCGGAAATTCCCGCCCATCAAATCCTTGTAGCGGTGAATCGCTGCTGAATACGACGAGCGCGATTTCGCAAACCGTGCCTCAAAGCCAGAAACAATTTGAATATTGACGCAGATCGTTCACTGCGCAGACACGTTCCCGCGCAATCCAAGAACAATGGGCACTGAAGGATCGATAACTCCCACAAATTGCGCTAAGCGGCCGACCGATTCGGCGTCGTTACCAAGTTTTTTTTGCGCCAGCCCGGGGCCGTGCGAGCGCGACTGTCATCTCCAGCACAGACGTGATTTGTTGCAGAGCAACAACCCATCTTATCAATTGGTTATGGAGCTAAATCTCTGCCGAATGCGCCGCCACGCATTGCATCGAAATATAGTCACCGATTCATTCAACAAATTGAAGTTGACGTTGTCTTAGAAAGTGCCAGTATTGGCTTTGGATTCCACTGGAGGGAACCGATGAAGAGCGCGGCAGGGAAAAGGATGGGCATTCGCGAAAGAATCGCTGTCACTGTAATTGCCACGTTGTCGATTTTTCTGCTTTCAACCGCAAGCAGCGCGGCAACATTCACCACGGAGTACAACTTCGCCGGCAATCCGGACGCCTCAACTCCGGTACGCAATGGTCTGGTGATGGCCACCAGCGGCTGTCTTTATGGGATCAGCCAAGCTGGCGGTGTCAACAATGCAGGGGCGATTTTCAGAAGCACGCCGCAAGGACGGGAGAGCGTGATTTATTCATTCGCCGGAGGAGCTGATGGCGCAAGCCCAACCAGCATCCTGATTGGAAGCAACGGGAACCTCTATGGCACCACCCTGACCGGCGGAAGTAGCGGAAATGGCACCGTATGGATGCTGGCCGCGAGTGGTGGCAGCTGCGACCCGACAACAGGGACACTCACCACCCTGTACTCGTTCGGTGCTGGAACGGATGGCGGCAATCCTGGGAATCTCGTACAAGGAACCGACGGCAATTTATACGGAACCACACCAAATGGTGGAACGGGACCACGACAGCTGGGCACTGTCTTTAAGATTGCGCCGGACGGCAGCGAATTCACGACGTTCTACAGCTTCACCGGCCGCTACGCCAATGATGGTGAAGATCCGACGAGCTTGATTCGAGGTAGCGACGGCAATCTATACGGAACAGCTAACGGAGGAGATTCGCGGCGAGGAGCTGGTGCGGTGTTCAGACTCACCTTGGCAGGCGTCGAAACCGTCACGCATAAATTCGGCGGCAATTATCACAACGGCAGCGGAGATGGGATAGGCCCCAACAGCCTCACTCAAGGAACCGACGGCAATCTCTATGGCACGACCGCGGCGGGCAATCTGCCAAGCAATGGAGGAACGCTATTTGTGATGGCGCCGGATGGAACTGCATTTTCCACGCTCTACGGATTTCAAGGAGCGGATGACGGTCTGACTCCCACTGTTGTACTTCTGAAAAACAGCAGCTTGTATGGTCTTACTGGCAATGGAGGAACTTATAACAGCGGTTCTATTTTCAGGTTCGCGGCGGGAATCAAGTCTATTGTCTATTCGTTTACGGGCGGGGCAGATGGTGCGCAACCGCTGGCATTGATTCCTGGTATTGGAAGCGCGTTTTTCGGCACAACATCCATGGCCGGAAATTCCAGCAACAATGGAACTCTGTTCAGAGTTATTCTTCAATAGCTGCGGGGTGCGAATTCGAGGAGCAGCTATATCTTCACAAATATCCGAATAGCGACTGCAGTGAATACCGGGCGTTCGGATTGAGCCGTCGAACATCGTTCGGATCCCGCCTTTGTGTAGCGTCGCCCTTGTTGCCGAACAGCGGCATGAAGTCGGAACCGCTGCGCGCCACACATCTGATTCCGTTCAGCTCTTGCTGATATGACCAAGTACACGCAGGTCGACACCGATCTTTCACCACTGAGGGACTGCAGCCCCTGGAGGGAGAGTAGTTCCCGCGCGTGTATAGCCTTCCCCAATGCCGGCACCCATCCTGATTTTACGCGTTGGGCCAGCCACGAGTAGTAAGAATTACCGAATGTCGTGACGGTGGCATTCGCCCCACTCCTCGCTGACGGCATAGCGCAGAGCTTAGTAACGCATCCAATCCAGATCTTGTCACTAGCAACCGGGCAACCGGAATTACGCCGGCAAAAGTGTCGCCATCACTCAGCCACACATGTGGGCACATAGAAGAGAATGAGGCATTGCTCCTGCCAGCAAAGCGTAGTGCGCAGATGTTGTTCTGCCGCAGCCTACTGCAACTGCATTTAACCTATCGCGGTCCAGTCGAAATGATATTTCACGGCTTTAACGGCGGCAGGCACAACATATGCTGCTTGTCTCTAGGCCGCCGCCGGTATCGTAGGAATTGAATATCTCAACTAGTACGGGCTCTGTCAGGGGACACGCCAAAAGTATTCCTAATACTTTCGGTGCTCATCAAGGATTCGATGAAACCGCAATGAGAACATCCGATTTCTACGATGCCGGCCGCAGGCACCCGACGGTGTATCGCTTGACGTCGCGCACAACGGTTTTACGCCGCCCGCATAGACTTTATGCCGCACGCGCGCCCGGTACTCTCCGTCTTTTTCAGCCTTGCCAACGATCGCGTTCCCAACAGCGTCGGACGATTGCGGTCGAGAGGCGCATGCAGCAGACGCTTGATACGATCAGCGATAGGACGCAACAACACACGAGCCGTCTCTCTATTAACAGGACGTTCATCGAGCGAGATAGAGCCCTTCATTCTCTGATACGTGGCTGGCAGTCTCATCGATGCAAGCAATTTGTCCCGTTTAAAACCGTGGCCAAAGACACGTTGCAGCGGTAAACGAGGTTAGGGCAGTGACAGAATCATCTATATCTACACGAGGTACCAATTTTCCTGCGCTTACAGCCCCTGCGCTTACAGCCGTAGAGACGCAGGCGCTTTTGGCATCCATCATTGAGTCGTCGCATGACGCAATTATCAGCAAGCGGCTTGATGGCGTCATAACATCCTGGAACCGCGGGGCCGAGCGCATTTTCGGGTACTCGGCAATTGAGGCCGTTGGGAAGCACATTACACTTATCATTCCCCGCGAGCGCCTGCACGAAGAGGCGACCATTATTGAGCTGCTCCGCGCAGGAGAACGCGTCGATCACTTCGAAACGTTACGACGTACCAAGTGGGGAGATTTAATTGACATTTCATTGACCGTCTCCCCGATACGCGACGGAGCCGGCAAAATCATTGGCGCCTCCAAGATCGCGCGCGATATTACGCTGCGAAAGAAAGCGGAAACCGCACTCAGGGAAGCCAATCAGCGCAAGGACGATTTTCTGGCGATCCTGTCCCATGAGTTGCGCAACCCACTGGCCCCGGTCGTCAATGCCGCCGAGCTGCTGCTGGCGAAGGCACCTCCGGGTAGCGAATTCGAATGGGCTGGAGCGGTTATTTCCCGGCAAGCACAGCACATGGTGCGTCTGATCGATGATCTGCTCGACGTGTCCCGCATCAATTCCGGAAAAATTATCCTGCGTCGCGAAGCGGTCGATCTGGCTCAGTGTATCGGTAATGCCATCGAAGCCAATCGTCCTTTCATCGATAGACAGGAACTGGAATTGACCGTTGCAGTGCCATCCGAGCCAATCTCTGTGGACGGAGATCCGATCCGCCTGTCTCAGGTCTTTTCCAACCTGCTCAATAATGCCGCCAAATACACAGACCACGGCGGCCGCATTCGGATTGAGGCCGAATGCGATTCGGAAGTCGCTACGGTGCGTGTACGCGATACCGGCATTGGCATGCCGGCGGGAATTCTTGAAAACGTTTTCCGCATGTTCATGCAAGCGGACGAAAGCCGGACTCGATCACGGGGCGGTCTCGGTGTCGGACTGACTTTGGCGCGCATGCTCGTCGAAATGCACGGCGGCAGCGTGTCGGCCACCAGCGAAGGCGTTGGATGTGGCAGTGAATTTCTCGTCCGGCTTCCCATCAAGGCCACGCAGGTGGCGCACACTTCAGCAAAAGAGCGGTTACGGTCGAATTCGCCCTTGCGGCGACGGGTACTGATC
>Ga0265334_10000413_pt1 | contig 22389 bp, 22 predicted proteins | sample 42023metaG_FD_192442 | JGI IMG/M metagenome (GOLD analysis project Ga0265334, IMG submission 192442) | Rhizosphere microbial communities from Carex aquatilis grown in University of Washington, Seatle, WA, United States - 4-20-23 metaG | ecosystem: Host-associated > Plants > Roots > Rhizosphere... | reverse complement strand
ATCGTCAAGGTAACCCTCTCCCCGTCCTTCATACATAGTGGCATTCTCCTGCTCCGCCTAACCGAAAAACAAACATAGATCTTCGCATGCCTGCAGGTTATCGCGCGCTAAGCGCGACCTGGGCCGTGCCGAGCTGCTTCGATCGCGGCGATGTCGATCTTCGTCATTCCCATCATCGCGTTGAAGGCGCGCTTGGCAGCCGCCTGATCATGACTGGTCGTCGCTTCTAGTAGCACCCGCGGGGTGATTTGCCAGGACAAACCCCATCTGTCCTTGCACCACCCGCACTGGCTTTCAGCTCCTCCGTTATCCACGATCGCATTCCAGTAACGATCGGTCTCGGTCTGATCCTCGGTGACAATCTGAAACGAGAAAGCCTCGCTGTGTTTAAAGGCCGGGCCACCATTGAGGCCGAGACAAGGTACTCCGAGCACCGTAAACTCGACGGTAAGCACCTGTCCCTGCTTGCCATCCGGGTAATTATCAGGAGCGCGGTGGACCGCTGTGACGCCGCTGTTTGGAAAGGTCTTCGCATAGAAGCTGGCGGCTTCTTCTGCTGTGCCGTCGTACCAAAGGCAAATTACATTCTTGGCCATTATCTGTCCTCGTACGCGCAAAGCGGTGTGATAAACAAATCGCAACACCCAGGCGTGCTCGTTCGCACACCTGTCGCTGGCGCGTCGTGGTCTGCGGCAGTGTTTCTACATGCTACAGTACGAACGCCCACTGAGGCCTAATCGTACCTTTGATGCAGATTGACGCGGTTTCGAAATGTGCCCCGCATTCGCCCCGCATTCGAGAAGTTGCCGGTTCGCGCCACCGTCACTAGTTGCCGCAATTTTCCAATCGATAAATCCATAATCAAAACACATGGGTTCAATAGAAAGAGGAGCCATGTTCAAACAGATCTGCTTCTTCCGGAAACGCCCGGACATGACCATGGAACAGTTCATGGATTACTACGAAAACCAGCACTCTCAGCTGTCCCGGCGAATGGGCCGCGCACCTTCGATTCCCAATGCAGTGCGCTACGTACGACGCTACCTGAAGCCCGAGAAAAATCCGGTGACCGGTGAGGTTCACGATGCTGGCTTCGACTGCGTCATGGAAATCTGGTGGAACAGCCGAGAAGACTTCGAAAATTCGCAGCGGATCATCGGCTCGCCAGATCGACTGGCGATGATCAAGGAAGATGAGTCCCGGCTGTTCGCCAGCCACGCCAATCCGGTCTACTCGGTGATCGAATACGACTCGCCGATGGGCCCGAACGGCGAGATGACGCACGTCGAACTGAAGTACGAGGATTGATCCCGCAATCCGCCAACCATGCAACAGGAAAATCTTGAACCAAGGTCAGAACTATGAGTGACGAATCTTCCGCAGCCATCAGCGCCGTGCGCCGCGACTGGGCAACGGAACATCGGCAGACGTATTTGCGATCCGGGGGTGTCGAGGGCCACATTATGGACCTCACCGCCGTCGGCGGCCGTCCATTTGCAACGCACTGCCTGGTCAAGTACCGGGGGCGCAAGAGCGGCAAGATTTTCATCACGCCGCTGTGCTATGCCGATATCGGGGGCGAAGTGGTGATCTGCGGATCGAAGGGCGGCGCCGACCAACATCCCGAGTGGTATCTCAACATCGTCGACCGTGCGGAAATCGAGTTCCAGATCGCCACGCAGGCATTTCGCGGCAGCTGGCGCGAACCCGTAGACGACGAGCGGAAAAAGGTTTGGAATTTCTTCATCGACTGCCATCCGTTTTATGCGACTTACCAGGCATCGACTGTGCGCGTGCTGCCGCTGGTCATGCTGCAGGCGATCGAGCCTATTGCGGTGTTCAGGGAATCGGACGCTACCGGCATACGACAAATCTGAACCAACACCCTTTCTCAGTGGCAAATATGCGCGTGAGATTCAGCACTGCTGGTCGAACGCAGCGCGCTGGCTTTTGCCGCCCTGCACCTGAGCGACGACGAGCAGTTGCAGTTTGCTCGCACCATCGGTGAAGTCCAATTGCTCCGCCGACTACACACGCGGCGCCTTTTTCTGGCATATCGATGGCGCCAACGATCCCGCGCCCGCCAAGGCCACCATGCTGTCGGTCAGGACGCTGCCCGCAGCGCACGAGGGCGGCGATACTCTGGTGGCAAATACCTACGCCGCCTACCGCCGCGCCCTGCCCGACGAGGAAAAAATGGCACTGCAGCGGATCAGCGATGGCGCAGTCACCCTTCCCAGACCCATCCGCTGGTCTGGCACCACCGTCATGACCACTTTGCTCGGGCACGAGCGCGAGCAATCACCTCTTCGCCGAACCACTGGACACTCTCTAGCCAAGCGGCGCGGCTGGGGTGGAGCAGGTCGACCATGGCCCAGCTGACGCCGACGGCGGCAAGCTCACCTAGGACCTCGAGGAACCGATCGGCTTCTTCTCGGGTGTTCGCTTTAGGACGCCGGTTTGGGTCGATGGCGACATCGAAGGGCTCCGTCTTCCCGAGCTTGGCGCGGAGTTCGTGCAGGACTTTGATCTTCTCGCCCAGCTGCGCGACGTTCTGGATGCCCGCCACCTGATTGGCTGTGGTCTGCGTCGGCCGGCTGAAAAACGGCGACCAGCCGTCGCCCCAAAGGGCGGCACGCTCCACCGCTTTATCGCTGCTACCGCCGATCCAGACGGTGGGCGGGGGATTCGGCGCCGGGCGCGGCTCATTGCCAACGGCATTGAAGTTGCTGCCCTGCTTGATTACCACGCCGCCGCCCCAAGCTAGGCGAAGGACCTCGAGGGCCTCGTCCGTCAGAGCGCCGCGCTTGTGGAAGTTGATGCCCAGGGCGTCGAACTCGCCCTTCTGGTAGCCCGCGCCGACTCCTAGGATCAGTCGCCCGCCGGAGAGCACCTGCAAGGTAGTGGCGGCTTTCGCGGTCACGAACGGGTTGCGGTAGGGCAGCACGACGACGCTGGTGTGCAGCCGCAGGGTGGTGCTCGCCATCGCTACGAAGGCGAGCGCTGTGAACGGATCGAGCGCGTCGTGACCGTTAGCGTGCAACCACTGGGCGTCGGGCGCCGGATGGTCGGTGACACAGCAAGCGTCGACCTTCGCTTTCTCCAAGGCCTGGGTCATTTGGGCGATCGCTTCGATCGATTGGAACTGGCCCGTCGTGGTATCGCCGAGCGGAATGTGTAAGGAGAATTTCATCGGAATCCTGGAGCCCAGCCTCGTTATCATTTTCACACGTCGTCGCCACGGCTATATATTTCAGGTTCTCGACATGTCCACATACTAGTCTCGTCTATGAGCAGCCGACGCCTCAAACGCTAAGCCGGCGGCCCTTCAAGTAGAACAGCAGATATCAATGAGTAATCTACCTATCCAACTGGACCGAATCGCCGGTCACGTCGGGGCCGAGGGCCAAACTGATTACAGCCACTGTAATATCAATCAGCCCTTTCCAGGATAGACCGAAAGATCACCGGCATAGGCAACACCGCCCGGCCAGAATTCCGTCCCGCTGATCTTGCGAAAATAGTGCACCGTTCGTGCGGTGGAGGCGGCATCCGACCGCGGATTCATCGCGATGCCACTTGCACTGCGCCCCATGGCACGATCCTGAAAATCCTTGATCGCGAGGGGGAGATCATCCGTCTGGTGGGCGCAGATGACGAGTTGGTCGCCTGGACAATAACGGCGCGGCTCGATCTGGTAGGGCGAAAGCTGTCCGCGCTTCATTGCCACATGACCGGGGACGTTGGTCACGTCCGGGCAATGCATTTCGTCATACCAGCGCTGATACTCTTCGAAACGCCCCGGCGTGTAATTCGCGAGGAGAAAGAAAAGGCTGGAGAACGGCTCGTCGCGCTGCCAGTTCGCGCTCCCCTTCCAATCGGAGTAGAGCGCATAAGTGTAAAGCCGCTCCGTATCGTCGCTGGCAATCCAGCCGCGGTCGCGGACTTCAGCGATCAGCGGCCCCAGCGCGGGCACATCGATGGCGGGATCGGGCAAGTCAAAATCATAGACGCTTAAGAATCGCCACGGTTGGGGAATGCTCACCATGACTTGTTCCTTGGTGACCTCGTAGCGGTCTGCCGCAAGGAAGCCGCGGAGCCGCGCAAGCGCTTCCCGGTGCGCCCCATCGAACCAGTCGGCGTAATCCGCGGCTTTGTCCGCGGGGACATTATGCAGATGAATGGTGGTGTAAAGCGCCATGCTTAAACCCCTCTCTCTAATTGCTTTGGCCTTGTCAGTTTTTTCAGGGACAAATAGAAAGGCACGTGGATTAGCCCAGCATGAGCATCACGTTTCGATATGTTTGGCATCAAACGGACAGGCGCTTTAGGCCGCGCCTGTCCGCGTGTATCAATCTATCGATGGAACTGGCTGACGAACGGCCACACGATATCGCTGTTCACCAGGAAATCGCTGTTACTGGAGCCGAGCAGCGCGATCTTCGCAGCAATCTCACCGCCGCCCGTGCCGCAGCTCGGACTGCCAAACCAGCAATGACCGCCACCGTCGACTGTGCAGCCGGTGACCACGCCATCTCTCGGACAGCCCGTGTAGCTCACGCACTGCGTATCGCCGCCGCTGTTGGGAAAGCTCGCCGTCGTTGTCGTCGACTGGCAGCCGTTAAAGTTCGACCACCTTTTCATCGTCGAATTGAAAAGCGCGTAGGGGACGATGTGATCCTTGTTGCCGTGTGTTTGCAACACGGCGACATGGCTATTTGGCTTGCATCCGCCCACCACGATGCCACCGGAGGCATCGACAATGGCAGAAAAGATATCCGATGCCTCACACGCAAGGCGCTCTGCCATGAAACCGCCGTTCGAGAACCCTGCCGCGTAGATGCGCTTCGTATCGACGTTCAAGTGTTGCTCGACTTCCTGCAGCATTGCACGGATGAACCCAACGTCGTCGAGCCTTCCGCCCAGTGCGCAGCATGCCCCCGCATTCCAGGAAACACGGTGGCCCTCAGCCATCACCAGGATAAAGCCGTTGTTATCCGACTGCGTAATCAAACCACCCGTATCGCCATTGAGACCGGGGCCGCTCGTTTCGGTACCGTTGGCGCAGAACATAATGGTCGTCGTGCCCAGGCCGGGAAGGCAGACCAGCAGCGGCGTAGCAACCTTGGGGTTATAGCTTTGCGGCACGTGCACCTTGTACTCGCGCGTGTGTCCGTTCTGGCCGGATAAGCCGGTCATTCCAATATAGTAAGTTGATGTTGGACCTTCAGAAGGTAAATCGCCGGGACCCCATTGACCCGCGGGTGCTGGAATATCGGTGTGTTTGCCGTAGCCTAATAACGCGTTCCCCGATGCTGCATCGGTACCGGCCGCCAGCACCGGCAATGCAGCCCCTCCAAGTCCAACACTCAGCGTGAAAGCCACGAATAATTTACGTGCAAACATTTTACTCCTCCGCTTTTGATTAGTTATACATTACAAAAGATAACAAATTTCGCGGGAGCCGTGTCCGGACTTCCGCGGTGGCCACCTATTCTCATTCCGCTTTCCGTATTGGCGTGGCACTGTCCGATGTCACCGTCCGCAATGCCACCGCGGATCGCGTGGAATGGCTTGACGGACGCCGCTCGACCACCCGAATCAATTGGGCATACAATTGGTCGCCTGCTTGGATAGCTCATTTGGTCGTTAAGCCACGGCCGATTTCCGGCAGCCCTGACGGTCGTGAACTATTGAAGTGGCAAGAGCCCGCGAACCGCACTCGGGCAGAAAGCAAAGCCGGAGAGGCGCGTGAATCCCTACTACCCGAAGTTGTTCAGCCCAATGACCCTCAACGGCGTGGAGCTGAAGAATCGACTGGTCATGGCCCCGATGTCGACTTCGTACGGCGGCATCGACGGCAGTGTCACACCCCGCAACATCGCGTTTTATCGCGAGCGGGCATTGGGAGGCTTCGGTCTCATCATCGTCGAGTTCACCTGCGGTGACCCCGCGACGGGGAAAACCGAAGAGCACCAGCTGTCGCTTGAATCGCAACGCAACCTCGATGGCCACAAGCGACTGGTCGACGCCGTGCACGACGCGGGTGCCAAGGTCTTCGTGCAGCTACAGCACGGCGGCCGCTTTGCCGACCGCAAATATGTGCCCATGCCCAAGGGACCCAGCCGCGTCACGTCGCGCAAGGATCCGGGCAAGATCGTCTCGGACGAATTCTCCTCGGATGAGGTCAAGAAGCTGGTCGAAGCTTTCGGCCGGACGGCACGGCTTTCGGTCGAGGCAGGCTACGACGGTATCGAAGTCCACGCCGCTCACGGCTATCTCGTGTCGCAATTCATCTCACCACTCGGCAACCAGCGCGATGACGAATGGGGCGGCGACGCCGAGCGACGGCTCGCCTTCCCGCTGGCGATCGCCCGCGCGATCCGCGCCGAGATCGGCTCGCGGCCATTGGTCTTCCGAATCTCTGCCGACGAATTTCTGCCGGGCGGCATCACCATTGACGATAGCGAGGCGAATGCGCGTCACCTGGTCGAAGCCGGCGTCAGTGCGATCCACGCCTCTACGGGGCGCGGACCTGACTCATTTGAAAAAGTCATGGAGCCGATGTCCACGCCTGAGGGCTGGCGCATTCCGTATGCGCGACGCCTGCGCGATGCAGCGGGCGTACCAGTGATTGCAGTGGGACAGATCCGCACACCCGACATCGCGGAGACGGCGATCACAAACGGCGATGCCGACCTCGTGGCGCTTGGCCGTCCCTCACTCGCAGACGCCGAATGGCCGAATAAGGTTGCGGCAGGTCGATTCGAAGATGTCCGTCCCTGCACCAGCTGCAACTGGTGTATCAGCGGTGCCACGCGTCCGATGAGCTGCGCCGAAAATCCGCGCACCGGCAATGAACTGGAGCCGCTCTTGCCAACGGATGCCGGCGCTGGCAAGCGCGCGGTCGTTATCGGAGCGGGACCCGGCGGTCTCGCCACTGCGCTGATGCTCGATCAAGCCGGTTTCGAGACGCATCTCTACGAGGCTCGGGACACCATTGGCGGCGGGCTGATCGCGTCAGGTACGCCGCCGGGCAAGGAGAAGTTCTTCTGGTATCGCGATTTCCTGGTGAGACGCCTTCAGCGCAGCGGCGTATCGGTTCACCTTAGCCATCGCGCCGATGCTGCGAAGATCATTGCCGTGCGGCCCGATGCCGTTTTCGTCGCAGCAGGGACCAAGCCTCGCGCCATGGAAATCGAAGGGATCGACTCTCCAATGGTGCTCGATGCCTATGAAGTGCTGATGGGCAAACTCGAGCACGGCCTTACGGCAGGGCAGCATATCGTCGTCTACGGCGGCGGCGAGACCGGCTGCGAAGTCGCGGAATATTTTGCCGGGCACGGTTTGAAAGTGACGCTGATCACGCGCTCGCCGACCGACAAGCTCGCGCGCACGGCCGAAATGGTCTATCGCAAAATGCTCGTCCTCAGGCTGATGAAGAGCGCTTCGATCAAGATCGTTGCGGAAACGGCAATCGTCCGCATCGGCGACGGCGAAATCGACGTGCGGAACGCCGGCGGCGAAGTGCGCACGCTGAAGGCCGATCGGATCGCGCTCGCCCAAGGCCGCGATCCGCAGGACGACATGATTGGCGAATTCGTGACCGCAGGAATCCAGTGTCATGTGATCGGCGACAGCCATCAGGTCGGCCGGATCGGGCATGCCGTGCACGCCGCCTATCACGCGATGCAGGCCATGCGGGCGCAGTCGCAGCTGGCCGAAGAACTGGCCTGCTGACGATCGTCAACGTCGTCGCGTCCAGGCATACCGCTGCACGCAGAACATTGAAGTGAGGAGAAGAAACGATGGCATTCGACATGAGCAAATTGCTCCAGCCGGGACGTGTCGCCCTGCTGCTCTCGGAAGTACAGCGCAGCATCATCGGCGACAGGACTCTGCGCGGACCACTAGCGGCAGCAGCGCAAGGGGCTGGTGTGATCGGCGCCAGCGCGCGTCTCGCCGAAGCCGCGCGGACTCGCGGCGCTCCGGTTGTCGACTGCCTGGTCAACACTTCCCCCGATCGCTTCGGCGCCAACACCAACGCCCGGCTTTTTCTCGGGGCGAAGGCGCAGGCGGCTGACCGCTCGCCGCACGATCCCGCCAGTGACCTCCCCTGCCCCGAAGTCTGGTGCGATGGCGACGTGCTGTCCCCACGCGATCACGGGCTGAATCCGATGGCTGACTCGCAGCTGGATCACCGTCTGCGCAACCGCGGCATCACCACGGTGATCCTGGGGGGTGTGTCGCTGAATGTGGCTATCGCCAATCTGGCGATGGAAGCCGTCAACCATTCGTACCAGGTCATCGTCGCCCGCGATGCCGTGGCGGGCATTCCCGCCGACTACGCGGAGCTGGTGATGAAGAACACGCTTGCATTCATCGCGACGATCGCCACTGCGGACGAAATCATCGCGGCGTGGCCAAAGCCTTGAATCGCAGTACGAGGACGGACCGTGAATGAGTTCGATACGAAAGCCGCAATCAGGGAAGTGATCAACGCGTATTCAGGCGCCGCGGGCCGCCTCGACATCGAGCGCTTCTGCAGCTTTTTCGTCGAAGACGCCGAAATTCATGGTGTTGTCGAAATGTTCAAACTTCCAGGACCCTTGCGAGGACGCGAACGAATAAAAGCGTTCTTCAGCGCCGCATTCGGAAACCTGGAATGGCTCGTCCAGATGAACAATATTACCGATGTGGTACTCGATCCGGACGGCCAAACCGCGACGACGAGCACTGCCCTAGTCGAAACGGCGAAGCGCAAGAGCGCCTCGCAGATCGTCATGATCGGTCGCTACGACGACCACTTGCAGCTCACTCAGGAAGGTTGGCGATTCACACAGCGCAAGCTCAACGTCTATCGCTTCAGCGAAGTTCCCTGATTGCGTCCACGGCGCGCGACAGGATACGACGGCCAACAATCATCGCGCCATGCGATGGCCGTCGCCTGGAGGAGTCGGTATTTGCCGGCTTGCCGGGGTACTCAAAAAGGTAGCTATTTGAGAATTGGATCCAGAGAGGAACGGCAGTGAGCGACTCAAGCATTCAGAACTATGCTAGCCCGGACGAAAGCCGCAAGAGCAATACGTCGAAATTCGTAGTCAAAGAAACTTATTACGCTCAGGAATATGTAGAACGCGAATTTCGGCGCCTGTGGCCGCGGGTGTGGCAAATGGCTTGCCGCGAGGAGGAATTGGCCGAAGTCGGGGATTGCGTCACCTATGACATCGGCAACGAGTCTGTGATCATCGTGCGCTCAGGGCCCGACCGGCTCCAGGCTTTCCACAATGTCTGCCTTCATCGCGGTCGACGGCTGGTGCAAGACGGTTGTCATATAAGCAACTTTCGCTGCGGGTTCCACGGCTGGCGCTGGGATCTCGACGGTGCCAATCAGCACGTCACCCAGCGGGAAGACTGGTGCGGAAAGCTCGACCACGACGATCTGAGCCTCGGCAAAGTCCGCTTCGACACCTGGGGCGGTTTCGTGTTTCTGACTTTCGATCCGGATGCCGAGCCTTTGCTTAAGTATCTTGGCGAAGCGGCTCAGGCGCTGGCTCCGTTCGAGCTCGACAAGATGCGTTATCGGTGGCGCAAGTGGCTCATTATGCCTGCCAATTGGAAGGTGGCGCTCGAAGCCTTCAATGAAGGCTATCACGTGGCAATCACGCATCACCCGCTCAATCGCTTCGGTACGAGCCAGTTCTCTAGCAAGACGGCCGGCAGACACAGCTCGTTCGGTAGCGTTGTTTCCAAGCTGCGTCCGGAATCAGCTATTCGCGACGCCGCGGTAATGAATACCGATATCCGACAGTCGATAGCGGATTTCTTCCGCTACCTCAAAAAAGAAATCGATTCCAACATGACCGATTCGATGGTCCATGCGGCGCAATTGCTGCCCGCGACCACGCCTGAAAATGCCTCCCCTTCGGAAGTTATGGCCAAGCTCACCGAGATGGCCATGGCAATCGATGCCGAGCAAGGGGTGGAGTGGCCGAATATAACGCCAGAGCAGTACCGGCGCGCGGGCATCGACTGGCACATCTTTCCAAACATGGTGTTGTTGCCCATGGCGACGAATTGCCTCGGCTATCGTGCGCGCCCGAATGGCAATGACCCTGACAGCTGTATTTTTGAGGTTTACCAGCTCGAACGCATGCCTTCCGATACCATCCGAAAAGTGCAGAACCTGCGTAACGACGACATCACGGACCAAGCATTCTGGGGAGAGATCCTGCTACAGGACTTCCAGCAGATGGAAGCCACGCATCGGGGCATCAAGTCGAGCGGCTACAAGGGTCCGCGGCTCAATCCATTCCAGGAAACCGCGATCGAGAATTTCCACCGCAGCTACCACGAATATTTGAGCGATTGAGGCTATCGGATCGACGAAGCGGCAGGTGTGCTCAGCCCGAAGGGCAAAAAGCGAGCGCACGGTGGTCACTACGACATTGGCGTTGTCGAGACGTCAATAGAAGCGGGGCATCCTAGAAATTTGCGCTTTCCCCTAGTAGAGGAGAGGTGCGCAAGTTTAGTTCACCGCACAGCGTCCGACAAATACGTCGCTTGGCCCGATGTTTCTATCGATGAGCTTTATCTGCTGGGCGGTCATAACTCGGCTATATCATCTGGTAACAAAGCTGTGCCAATTAGGAAGAAATCGAGCAGCGGCCGTTGATCGCACCTTCTCAACCCAGGAGTCACACGAAGCACTAAATGAAATGCGCCGGTCACCACAATTACCTGATTTTTACATGTCATTAAATAATTCATTGTCCAGAAAGCGAACCCAGAACGTCAGTTGCATATTTCGAATCGTTATACTCCTTCGAGCAACGAATTTTTTCACCTTCGAACTCGAATAAAAAGTGATAGGTGTTGTTATAAGTGCCCCCGCCGATCAGGTCTACAAAAGATTCCGCCTCCACCGCAACGCGATCTTTCTCAGCGGTAATTCCGTGCACAATCATTCGGCCCACACCACGGCGCAATGTTGCGAACGCATCGATCAGCTGCTGAAACTCCATTCTGGTCAGACGCCTCCGCCCCGGTACCCACCAATAGGCATCCGACGTAATCAGCGTATCGTCTATGACACCGCGGGTGATCTGCTCGATCATTTTCAGCGCAACCCGCTTATTCGCTTCGATGTCACTCATTGTCGTTTCTCAGTCATCTGACATGCACTCAACTGAGATGCATTGATGGGTCGCCAAACTCCACGGTCCTAAAGCGAAAGTGCCCCCCCCACCTCGATACGGGGCCGATTCTATAAATCTGGCAGCTTGAAAGGCAGATTCGTATCCTGGATGCCTCCGTCTATGTTGAGAATCGCTCCAGTAACATAGGACGCGCCAGGCGAGCATAAATACAGTGCGGCAAGACCGACGTCATTGGCACTGCCGACCGATTTCAATGGAGTTTTCTCGATCAGCTTTTCGCGAAATCCCGCATCCATATCGAAGGTTTGCTGCAATGCCGGTGTCATGACGGCGCCCAACGCAAGGGCATTGACGCGAATTTTCGGTGCCAGTTCCTCGGCCATGTTGCGCGTCAAATGATTAAGCGCCGCTTTCGCCACGCCATACGACAGCATGCCGCGAATGCCGATGTGGCCGGCGCCAGAGGATATGTTCAATATGGCGCCACCACCACTTTTCAACATCGGCCGTGTGGCGATGCGGCTCAACAAAAATGCCGACGTCGTGTTCCAGTCGAAATGATGCTTGAATTCGGTCGCGCTGATATCGAGAAACGGTTTGTAATCGTTACCGCCCGCGTTGTTGACGACAATATCGATGTGGCCCAGCTGCTGCACTGTCATATCGACCAAACGCTGCAGCTCGTCTTCCTTCATCACATCGGCGATGATCGCGATGGCACTCCCGCCTGCCGCCTTTATTTCACTGACAGTGGTTTCGATTTCTTTTTGCGTGCGTGCTGAACACACCACGGTCGCGCCACCTTCGGCCAATGCGTGCGCGATGCCGCGCCCCACGCCACGGCCGGCGCCGGTCACAATCGCCACCTTGCCATCTATACGTAAACGTTCAATTGCCACGCCGCTCTCCCCAGTTATTTCGCTTCAATTGCCATGTGACCGTGACCACGCGCGACGGTTGAAAAGCCTATCGCAGGCCACCGAAGCTGCCGATAATCGGAAGATCCAGCAATGTTTTGATGCCGGGGTTTGCGTTGCAGACATATGGAATTGCGTTGACCGCATGCATACCCGTGCCGATCACCGCAGCGTTTTCGCCGCCCTGATTGAATTTCGGATTGTCTGGATCAAAGCTCGCACAGGTCGACACCTTGCATTGATACGATGGGGTACCTTCGACGGTCACTGTCCACTCCACTTCTTTTTCGGACCCGATTGGCCATGCGGGTTCGATATCCATCGTCGTCTTCCAGTAGGTTCGCAAGATGATGGCAGGCTTCCCATTGACGATGCCCTGCCACTCAAAACGGCGGCAGCCCACGGTGCCCGGCTCAATCGTCCGATCTTTCGAAATTACAACGCGTGACTTCGCAATCGCCACCTGGTGATTGGCGATGACCTTTTCCAAGGTCACGCCGAGATGATCCACGATCATTTCCATCGATTCGCGAAAATACGCGCTCATCCATGCGATAAAGGGGTTGTCCGGACGCAATGCCTCCGCCGGCAATTTCCCGAATCCGATATTGTCCATCATGATTTCAGGCGCCTGCGCGGTATACAAGCGCACGTCCGACACTTCCTGCACAGTAATCTGCTTCGCCTTGTAACTTAGCCCCGACAGAGTCAGCGGCAGCACGTCGCTCATGAATGCAGGATTGATTCCCGAGCCATGAAAAACGCTGCTTCCGGCGATGCAGGCACTTTGGATTTTATCGACGATCTCTTTGCCGTAGGTTTTGGGATACATGTTGCCGGCAGTAGTGATCACGTTCACGCCCGCTCGCAACAACTGGGCAATTTCATCGTGATTCGGCAGCATCGGTATGTAGAGTATGCAATCGGCATCGGCCAGCGGCAGATCTTTAACGTCGATGACTGCGTTAATACCGGTGGCCGGCAGCCCAACGATCGCACCGGCGTCAAGTCCGACTTTATCCTGGCTATATACCTTTACGCCGACCAAATTCAATTGCGGGTGATCAATCACCGCGCGCAGGGTGTGCTTGCCGACCGTGCCAGTCCCCCATTGAATGATGCGATAGCTCATTTCTCCTCCCGACCTTATCGTTGGTATCGATTGTCACGCGGTACTGATTGGTCCATATTACAAACTCTGTCGCTGAATTCTAATGGGCGAATACGCCAAATACTGGCCATTCTGGCCGAGCGATGGAAGCCGACTTTAAAGCAGAGAGATTGAACATGCGCGTTGCGATCGCCGTTACTCGCGAATCGATCGTATCGGTCGTTGCCTACGCTTATGAAGTTATTGATTTCTGCGTGCGCACACAGCCTGTCGATGTTGATGATGCGCGGGTTTTTGCGGTCAGCAGTGAATCGGAGGCATCGTTCCAGCGCCGTTTTGGCTTTATTGAATTTTTCGATTCCCTTCTGTCCGTGCCGGTCGATTGGGTATTTGTGCCGGCACTCGAAATTACACGCCCATGGACGGCAGCGCAGTACAAACCACTGATTCAATGGCTGCGACGGAGTGCCGAGCGCGGTGCATTAATAACCAGCGTAGGTACTGGTTCGTTTCTGCTCGCAGAAGCCGGATTACTCGATGACAAAGAAGCCGTCACGTATTCGCAGTACGCGGATTACTTTTCCGGCCGCTACCCACGCATCGCACTGCGGCTGGATACACACTGGGTGCGGAGCGAAGGCTTGCTACTATCCGGCGATATGCCATGGCAGGAGTTATTGCTTGCGGTCATTGGCGAGCACTGGGGAATGCAAACTGCGCAATTGGCGGCGAATACATACGCACTGCATTGGGATTATTTGATCGATACGCCCGCCGCACAATTAGCGCCACTCGATCCAACTGTAGCTCAGGCGCAGCGCTGGCTGTCCGAGCATCTCGCCGAACACGATCTGATCAATCGCTGCTGCGAATACCTTTCGCTATCACGCCGCACATTCAATCGTCGCTTCAAAGATGCAACCGGCATGACGCCAACGGATTTTCTACGGCAGACGCGCTTAAAGACCAGTCAAAATCTGCTGATGTTCACCCGTCGCAGCGTCGAAGACATCTGCTACAGCATAGGATATGACGATATCGGCGCGTTTTATAAACTGTTCCGCCGACACCTTGGCACTTCGCCGAATAAATTTCGCAAGCAATTTACAAGCGCTGGATATTGATATCACGGGACATCAAATCGCGGTGCTTAACTAAAACCGTGATCTCCTGCCGTCGATAAGGGCGTGTTGTCAGTCCTACTCTGGGAAGTTGCCGTCTGCACGTCTTGAAATAGTCCGACTAATCTCTGGAAAAGAGGTATCGATTCGTCGAAATTTGCTCGGGCCGACTGAACCTGACCCGAAATGACGCCAGATGGTCGCGCTATTTCGGGGCCGAATCCCGATTGGGACGCCGGACAAAGACGTGGTGAACAACCGCATCCCAGGCGTTGTGAATGCCGGTGAAAAGCAGCAGCAATGTTGCAGCACCCACGCCAAACAGTGCCTCATGAATCCTTGTCTGCACCAGGAGGGCTGAGAGCAACAGCAGGGCGTAAGACAGGAATGGCAGCAGGAAGTGAAAGCTCCAATCTTCAAGATCCGGGCTATAGACGTCCTGCAACCGAATGCGTTTCACAACAATGAGCGAATAGGCAATCCCGCCAATACCGACCATTCCCCAGGTTGTCGCCGCGACAATCGCGTTTTCCCAGGGCGCACGTGCCAATGCTGACAATAGCAGCGCCGCGCCGAAGTGAATGACGGTCGGAGTCGCAAAGGCCTTGCTTGCCTCCACGGCTCGCGGCGGAGGATGCTCGGCGATCAGGGTCATGACGACAAATTGCAGACCGATCAAGGCGCCTGCGGCGGAGCCTACAATCACATAGAAGCTATCCCATTCAGCCAAGGCATTCATGTCGACTCCTCACACTGGAATTCCGACGCCGATTGCCCGGTCGTCGAGAATCCCGTGTTCCTGGATCTCATCGAATGCCCAGCCCAGTTATCGAACAGCTCAACCAGCTCGGGATCAGTTTCTTTCAGCGTCGAGCGATGATTCGGAAACAGGGCATCATGGTTGCGTCGCGGGGTTTCGGTGATTGCCATGGCTTGATCCGATTCCTATCGTCCAGCACGCGCGGCCAAGTGCGCAGGATAACGGTCCCCCTGCACTTTGATGTGCGCGAGGGCCTCCTCGATCCTGCGCAGTTCGTCCGCTGAAAAGTTGATGGCGGCCGCGCCCAGGTTTTCCTGCAGACGATTCTCTTTGGTCGTACCCGGAATCGGCACGATCCAAGGTTTGCGTGCCAACAGCCATGCCAGCGCAATCTGAGCCGACGTCGCCTGTCTTGCGGAGGCGATAGTACCGAGCAGGTCGACCAGTGCCTGATTCACCTTCCGGGCTTCGGGCGAGAAGCGCGGCACGATGTTCCGAAAATCGTCCTTGCTAAAAGACGTTTTCTCATCGATCTCACCGGTCAGGAAACCCTTGCCAAGCGGACTGAAAGGCACAAAGCCGATACCCAGCTCTTCAAGGGTTGGCAGTATCTCCGCCTCCGGCTCCCGCCACCAGAGTGAGTACTCGCTCTGAAGCGCCGCAACCGGCTGCACGGCATGCGCACGGTGGATCGACTGCACGCCGGCTTCCGAAAGTCCGAAGTGCTTGACCTTGCCTTCCTGGATCAACTGTTTGACCGTGCCGGCAACCTCCTCGATCGGCACGTTCGGATCGACGCGGTGCTGATAGAAGAGGTCGATACGGTCGGTCCTGAGCCGCTTGAGCGAGGCGTCCGCCACGGCGCGGATGCGCTCGGGCCGGCTGTCGAGGCCCGACTGTGAATTACCATCCTTGAATCCGAACTTGGTGGCAATCACGACCTGATCGCGGAAAGGCGCGAGCGCCTCGCCGACTAGTTCCTCGTTGGTGAAGGGGCCGTAGCATTCCGCAGTATCGAAGAAGGTCACGCCGCTTTCGAAGGCTTTGCGGATCAGTGCGATCCCTGTCTGCTTATCGACTGCAGGGCCGTAGCCGAAGCTCAGACCCATGCAACCGAGGCCGAGGCCTGATACTTCAGGCCCGCTATTACCCAATTTGCGCTTTTGCATTGCAATCTCCTTCGTGGTCACGGCACGAGCAGTCCTTTTCGGCCACAGCGCCTTTTCAATGATGATAGTGATTACCCGTTGAATCTTTTTCAAAGCGGGCGGTTTAGCGCCCCGTCATCGCAAGGGCGGTCTCGGGAAGCCGCTCGCCGTGGAGCTCGATCTTCGAAGCGGCTTCGTTAATATTGCGAAGATCGTCGATGGACAGTTTGATGTCGGAGGCGCCGAGGTTTTCGTCCAGGCGAGACAGCTTGGTCGTGCCCGGGATCGGCACGATCCAAGACTTCTGCGCCAGCAGCCAGGCCAGTGCAATCTGGGCAGCGGTGGCATGTTTCCGTTCCGCCACTTCCCGGAGCAGATCAACGAGAGACTGATTCGCTCTGCGCGCTTCCGGCGTGAAGCGTGGAACCGCGTTGCGGAAGTCGGTGCTATCAAACTTCGTGTTCTCGTTGATCGCGCCGGTCAGGAATCCCGCCCCCAGTGGACTGAAGGGAACAAAGCCGATGCCCAGCTCTTCGCAGACCGGCAGAACCTCGGCCTCGGCGCCACGCCACCACAGCGAATATTCACTTTGAACGGCCGTGAGCGGCTGAACGGCATGTGCCCGGCGAATAGTCTTTGAACCTGGCTCCGAAAGACCAAAGTGTTTGACCTTGCCTTCCTGGATCAACTCCTTGACGGCCCCCGCCACTTCCTCGATCGGCACATCCGGATCGACGCGGTGCTGGTAAAACAGATCGATTGAGTCGATTCTGAGGCGTTTTAAGGATGCTTCAGCGACTGCCTTGGTGTGCTCGGGCCGGCTGTTCAGTCCCCCGGAGCGCTGCCCCGTCTTCAGATCGATGTCAAAGCCGAACTTGGTGGCGATCACCACCTGTCCACGGTAGGGGACGAGAGCCTCACCGACGAGTTCTTCGTTGGTAAACGGGCCGTAAGCCTCCGCGGTATCGAATAGTGTGACTCCGCGCGCAACCGCGGCGTGGATCAGTTCAATCATTCCCTGCTTATCCGCCGGGGGGCCGTAATTTGCGCTCATGCCCATGCACCCGAGCCCAAGGGCCGAAACCTCCAAGCCACTGTTTCCAAGTTTGCGCTTTTGCATTGCTGCCTCCTTTTGCCCCTGTGGGGCGTTCCGTGGCGAGCCCGGCTTACATCTCGATGGGATCGCTGCGCTAATGCGATCTATGGACGTAGAGCTTAGGCCGCTATGACCAGCTCAACAATCCATCTATGATTTGATTCGTTAATGAAAATCTCTCATCTATGCTGCGCGCTGGACTATCTGATCTGACTGCCTTTATTGCGATTGCCGAAAACGGCAGCTTCCGTGCGGCCGCACGCGTTTTGGAAGTGACGCCGTCGGCACTGAGTCACACGATTCGCGGCCTGGAATCCAGACTCGGCGTGCGCCGATGGCAGAGCTGGAAGAGGCTGTCGACGAGGTCATGTCCGCGCGCGATCGGCCATCGGGTTCGATCCGAGTCAGCTCTTCGGAATCGGGGGCCACGCTGTTGATCCGCAACGTCTTGCCGGCGTTTCTCGCCGACTACCCGGATATTCAGGTCGAATTCGTTGTCGACTCGCGCATGATCGACATCGTCGCGGAAGGGTTCGACGCCGGAATTCGATTACTGGAAGCCGTGCCGCAGGACATGGTTGCTGCACGCTTCGGTCCGGACATGCGCATGGCCGCAATTGCTTCGCCAGAGTATGTTGAAAAGCATGGATGGCCGAAAGCACCCCATGATCTCCTCAAACATCGCTGCATCCGCTTCCGTTTCGACAGCGGCACAATCTATCGATGGGGGCGCGCCGAGGCAAGACGGTCAATATCGACGTGTCCGGTCCCCTGACCCTACGTAACATCAAATTGATGGTCGAATCTGCCCTTGCAGGGATTGGCATCGCCTGGGTGCCGGAAGATCATGTAACCGAACACCTTGCAGTTGGCCGCTTGCTTCGTCTGTTACCTGAGTGGAGCCCGGAATTTTCTGGTCTGTGTCTTTACTATCCTGCCAGCCGTCATCCGCCGGCTGCCCTCAGGTTGTTAGCCCAGGCGATTCGCGACTGGGCGCAGGCAAACATTAAAGCGAATTTAGTACGAACAAAGTGACAACGTCCTCATGTGCTGTTGCTGCAACTCTGGGCAATCCTTGAGACCATCGATAAGGGCGCGTTGTCGGCCCAAACGGGGCTTAAGTGTCTTATTCCAGACACAACGCACCTGCCAACCCTCACCAGTTGTGGTAAGACAAACAGGCCGTTGATTTGTCATACGAGTGCCGCCCGCGCGCCGGCTCCGCGCCGGGAAACTATTCGGCCCGTGCGTCCCCAGTAGATCACCCGCATCCCGCGCCCCCAACCCGTCGCAGCCATCCCATCGCCAACTGTGACCCGCGTCACAGACGATTGCGCATCCGCGCTGCTAAGGTCCAATAAGCCCGAATATCGAAGGGCAGCTGACGGCAAACCAAGGCGCAAGGCGAGAGAACAATGTTCAAAGGGAAGAAGAAGAATATAAGCCGAACAAATCAGTTTGCGATCATCGCGGTTGTGTTCGGCACTCTGACAGCCTTTTCCACCAGCCAAGCCAGCGCTACTAGTCTTCAGCTCCTGCATGCCTTCGAGAATCCATATGGAATTGCTCAGTCGCCGCCGGTGCCGAACGAAGGCGGCAACCCACAGGGCGCCCTGGTGACAGGCAGCGATGGCAATTATTACGGCGTTCTGTGGAACAAAGGCGATGGGGGTTTCGGTACGATCTTCAAAATGACCCCCACCGGCACTCTGACGGTACTGCACGCCTTCGACGCACCGAATTGCGTACCCAATCTGTGCACCAACGCGGATGGCGCACAGCCCGACGGCGGGCTTGTCGTCACCGATGACGGCTCTTTTCTCGGTACAACGGCATTCGCGGGAACTGGTGGCAACGGTACCATCTACAAGATCACGCCAGATGGCACATTCACCATCCTGCACGCTTTCTCTGGTTTTAACGAACCGGATGTCCAGTACGGTACCAATGCCGATGGCGCCTTTCCGTTCGGCACATTGGTGCAGGGTCCCGATGACGCGTACTACGGCATCACTGAGTACGGGGGCATCAACGGCAAAGGAGTGTTCTTCAGGATTACTGCCGACGGCCTATTTACGGTTATATGCGCGATGACCGGATCCATCGGCGAAAAGTTTTCTGGGAGTGCCCCTGTTCTCGGCAATGACGGCAACTTCTATGGTGCCTTCGACGACAATTATTCGACCGGCGGATACATCTACAAAATCACGCTACAGGGAAGTTTTTCCAAGCTCTACTCGTTTACTGGCGCGGCCGACGGCGGTGTGCCGGATGTTCTGATCTCAGCGCGCGATGGCAATTTATATGGAGCCACCCGATCCGGCGGAGCCAACGGTACGGGTACGCTCTTTAAGCTGACACTCCAAGGCGTCTTCAGTACGCTGCACGCGTTTGATGCAGTACCGACGCGCCTTAGATTTGATCTCTATTCTTGCGGTACCCCGTCGTACTGCTTTGATCAGGTTCCCATGAACAATATTGATGGGACAGATCCTGTGTTCCTCATGCAAGCAGCCGACGGCAATCTATACGGAAGCAATTTTTATTACGGCGGCGGAGCCTCTCCATCCGGCACGCTGTTCAGATGGACCCCCGACGGCGAATTTTCAGTGCCGTTTGCCTTCGGCGACAGCGGTAGCGATTTCGGGAGCTACATCTACCCGGTGGGGGAACCGACCGGCATCAGCGACGATGGTCAAGGCGGTCTGCTCATCTTTACGCAGGAGAGCGGCTCCGATCCTTTCGAAGGTTGGTCGTTCGACGGCGCCGTGCTGAGAATCACGCTCGATTCCCCGCTCACGGTCAATGTGTCATTCAATCCATCAGAGGTCTGGATTGGCCAAGCCACCCAATTGAAATGGTCTTCGACCAATGCGCAGTCGTGCAAATTCATTGGTTATTCGCTGCCGGAAATCTCCGGTTCCGCAGCGACGAGCGGCACGAAAACGATCAAGCTGTTGAGCCGCCGTACCTTCAATCCGGCATCGTTCGCGGCCGGCGTGGAGTGCATCAGTGCAGACGGCCACGTTGCCAATGCGACTGCCAAATTCACAATAAAGAGTCTGGCGAAGTAATGCACGCGCTGTTACTTACCGGACGGGATCACTCCAAGCGATTGCTGCTCGCGCTTGTCTATTCACAATTCTGCGAATTACACAACAATAGATTTCCATCTAAAGGGGAACAATCATGAAATCGAAAATCGCATCCAAAGTGTGGCGGATCAGCTCGGCTGCTGCAATCGGCGGTGTGCTGGCGTGTGTTTCAGACGTCACCTTAGCGAGCGCTACGGTGATGCCGGTGGGCGGCATTTTCCAGGTCAACACGGTGACGCCGGCATCCGGTTCCAGTCGATATGACAGTCCTTTTCTGGGTACCTCGGTGGCGAAAATGGCCGACGGCCGCTTCGTGGTTGCATTCGGGATGAGTCTGCTGCCCTACCCGGACAATCAGAGCAACCATAACGTGTACATCCGACGCTATGCCGTGGACGGTACGCCGTTCGGTACTGAATTCATCGCCAGTTCGAATCCGGATAGCTCGAGCAATGACGATTTCTATCCGATCGTGAAGATCGACGCGAACGGCAACTTTCTGGTCGCCTGGCTGAGCCGCCGGACCACTTCCGACGGTGCCTTCACAGAAACCCTCGTCGGCCGGCTCTTTGCAGCCGACGGCACGCCGCGCACTTCCGATTTCCGCATCGATTCGGATTCCGCTCCATACTTCAATGGCAGCAATACGCCGGTGCAGACCTACCAGGTCGCAATGGACGACGATGGCGATTTCGTCGTCGGCTGGTATGACCCTGTCAACAACAACATCGTCGTACGCCGCCTTGCCGCCGACGGCAGCGCCAAGGACGCGCAGGCAATGATTGTGCGGAGCCAGCCACAAGTGCTCGATAATCCGCAGGTGTCCGTGGCGATGAATCAGTCAACCGGCGATTTCACGGTAACTTGGGATGAGTCGTCGTTGGCTAGCACCGCCATTCCGCTGCTCTGGCGAAAATTCGCTTCCATTCAAGCACAGGCATTCGCCGGTGACGGAACGGCGCTGAGTACGCAGCCGATTCTGGTCGACAGCTGCGCGGAGTATTTCGTCGGCTTGGCGGCGATCAGGCAGCCGGCAACAGCTAGAACAACCGCTGCACCGGATGCAGTATCCGGTACCCGCCGCTGTGAGTTCGACAGTGCGGAAGTGCTGGAGGATCGTAGCGGTGCGTTTACCGTGGTGCTCAATTCTGGCTCTGCCGGTTACATGGTTTCCGCCAGGCGCTATTCCGCGAATGGCAAGCCAGCGAGCGCTCGCTTTACGATCTCCCCGCCGGGCCAGCTCGGCACCAGCGACGGTGTCGGGCGCGTCGCCGGGGATGGCACCGGCCGCTTCGTTGCAATCTGGAACGATGTTATCGGCAACCAAACCGAAGCGCTGTTCGGGCGTAGCGTCACCGCGGGCAGCCGCTTCAACGGCGCGACGTTCCAGATCTCGCCGACCGATCCGGCATCGCAGCAGCACGTTGTGCTCAACGGCTCGGTGGCCCTCGATCCTTCCGGAGGCGTTGCTGTGATCTGGGTCGAAGCCACACCGTTGGACCCGAGCAATATATTCGGCGACGCCGATCTCAAAGCTTTCGGACAGATCTACTCGGTGCAGTAAATCACATTGAGCCGATTTGGAGTAATCGTACTTTCTGTGCAGAGTGCCAACTCGACGTAGCCAGATCGTAGGCCGCCGCCGACTTGACAGATCATGCCAAATTAACCGACTTTAATGGACAGACAATTAATAACTAGTAAATGGGGGTAAAAGATGATATCTCGTGCGCGTCTTGTGCTTTTGTTTGCCCAATGGATTGGCCTTGCCGTTGCATCAACGGCAGCTCTGGCGGCGGTTCCCACTCCAATGGTGTCGATCCCCTCGGCCGGCACCAACGGGTTTCCCTTCTTGACGTCGGCGATCAATCTGGCCAGCTTCGGTTACACGGAGAAGGAGTTTTTCATCTCCGGTAACGCTCAGGGCTTCGTCAACTCCGGCGCGCTTGGCAACGATGGCGTCTGGAATGCTTCGTCCGGAG
>Ga0265334_10000411_pt1 | contig 22464 bp, 21 predicted proteins | sample 42023metaG_FD_192442 | JGI IMG/M metagenome (GOLD analysis project Ga0265334, IMG submission 192442) | Rhizosphere microbial communities from Carex aquatilis grown in University of Washington, Seatle, WA, United States - 4-20-23 metaG | ecosystem: Host-associated > Plants > Roots > Rhizosphere... | reverse complement strand
ACTCGAACATGGGCCAGTCGATAACCCACAGCGCGCGCCAGCCGGACGCGGTGAAGCCGAGGTCATGGCCGAGTTTGATGCGCAGTGCGCCGAGCGCGTCGCAGACAATCTTGTACTTGTCGGCACCGAAGAAAATCAGGTCGCCGTCCTGCGCACCGGTGCGATCGAGAATGCCGGTGAGCGAACGATCGTGCAGGTTTTTGACGATCGGCGATTGCAGACCGTCGCGGCCCTTGCTGCGCTGGTTGACGACAATGTAGGCAAGGCCTTTCGCACCATATTGCTTGACGAATTCAGTGCAGGCATCGATTTGGCCACGCGACAACTTCTCGCGTCCACCCGGAATGCGCATCGCGGTGACGCGGCTCTTGGGATCGTTCGCGGGACCGGAAAAAACCTTAAAATCGACATCGGCCACGAGGTCCTTGATTTCGACCAGCTCCAGCGTATTGCGCAAATCCGGCTTGTCCGAACCATAGCGCTCCATCGCTTCCGCATAAGGCATGCGCGGCAGCTTGTCGCCGAGATCGACTTTGAGCACATCGAGAAACAGCTGACGTACCATCGGCTCGATAAGGCCGGTCACGCCTTCGAGATCTAGGAATGAGGTTTCGACGTCGAGCTGCGTGAATTCCGGTTGGCGGTCGGCGCGCAGGTCCTCATCGCGGAAGCAGCGCGCAATCTGGTAGTAACGATCGAACCCACCGACCATCAGCAATTGCTTGAATAGCTGCGGCGACTGCGGCAAAGCGAAGAAATGACCGCGATGTGTGCGGCTAGGGACCAGATAGTCGCGGGCACCTTCCGGTGTCGCACGCGTCAGAATCGGCGTTTCGACTTCGATAAAGCCGGTCGCGTCCATATGGTTGCGGATACGGCGGATCACATCATGCCGCAGGCGCAGATTTTTCTGCATTTGCGGGCGACGCAGATCGATGTAGCGGAACTTGAGGCGCGTTTCCTCGCCGACGCTGTCGTCATCGAGCTGGAACGGTGGCGTTTCGGCGCGGTTCAACACTTCCAGTTCCTGCGCCAGCAATTCGATGCGGCCGGTGGTCAGGTTCAGGTTTTCGGTGCCTGCCGGTCGCGCACGAACGCGACCGCTGATCGACACCACATATTCGCTGCGCACCCGCTCCGCCTGCGCGAATACTTCACGCGCGTCCGGGTCGCAAACCACCTGCAGCAGACCTTCGCGATCACGCAGGTCGATGAAGATGACGCCGCCATGATCGCGGCGCCGGTGCACCCAGCCGCTGACACGGACGGTTTGTCCAGTCAGGGCTTCCGTAACCTGACCACAATAGTGGGTTCGCATTGATCTTCGCAATGAGGACAGAAATTGGAAGCGCGGATTGTAAGCCGCCGCGCGCTCCGGGTGTTATCCGCGCGCGAACCATCGGAACGAACAGCCGCGCGGATGAGGGATCCCTTAGGCTTGGGGAGATGGAAATCCCGGGGCAGCAGCGGACGGTGGTGGAGGCGCTTGTCCCGGCCCCACCATGCCTAGCGAGATGATGTAGCGCATACCTTCTTCGACGGTCATGTCGAGTGCGATCACGTCGCCCCTCGGCACCAGCATGATGAAGCCGGCGGTAGGATTAGGCGTGGTCGGCACGAACACCGTCACCAAATCCTGCCCGGTTCGGCGCTGAACTTCATTGATTGGAAAGCCGGTCTGGAAGCCGACGGTCCAAGAACCTTTACGCGGCCACTCGATCAGAACGACCTTGCGGAATGCACTGCTGTTCTCGGAAAACAGGTTTTCCGTGAGCTTCTTCATCCCGCCGTACAACGAACGCACCAACGGCACGCGCAACAACAGCGCTTCCAACCAACCCAGGAACCGGTTGCCAAGATAATTGGCGGCCAGAGCACCCGTGCCCACCACTAAACCAATGCTCAGAAGTACCCCGAGCCCGGGTATCGCGGGCCGCAGGGCTTCTGGAATCAGCAGCAGGCTGGAATCCAGCAAATTGAACAGAAAGCGAACAACCAGCAGTGTTACGCCGAGCGGAATCCATACTAGGAGCCCGGCGAAAATCCACTTGCGAATCAACTCGCGGCTGGACTCGGTGTGCTTGTCTTCGGCGCGCAACCGCAGGCTCCCGCTGCACACGAATGAGATTTCGCCGTTTCGGCGTCTGGCTTGGGTTCACTTTTGGTGCCGTCGGATTCGGCAGCCAGATTGCGCTTGCTATCGGATTTGAAGTCGGTTTCGTACCAGCCGCCGCCTTTCAGCCTGAATCCGGCCGCCGAAACTTGCTTGACGAGGCCGGATGCATGGCAATGGGGACATTCCGTTGCGGGCGGTTCGGACATCCGCTGCAACAGCTCGGACTCCCGGCCGCATTTTTCGCAAAGGTATTCATAAAACGGCATAGCTCAAAACTCCCATCCCACTCTTCGCCGATATAAGGGCGAAGCGGGTGATTTCAATGGCTGCGCGCCGCAACGCGGCGCAATACACGGCCAGTACGGTGAGATTATGCCAAAGCCGGCCCGGGAAATGCGCAATCAGGCCGCGACCCGTGTCGAAATCCTCGATTCGTGTTGCGTATCGCGGCCCTTGAGTCCGAGTTGCTCGCGGATCTCCGCTGCATCAATGACACGCGGGCGCCGGTTGAGCTGGCGGGCGCGGCGGCCACGGCCGGCCTTCGCGATATGGTTAATGTGCTCCGCGATCTGTTCCATGTATGGATTGCCGCCGCCGAAGTACGCATCCATATAGCGGTATACACCCTGGAAATAGCCGTCCATCCGCTCCGCCCATAGCTTACGGGTGAACTCCGGCGTTCCATGCAGAAGTGCTTCGGGACTCGTATATAAGGGCTTTGGCCGGCCATTTCTCAGTGCGCCCGCCAGACCGCAGATTTCGAATTCGCGATATAGATAGTCGCGGCATTTTTCGAGATAGCAGCGATCCGACGTCTGCGCCAGGATATCCGCCGTTCCAATCATAAAGCCGAGAATTCTGTCCTTGGGATCGCTGACCTGAATCCGGTCCAGCGCCACCTCAAAACCGGTGAAGTGCACCAGCTGGCGCGTCAGGCCGGTCTCGGCGGAGAAACCGACCATCGGCAGGAACGAAGCAAGAAATTCGCCGCTACGGTGCACGTGAGTAAGCGTGTATTCGGCGCCGTTGCGCGCTTTGTCGTCGGTACGACGGATATAACCGGCATCGTGAAACAGGGCGATGATGACGCCGAGAATACCGCGCCGGGCGCCGAGCCGCTCGGACTCGACAACGCTGGATTCGTAACCATGCAGCAAACGCGTCGTGGCGAGCGTGCAATCGAGACTGTGCTGCGCGTCGTGGTACCAGGTATCGCAACCGACATACCCGGGCAGCGTACCGGAATAAAGTCGCGCGAACATATCGAAAGCCATGTCTACCGGACGCAAATCCACATTCGGATAGATTCGCTCTAACAGAGAGGCACACGCCTGCCGCACGTCGACAACGTGCGATATCCGCACCCTATCGGTGACGTCAAAATGATTGCGGCGGCGTTTCTTCATTTCTTCATCGCAAATCATCCGGCACAAACCGGCGGGAATAACTCGGCGAATATGCCAATGGTAATCCTCGGCGAGCGCTAAATATATCGGTCCCGGTTGCGGAAACTCCATTCGCAATTGCGAACAGGGTCACAATGGCTCGCGATTGCCCTTGTTTCGACGTAAATTCTGCTGCAACCACGCCATATCGCGCCGACCATCGATCAGCGCCAGACGACCGCTGGGCGCCGTTTGCAATTCAATATCGATATCCGCCACTGGCAGCACGCCCGCTCCGCGCTCGGGCCATTCGACCCACCACCAGGTTTGCGACGGCGGATACTCTTCGAGTCCCAGCGCGTATAACTCCGCAGGTTCACGCAGACGGTACAGGTCGGCATGGCAAAACGTTATGCCTCCAATTTCGTAGGGCTCGACCAGCGTATAAGTGGGACTGCGGACGGTCCCGCGCGCACCAAGACTTCGTAGCAGGCCCCGCACCAAAGTAGTCTTGCCGGCGCCGAGATCACCTCGTAGATAGACCATGCCGGCCGGCACGGTGCGCACTAGATCGGCGAACCGGGCACCCAGCTGCTCGGTTGCCGCTTCGTCGGCGAGCGGCAGGGTAATCACGATGCGCCGAAGGATGGATTTATGATTGGGCGCAATTCGGCGAGCAGATCGGACGGCAGCAGACCGCGCTCACCGCCGACAGCGGACCGATCACCCGCCAGCGCATGCGCCAGCACGCCGATACGTGCAGCCAATTCCGCTGCCAGACCCTGGGCGCGCAGGCCGGCGATAACGCCAGTCAGAACGTCGCCCATGCCGCCGACGCCCATGCCTGGATTGCCATAGCTGCACAGCCATGGAATATCGCCGGCGACCAGCGAACCAGCGCCTTTCAGCACCGCGACACCGCCATAGCGACTGCGCAAGGCGCAAACCGCAGTAATACGGTCGTTTTGCACATCGCGTATTTCTACGTCGAGCAGCCGCGCGCCCTCACCCGGATGAGGCGTCAAAATCCACGACTCGTTGCGAAACGGTGCCTCCGCGAGAAGATTCAGCGCATCGGCATCGACGACCAGCGCGTCGCGCTCCCGCACCGCTGCCCACAGCGCGCGTCCCCATTCGTGCTGTCCGAGTCCGGGGCCGATCGCAACCACCGTGGCACGGATCAGCAGCGGCGCCAGATCATCAGCGCTTTCCACACCACGAAATGTGATTTCAGGCTGTGCCGACGCGAGTGCCGCTGCATGCTCTCTGCGCGTAGCGACCACGACCAAGCCCGCGCCGGCGCGCAACGCAGCACGGGCGGCGAGCAACGCAGCGCCGGCCATGCCGAAATCGCCGCCAATGATCAGGACGTGACCGTTACTGTTCTTGGGCGCGATACGCGGGCGCGGTGGTAGCGCTTTGCTCAAATCCGAGCGGTCCATGAGACGCGCATGCGGCGACAGATCGGCGAACCGCTGCAGCGGCGCTTCGAGCGACGCAAACACGATCGCACCGGTGTGATCGGGACCTTCACCTGTATATAGACCGAGTTTATTGCCTATGAAAGTGACCGTGAGATCGGCAACCACCGCCGTCTCGAAAACCGCACCGGTATCGGCGGCCAGACCGGACGGCACATCGATCGCCAATACACCTGCGCCCCCGCTCGCGCCGCCGCCACAGTGCCGATGGCATTGCAGACGGAGGCGGGTGGCGCGCGCGAAAGTCCCGTCCCGAAAATGGCATCGACAATGACGTCGAACCGATCCAGGGGCACGCCGTTGGGCGGCCATTCCACGATAGTTCCGCCATCCCTGATCCATGCGTCATGGGCGCTGCGCGCATCGCCGTCACGCGCCGGCGCACCGAACTGCCACAGCGTCACCTCGAACTGCGCCGCGCGGGCCAGACGCGCGATCTCATAACCGTCGCCACCGTTGTTGCCTGAACCGCAAAGAATCGCGATCACCCGCGCCTGCGGCCAGCGCTCGCGCAGCGCGTGGAACGCGGCCATGGCGGCGCGCTGCATCAAGGTGTATCCGGGAATACCCGCATCCTCGATCGTGCGGCGGTCCATCTCGCGCACCTGCGCGGCCACATACAATTGGCGTCCTGGATCGCTCATATATTAAGTATAGTGCCGCCCGTCCCCTCCTCCACCCTTTTCCCGCACGCCGAATTGGCGCACCGCATCCGCAGCTGGGCGCTGGAATTAGGCTTCGCCGACGCGGGTATCGCGCACCAGCGTCTTGGCGACGATCTGGACCATTTGCAGCGCTGGCTTGATGACGGCATGCACGGCGCAATGAATTACATGGCCCGGCAACCCGACCAGCGCGCCCACCCGGAGGCGTTGCACGCAAACACGCTCGCTGTGATCAGTGTCCGCATGGATTGCCGACCGCCCGCTGAAGCAGCAGAAAAAATTCTGGGTGACGCGGAAAGCGCCTACATTGCCCGCTATGCGCTTGGACGCGATTACCACAAACTGATGCGCGCACGGCTGAAAAAACTCGGTGCACGCATTGCCGATGAAATTCATCCGCACGGCTATCGCGTACTCGCGGATAGCGCGCCCGCGCTTGAAAAAGCGCTCGCGCGCAACGCCGGACTCGGCTGGATTGGAAAGAACACACTGTTGCTGAACCGTTCCGCCGGTTCGTGGTTTCTACTCGGCGAGATTTATACCGATCTGCCGCTTGCCGCGAATCCCGATGAAGCGCCGCAAAGTCATTGCGGGTCGTGCACCGCTTGCCTCGATGTCTGTCCTACGAAAGCCTTCGTCGCACCGTACCAGCTGGATGCGCGCCGCTGCATCTCCTATCTGACCATTGAATACCACGGATCGATTCCCGAATTGTTGCGGCCGCTGATCGGAAACCGCATCTTTGGTTGTGACGATTGCCAGCTGGTCTGCCCGTGGAACCGCTACGCTCGCCTCTCCACGGAAGTGGATTTCGCCCCGCGCCACGGATTCGACAACATCAAACTGATCGAGCTGTTTCGATGGACCGAAGCCGAATACCTGATACGGACCGAAGGCATGGCGCTGCGGCGCACCGGTTACCGCAATTGGCTGCGCAATCTTGCGGTGGCGCTAGGCAATGCGCCTGCGAGGGAAGACGTGCGCAATGCACTTGCCGCGCGCATGGACGATGCGGACCCAATCGTGCGCGAGCATGTACGCTGGGCGCTGGAGCAGCAGCAGCGGCTCATTCAATAGCGACGTGGCCGCTCAAAAAAAGAACCGCGACGACAGAGCCCTATCGCCGCGGTTTAGAAAACCAGATGCGCGTTCAGAACAACTCGACAGCACCTGCTTGCATTGATTCCTGCGAAACCGGCTTGTGGTGCGGTTCGCGCCAATCCTGCGCAGTCATGTCTGGGTTGGTAGCCGCATAGACCGCGTCGGGGCCACGGACCAACGGCAGCGCGCCCGCGTCCTGATGGATTGCGGCAAGGCGGTTTACATGCCGCTCGGCGGCGCTCAACGATTGCGTAGCAATGTCCTCGAATTGCAGCGAGCGCACTGCGTCATCGACAGCGCGGCTGATCTGATCGCCGCTTACAGATACTTCACGGACGCTTTCACCCAGCATGCGATTCATGTCGTCGATCTTGCCCAGCAGGCGATTGACCTCTTCCTTTGCCTGATGGCTGCGATCGGTGTGACGCGACGCCATGCCGCCGACGGTTTCGCGAACCTTGGCGACCGCTTCCTTCGAATTCGATACCAGCTTGCGGATCTGTTCGTTAAAATTGTTGGAACGCTCAGAGAGATTGCGCACTTCCTCCGCGACCACCGCAAACCCGCGACCCGCTTCACCAGCGCGCGCTGCTTCGATTGCCGCGTTGAGCGCGAGCAGATTGGTCTGGTCGGCAATCGTACGTACGTCGCCGAGCAATTCAAAGATCGCGTCGAGGTGCTGCACCATCGCATCGATCTGCTGCACGCTGGCAATGCTCTGACTGCTGACTTCGCCCAGCGTATCAACCAGTCCTTCCATCAATTGGCCAGCGAGCTGGGCAAAGTGACGCACATCGGTTGCCCCGCTATCGGACGAAGAGGAAGAAGAGCCGGTGCGGCTGAGGATGCGCGAAACACCCGCTTCCTGTGCACGCGACTGCTGATTCATGGAATCGAAGCTCGTCGTCAGCTGGCGGATCGCATCCTTGAACAGCCCACGAACGCGCGCGATCTCATGCTGCAGGCCCGATAGTTCAGTCGCCAGAGCAGCGCGCAATTCCTGCAGCTTGCGGTCATGCTCGACCAGCACTCGATGATGATTCGTGGACTTCGCGGAGAAGTTCTCGGTTTCGCGGTGTTGTGCCCAGAAGCTCCACACCCATGCTGCCGCTACGGCAAGCGATAGCATACCCAGCCAAGCCGCGGGGGCACCGACTCCATAACCGGCAAAAAAGAGAACCGTTGCTGCGAAAGGCGGCAGGTGCGGTTTCACGTTAAAACTGGATTCCATGTTTTGGTTCAGCCCTTGAGATACCTTGTCACTCGTTATCGGCTGCACGGTATTCTCCTTTAGGAATCTGAAACGTATGCCACGAATTTCAGATTGGGGCGTGTTAGACACGTCAGAACCGCAGCGCAGTGATCAAAAATGCATAACGTGCTGCCCTAGGCAGCTGCAGCACCGGATCCGGCACTCGCCATCGCCAGCAATTCTTGTGCGACACTGTCCAGCGCCGCCACCGTTTGCGCGGCACCGAGGCGAACCGCTGCTCCGGGCATTCCCCACACCACGCTGCTTGCTTCGTCCTGTGCGAGCGTGCGCGCACCAGCCTGACGCATGGCAAACAGCCCACGCGCGCCGTCCTCGCCCATTCCGGTGAGTAAAGCACCGACTGCGTTGGCACCGGCGTGGCTGGCAATGGAGTTGAACATCGTATCGACGCTCGGCCGATGGCGATTTTCCGGAGGCGCGTCGCTGAGACGGCAGATATAACGCGCACCATCGCGTGCCAGCAGCAGATGTTTGTCGCCCGGCGCGATGTAAACGTGACCTGGAATAACCTGCTGACCGTCCTCCGCCTGGCACACCGACATCGCCGAGCTGCGATCCATGCGCGCTGCGAACGGCTTGGCGAACATCGTAGGAATGTGTTGCGTGATCATGATCGCGGGTGCATCAGCCGGCATGCGCTCAAGGACGGCTTTGATCGCTTCGGTGCCACCGGTGGAAGCCCCGATAGCAATGATTTGCTCTGTAGTTCGCGACAAGCGCGGTTGTATCAACACGCGGGCCCTGTTCTGCGCCGGCATCGGCCGGCTCGGAATGCGCGCGTGCGCGGCTGCCTTGAGCTTGGCGATCAACTCATCGGTGTAGTCGCGAAACGAATTGGCAATGTCGATTTTCGGCTTGGTGACAAAATCGAAGGCACCCAGTTCAAGCGCTTGCAGCGTGGCGTCTGCGCCCTTGTCCGTAAGCGACGACACCATGACTACTGGTATCGGATGCAGACGCATCAGATTCTCGAGAAAAGTGAGCCCGTCCATGCGCGGCATTTCCACATCGAGCGTGAGTACGTCCGGCTTGAGACTCTTGATCTTTTCCCGCGCCACATAAGGATCCGAGGCGGAGCCAATTACCTCAAGCTCGGGATCACTGGAAAGACATTCCGTCAACAGCTGCCGCATCAATGCGGAGTCGTCGACGATCAATACCCGGATAGCCATATCGATAACCTACCGGAACAACTCGACATCGCCATGATCCGGCCGTGTACGCAGGCGCTTGCTGTACGCACTTTCCGATGCCAGATCGGCCGTGGCGTGCACGGACTCAATACGCCGCATGAATGCCTGCCCCGAGTGCGGCAGAAAGCAGACCTTCCTCGCATAAAGATCTCCGAGATCCTCAGCGGCAACAAAGATGCGCTCCGTCGATAGGTAATTGCGCACGAACACAACGTTGCGCGCACCGACATGGTGGCTCGAAAAGCTAGGCAGCACTTGCCCGCCTCCAAAGATTTTTGCTTCCAGTCTTTCCCGGCGAGCGCCGCGCTTGAGCAGTTCGTTGACCAGCAATTCCATTGCATAACTCCCGTAGCGCGCGGAAGCACTGGACGGACTATCAACTTCTGCGGTCGGCAGCATGAAATGATTCATGCCGCCCACACCTGCCTCCGGATCGTGGATGCAAGCAGAGACGCAGGAGCCGAGAATCGTGACCAATGCCACATCCTCATTAGTCGTGTAGTACTCGCCAGGCAACAGCTTGACCGCATCACGCTGGAATTGGCGGTCGAAATAGCGCAGCTTGGCGCGTGCATCACCGCTGTCTTTCTCCCACAGATTCCGTGTCGGGCTGGCGCTGATAGTCATGATCAGGAATCCGTCGGGCGTAACGCCCTGTAAACCGTGCGCCCCACCGGACGGATCAGGTCAGCGGCATGGAAGAAGCTCTCCGAATGGCCAGCGAAGAACAAACCATCGGCCGCAAGTAGAGGAACCATCTTGCGAATGATCGAGAGCTGCGTTGATTTGTCAAAGTAGATCATCACGTTTCTGCAGAAGATCGCATCGTATGGCCCTTGTAGCGGCCAGTGCGCATCCAGCAGGTTGATCGGTTCAAAAGTAATCAGCCGGCGCAGTCCGTCGACGACACGGCAGAAACCTTCGTTGCGTCCCGTGCCGCGCAGAAAGAATTTCTGCAATCTTTCGCGGGAGAGCTGCTCGACCCGCTCCATTGGATAAACACCACGGCGCGCGAATTCGAGAACTTGTGTGTCGATGTCGCTGGCAACGATCGTCACTGGCGGATTGAACGTTTTGAAATGTTCGACGATCGTCATCGCCAGCGTGTAGGGTTCCTCGCCGGTGGACGACGCCGAGCACCAGATCCGTACTGGATCGCTGCTATGACGGCTACCGATCCGCGCCAGATGTTCGCGCAGTATCGTGAAGTGATGAGGTTCTCGGAAAAATGACGTCAGATTGGTCGTCATCGCATTGATAAACGACTGCCATTCGTCGCTGTCACTGTCAGCGGAGGACTCAAGGCGGTCCAGGTAATCGCTGAAGCGTGTGATCTTGAGCGCGCGCAATCGTCTTGCAAGGCGGCTATAGACCATATCCTGCTTGCTCTGGCCCAGGGAAATTCCCGCGCACGCGTAGATCAGCTTTTGGACGCGCTCGAAATCCTTCTTCGTGAAATGATATTCGCGCACATTGCCGGTGAACGGCGGAATCACTTCGTCGTCCATCGTGCCGCGCTGATTCCTCACGCCGCTTCCGGAATCCGGTCCCTTGGCAATTGACATACTCATGTGGTCAATGGGTCCCGGGCTCGCAGGCTTCCGCGGCGCGGCTAAACAGCGGGGCCAAATTCAGCGCAGAGATCGACACTTCAGAACTCCGTCCATTGCTGGCTGTCGGTGTCGAGCACTTCCGGAACCGAACGCTTCGCGGCCACGGTGCCCTGTCGCCCGGTCAGAAGATCTGCGGCACCCTCATTTCTCAGGGGTTTGACGGGTATCGCAACCCTGCTTTTCCTCGTCAAGTCAGCCGCCGCAGCGGCTTCCCGGCGTCGCCCGTGCTTCCGTTGGGTAGTCAGCTCATGGGCAGCGGTATTAGTGTCTCTGTCCGCCGCGGCACTTTTCACTCGGTCTTTGAGGACAAACTTGCCGACGGCGCGCACCAATCCGTCCGTCTGTCCCTGAAGGCGGGTAGCAGCCACAGTGGTCTGCTCGACCAGTTCAGCATTCTGCCGCGTCACATCGTCCATCTGGGCGATTGCCTGATTGACCTGATCGATGCCAGTGCTCTGCTCCACCGAAGCGGCAGTGATTTCGCCCATGATGTCGGTGACTTTCTTCACCGACGACAGGATCTCGTCCATGGTTTTGCCGGCCTGCTCGACCAGCTTGGTGCCGCTGCCGACCTTGTCGACAGAATCGGAGATCAGTGTCTTGATTTCCTTTGCCGCCGCTGCGCTACGCTGCGCCAGCGTCCGAACTTCCGCCGCGACCACCGCGAAGCCGCGGCCCTGTTCGCCAGCGCGCGCCGCCTCGACTGCCGCGTTCAGAGCAAGAATGTTGGTCTGAAATGCAATGCTATCGATAACAGCGATGATGTCGACAATCTTCTTACTTGACTGATCAATTGCCGCCATCGTATTGACGACTTCACCCACCACCTTGCCGCCACGGCTCGCGATATCGGAAGTACCGATTACGAGCTGATTCGCCTGGCGCGCACTCTCGGCATTTTGCCTAACAGTGCCGGTCAGCTCTTCCATCGACGTGGCAGTCTCTTCCAGGCTGGCCGCCTGCGATTCTGTGCGCGCGGCAAGATTGCCGTTACTGGTGTTGATTTCATGCGCGGCCCTATTGATGGAATCAGCGGCCCCATCGATCTGCTTGACCAGAGCGGCCAGGCGCTGCACGGCATTGTTGCTGCCATCCTTGAGCTGGCCGAACGCACCCTTGAAATTCGCGTCGACAGTTCGCGTCAGATCGCCGTTCGCGACTGCATCGAGCAGATGAACCGTTTCCTGCAGGACAGTGGCGGTGACATCGACCAGCCGATTGATACCTTCGCTAATCTGGAGCCGGGCTTCTTTCTTATCATCTGTTCGAATTCGCTTGCTGAAATCTCCTTCTGCCGCCGCGTTAACGACGTGCGTAATCTCTCCAGCGATTGCGGCATCGGCGGTACGCTCCACCATTTCCGCCACGGAACCAATCTGCTCTCCGCCCGCCCCGTATATCGGCATAACGGTCACTTGCAGATTCTGCGTCCCAAATATCACCCACTCGCTGCGTGGAGCTCGCCACTCGCGGGCGCCACCGCGCAGAGCATCCGGCTTGCTGAACACAGCGTCGAACGCCAAACCCACGATGCGCGCTGCCGCGAAGCCGGGCACTACGCTGCGAATCGCACCCTCGATGCGGCCGAACAATTCTGAGGCGGCCTTATTCACATGGCGGATCACACCACTGTTGTCGACGATCAACATCCTCGACGGCGACGCCTCGAACGCATTAGCGATCCGGATGCTTTCGACAGAACTGGCTTCTTCTGCGAACGCACTCTGCCTCAACCTAATCTGCATCGCGCCGAGCGCGCGCATCAATCCGGCGTCATCACCATTGGCGTCGGAAGGGATATTGTCGTCAAACCGTCCCTCGCCCATTGCTTCGGCAACTTCCACTGCGCGCTGCACACGCCAGCCAAAGCGCAGGGTCGCGAATCGCGAAATAATTGAACCCACTAAGGCGACCAGCAGCACAACCGACATCGTTGCCTGCATTCCCTCGATGGATGACTCCAGATAGCGGAACCAGAGCAATAACGTTCCAGCCGTCAGCGCAATCAGCTCGCATGCCAGACCCATCCGGGATCCCGGAACGGAGCTGCTGGTGCGACCGTCCGCCGACGAAGCCGTTCGAACATGCGTTGCCGCAATATCTGCCCCACTGCCCCCTCGAGCAGACGCTCTATTCGCCTGTGTACCCGGTGTTACGAACTGCATTTTTTTGTTCTCCAGCCGATCCATATTATCGATCGGCAACTATCCCGTCCTGACTGTGAGCGGCGATCCTGGGCCGCTCTAAATCACGCCGCGGCTTTCTGAGCTTCGCGGTTGAACAAAGCCATTTCCTCACTTGTCAGCAAGCATTCGATGTTGACGATGATTAGCATCCGATCCTCGATGGAGGCCAGACCTTCGAGATAACGGGTATCCACGGAAGCTCCGAAATCCGGCGGCAACCGCAGCTCTCCCTGGTTGAGCGAGATCACATCCGATACGCCATCGACGACGACGCCGACGACACGTCCGGCGACATTGAGAATCATCATCACGGTCAGCGCATCGTATTCGACGCGCCCAAGTCCGAATTTGATACGCAGATCGACCACCGGAACAATCGCGCCGCGCAGGTTGATGACCCCTTTCATGAATGCAGGCGCATGCGGGATATGGGTGACGTTGTCGTAGCCGCGGATCTCCTGCACCTTGAGAATATCAACGCCGTAATTTTCGGCGCCCAAAGTGAAAGTCAGATATTCACGGCGCACACCGTCGGTCTGTTTGCTACGTTTTTCTTCGCTGGCCATTCGGTTGCTCCGGCATCATTCATGCTGCGGCGGAACGATAGGTGCCACGCACCATCTCGGCCGCATCAAGGATCAGTGCGACGCGCCCGTCGCCGAGAATCGTGGCGCCGGATATCCCGGGCACGCGCTTGTAATTGGATTCGATATTTTTAATGACGACCTGCTGCTGGCTCACCAGCCCATCAACCAGCAGAGCAATCTTGCGCCCCTCGGCTTCAAGCACGACGATGATGCCGTGTTCCGGTTCGCGAATTTCCGTCGGGATATTGAAAAACTGGTAGAGGGACATCAGCGGCATATATTCTTCGCGCAATTGCACCACGCACCCTTTACCCACCACTGTGCGAACCTGATCCGGCAGCGGCTGCAGTGACTCGATGACGCTGCTCAACGGCACAATGAACACTTCGTTACCGACCGCAACCGACATGCCGTCAACGATTGCCAGGGTCAGCGGCATGCGGATGGTAATGCGCGCACCACGGCCGATTTCGGACGACAGCTCCACTTGCCCGCCTAGCACTTGAATGTTGCGCTTGACGACGTCCATGCCGACGCCGCGTCCGGAAACGTCAGTGACCTTCTCGGCCGTTGAAAATCCTGGTGCGAAAATCAGCTGCCAGACTTCAGAGTCCGGCGCCGAATCGGAAATGGGAATGCCTAGCAGCCGGGCCTTTTCAATGATTTTTTCGCGATTAAGACCTCGACCGTCGTCGATGACTTCCAGAATGATCTGACTGCCCTGATGGGCCGCACGCAAAATGATCGTTCCTGTCGGCTCCTTGCCGGCGGCGATACGCACGTCGGGCATTTCGATACCGTGATCGATCGAATTGCGTACGAGATGAGTCAGCGGATCAGTGATCTTCTCGATGACGCTTTTATCCAGTTCGGTCGATTCGCCGATCGTCTCCATGCGTACCTGCTTACCCAGCCGAGCCGCCAGGTCGCGCACCATGCGCGGAAAGCGGCTGAACACGGCTTCGATGGGCAGCATGCGCGTGGACATTACGGCGTCCTGCAGATGTCGCGCATTCTGGTCAAGCTGTTGTAACCCAATGAACAAACGCTCATTGGCAACGGGATCGAGCCTCTGCGCGAACTGCGAGAGCATCGCGTGTGTGATCACCAGCTCGCCGACCAGATTAATTAGCGTGTCGATTTTTTCTGTGCTGACGCGGAGTGACGCACCTTCCCCACTGCGTTCGACACGCTTCTGCGTCGCGACTGTAGTAGCCGCTGCGTTGGCGGCGGCGGTAGCAGCGGTCGTGGCAACAGTCGCCGGGACCGGAGCCGGAGGGGCAGCGGGACTCACGCCCGCGCCGACAACTGCTGCCGCGGCCACCGGATTCATTACCCGCGGGACGATCGGCGCGGCCGGCGGTGAAGCATCGACGGTTTTAGGCGTAGTGGACAACGCCTTGCCGACGGCGGTGACTGGAGTGATCTCAAGCTTGCAATCGTCCTCGACCCAAGCGAACACCTCGCGAACCACCGTCTGTGGACAATCTGAAGCCAGTTTGACGATCCAGGAAACGTAGCAAGTCTCGGAATCGAGTTCCGCGAATGCTGGCGCTTGCTTCAGGTCGATTTCGACATCGGTCGGACCCAGCGCCGCGACTTCGCGCAGGATTCTGACCGGATCGTTGCCGCTATGAAATAAGTCCGGCTTCGGAGCAAAAAGGATGCGGTATCCAACTACGACCTCGGCGGCCATGGTCGGTGCCGAGGTGGCGGCCACAGCCGTCACAGGGTTCGCCGGGATGGATGCCGGAGTATCGGTCGGAGTCGCTCCGGACGGTTGTTCCAGCGCCGTTTGTAATTCGCGCTGCAGGCCCTCGGTGACTCCACTATCGACGATACCGCCGTCGCGCGCCGCGGTAAGCAGTGCCCGCACTGCGTCGGTCGCGCGCAGCAGCAAATCGACCAACGGCTGATCGACGCTCCGCTTGCCGGCGCGCACACGGTCAAGCAGGGTCTCGAGATGATGCGCGAAAGCCGCTACTGGCGCGAAGCCAAATGTGGCAGCGCCGCCCTTGATTGAGTGAGCGGCGCGGAAAATGGTGTTAATAGTCTCTGCGTTATTGGCGGTAATGTCGAGGCGCAACAGCGCCTGTTCCATGACGTCGACGCCTTCGAAGCTCTCCTCGAAAAACGCTGCATGGAATCGGCCAAGGTCAATCGCCATGGCGCTATCCGATGACGCGTTTGACCGTAGCGACGAGTTGTTCCGGATTGAAGGGCTTCACCAGCCAGCCGGTGGCACCGGCAGCCTTACCTTCCTGCTTCTTTTCCGAACCGGATTCGGTCGTCAGCATCAACAGCGGCGTGAACTTGTAGTCCGGAAGTTCGCGCAATGCTCTGACCAGCGTTATTCCATCCATGTTGGGCATGTTCACGTCGGCCAGCACCAAGGTGAACTTTTCGCTTTGCGCCATCTCCAGGGCGATATCACCGTCCGCCGCTTCGGCGACATCAAAACCGGCGGACGTCAATGTAAAAGCGACCATCTGGCGCATCGACGCCGAGTCATCAACGGCAAGAATCCGGCTCATACTTGTGCCCTGGCGATATTGAGCAAAGTCGTCGCACCAAGCAGTGCGGCGGCGTTGCGAAGCGTTTCCGATGGACGCAGGAGTTCGACTTCGCGCCCAGCGGCACGCCGATCTCTGCAGAACAGACAGAAGAGTTGCAGCGCGGCGGCATGGATGCGCTCGACTTCCGAGCCGTCCAGCACAACCTTTTCACCGTTATCGAGATACGGCAATAGCTGCGCATGCAGCGCCCGCGCCTGTTCGATTCCGAGATCCACGCCTAAATTGACCTGCACGCTCTGCCCGTCGGACTTACCCGCCGCCGCTGATCCGTTGCGCTTTTTCCCTGAAGGCTGCTTTTGCATTGGCTTCCCCTCCTTAATGTGTACGAATAGCGGCATTCCGCTTGGAATCTTTAGGGCAAACCTGTGCCCGACAGCCCTGGTATATGCAGCAGACGCTTCACGTCGAGCAGCGTCAAAAGGCCGCCGTCGCGGCTGACGAAGCCGTAAACCGCTTCGTCGCCGCGCTTGTTGGCCGCGACGGGTGCCGGTTTGATGGCGGCATCCGCTACGGTGCAGAGCGCGGCAATCCGATCCACGCGCAAAGCGACTAGTTCGTGGTGGAGGTCGACGATGATTACGCAACCTTCGTGTGTGCTGCCCGGCGCCATGTCGAGCCGCTGGCGCAGATCGAGTACCACCACGATGCGTCCGCGCAGATTGATCACGCCGAGAATCAGCGGTGGCGCGCCCGGAACAGCTTCGATTGCCGCGGTGGCAAGCACTTCGCGGACATCATCGATGCGGAGCGCGAATTTCTTTCCGTCGAGTTCGAAACCGACCCAACGTGATATGCGTGTGTCTTCTGCGCGTCGCTTTGGAAGCGCGGTGGCCGGCAATGCAGCACTCGTCATTGTGGCTCTCCGATGGGCAGCAGATTGAACGGTGGCGGCGATACAGGGTTTGCAACAGGGCTTGTATCGGGCTTTGTATCGGCAGCCTTCGCGCTACCTTCAGGCGCGGCAACCGCAGCTGATTCGGCGACGGTTGCACTAGTCTCCTGCGCCGGAGCTTCGCCAGCGCTGGCGAACTCGGCCGGGACCTGCGAGCCAGCAGGCGCCTGGATCACGACGATAACGCGTCGATTATGATTGCGGCCCTCGGCGGTGTCGTTGGTTCCCACTGGACGGAATTCGCCGAAACCAGCGACTGTCATCTTGCTCGGATCGACGCCCTGATCTTGAAACAGATGCACCACTGTCGCGGCGCGCGAGGCGGATAATTCCCAGTTTGAAGGATAGGTGAAGGTGTGGATCGGCTGGTTATCGGTGTAGCCTTCGATGCGTAGAGAGTTCGGAAATTTCTTGAGGATGCCGGCGACCTTGCCAAGAATCGGCTTGGCACCTTCGGCAATGGCTGAAGAACCGCTTGGGAACAGAATGTCCGTCGCGATCTCGACTTCGAGCGCAGTGGAAGTGCGATGCAAGATGACCAGCTTGCTCTTGATCATCTCACCAAGCGCCTGCTGGATCTGATCGCCGATGCTCTTGAGATCGCCAGTGTTTGCGTTGCCTTTGGTCTGGGGCGGCGACGCCTCGTAGCCCGTTGCTCCGGAAGCATTCGCTTGCTGAGCCGGTGCTGGATGTTGCTCCAGCGAGGGATATACCGCCGGATTCTGCAACTCACGCATGGTGCCGCCGACCGACTGCTCGGACGCGCGGCTCTCGACGAGGCTGACAGAATCGCCCCGTGTAGCACCCCGCTGCGGCACATCACCAATCTGGATCGGCTTCAGCGATTTTGGAGTTCCGCCAAATGCTTCGGACAGCGCATCCGAAAGCACACGGTACTTGCCTTCGTTGACTGAAGAGATCGAATACATCACGACAAAAAACGCCAGCAGCAGTGTGATCAGATCACCGTACGGAATCGCCCATGATTCGTGGTTGACGTGCTCCTCGTGTCTCTTTCTCGCCATGGCTGCATGCCGTCAGTGTGTGAAACCTTGCAGACGGACTTCAATGTTGCGCGGATTTTCGCCCTGTGAAATACCGATCAGTCCTTCGATCACCATGCGGCGCACACGAGTCTGGTCACCGATGACGCTTTTCAGTTTCGAAGCGATCGGGAGGAAAAACAGGTTGGCCGAGGCAATACCGTAGATCGTCGCAACGAACGCAGCGGCAATACCGTGGCCGAGCTTGCTTGGATCGGCGAGATTCTGGAGCACCGACATCAGTCCCATCACCGCGCCGATGATTCCAAGCGTCGGTGCGTACACGCCCATGCCCTCGAACACCTTAGCGCCGGCGAGATCAAAATGTTCACGGTTATCGATCTCGTTTTCGAGCGTATTGCGGATCACGTCGGGTTCGGTGCCGTCCACCAGCATCTGCAAACCTTTCTTGATGAAAAGGTCCTGCTCCAGCTCCACACTGGATTCAAGCGCCAGCAATCCCTGCTTGCGGGCACTGTTGCTCCATTCGACGATGCGCTGGATCAATTCCTGGGCATTCTGGTTCGGCGGCATGAACACCCAACGCACGATGAACATCCCGCGCTTGAAAGTGGTGAGCGAAGTCTGGAGAAAAATCGCGGCGCAGGTACCGAGAATGACGATGACGAAGGCCGCCGGTGCCCATAGTGCAGCGATACCGCTGCCCTTGAGAATGCTGCCACCGATCAACGCTATCAGGGCAAGCGCGAAACCCACCACGCTCAGGATATCCATCGCGGCACCGTCCCTAGAGGGACTGCTCGTATGCGGCGACCAGCCCCGCCAGATCGAGGATCAATGCTACCCGTCCCTCACCGGTCACCGTGGCACCCGCAATGCCCGCAAGCCCGCGCAGAAGCTTACCCAGCGGTTTGACGACAATTTCCTCGCGGCCGCGAACCTGGCCGACGACCAGTCCGTAGCGCTCGCCGGAGACGTTGACCACGACCACGTGCTGCGCCGATTCCTGCCCGGGTTCGCAACCAACCCAGCGCGACAGGCGCACCAGCCTCAATGTTTCGTTGCGGTATAGCACCGCTTCCCAGCGATCGAGCCGGCGCACGCGTGTTTCATCCAGGAAGAACACATCCCGTACTGGTTGCAGCGGCAGTGCAAACTGGCGATGTGCCAGCGCGATCATCAACACCGGCTGGATCGCCAGTGTCAGCGGCACGCGAATATAGAATGCCGAACCCCGTCCCAGTGATGATTCGATCTGTACCTGGCCGTTAAGCGCCGAGATATTTGAACGTACCACGTCCATGCCGACGCCACGGCCGGACAGATCACTGACCTGCTCTTTGGTTGAAAACCCCGGCAGGAAAATAAGCTGCATCGTTTCTTCGATGCTCATGCTCGCAACGGTCGAAGCGTCGACGATGCCCTTTTCGATCGCCTTGCGGTGGATGCGATCGGGGTCCATGCCGCCGCCATCATCGCGCACGGTAATGAGAATATGATCGCCCGCCTGCTCCGCCGACAGAATCAGTTTGCCGCAAGCCGGTTTGCCCGCCGCTTCGCGTGCCGCGGGCAGCTCGATGCCATGATCGACTGCATTGCGCACCATGTGCATCAATGGATCGTTGAGCGCTTCGACCAGACTCTTGTCGAGCTCCGTCGAATCGCCAATGATTTCCATTTCGACCTGCTTGCCGATTTTGCGTGCAATCTCGCGCACCATTCGCGGAAATTTTGAAAACAGCTTGCGGATCGGCTGCATGCGCATCTGCATGACGGCCGACTGCAATCCGGCAGTGATGATGTCAAGCTCGGAAAAGCTCTTGCGCAGGACTTCCTGACCCGGTCCCGCACCAAAAGTCTTCAAGCGGTTGCGCACGAGTACGAGTTCGCCAACCAGATTCATAACCTGATCAAGCCGCTCGGTATCGACGCGCACGGTCGTTTCAACGGGTGGCTCCGCTCCCGCCGGCGCCGCACGCGATACTGCTGGCGCGTTTTCGGCGGCCGGCGGCGCAGCGGATTTCGGTGCCGATGATGCTGGCGGCGCAGCTGATGCAGCCCCCGGAACCCGTCCCGACCCGTGCAATTGATCCAATAATTTTTCGAACTCGTCCTCGGCGAACGGATCGGGTGCCGCCGGCGCGATGCCCGAAGGCAGCGGCTTTGATGCTGCCGGGGCGCCTGGCGTGGTGCCGGGAACCTGTCCCGACCCATGCAATTGGTCCAGTAGTTTGTCGAATTCGCCGTCAGTGAACGGATCGGGCGCTGCCGGCGCAATGCCCGAAGGCAGCGGAGCGGAAGACTTGGCAGCCTTGCCGGTTCCTTTTTTTCCAGCTGTCTTAGCAGCTGTCTTGGTAGTTGTTTTAGCAGTTACTTTATCGGCTGCTTTGGCAGCCACAGCAACCGGAGCGGCGGCGGCTCGTACATTCAATTCGCTACTGTGATGCAGACGCTCAATCAACTCGTCGCTTGCCGACTCCGGCGCACAATCGTTGGCAACTGCGTCCAGCATCGCGCGCAGATCATCGAGCGCTGCAAGGACCACATCCATGATTTCCGGCGTGAACGATTTGGTGCCGGCGCGCAGAACATTGAAAACGTCCTCGGCGGCATGGCATAGGGTGACCATCGGGACCAAGCCAAAAAACCCGGCTCCGCCCTTGATCGTATGAAAGCCGCGGAATACCGCGTTCAGTAATTCGCGGTCATCTGGACGGTGCTCAAGTGCGACCAGCTGCTCGCCCAACTTCTGCAGCAGATCGCCGCTTTCGTTGACGAATTCCGCGCGGAGTTCATTGTCCTGCTCTGCGCCCATGTGAGTAGATATCTAAACTAGCGGTTAAAAGCCCAGGTCCGCCAGCAAGCTGTCGGCATCCTGCTGGCTCGTCGCGTTCGGCGCGCCCGGTCCCAACAAAACGCTGGTACCGTCCTTGATCGGCTCGTCCGGAGGGATCTTGAGCTCCACACCGGACGCACGCAGAACCTCCATCAATGCTTTTTCGATGCCCTGGATCAGTTTGATGACGCGACGGATCATCTGACCCGATAGATCCTGGTATTCCTGCGCCTGTGCCAGTGAAACCAAGTTTGCACGTAGTGCACTGGTGCCTTGCTGCAGCGAGGCGAACGCACCGGCGGCGGTTTCCGCGCCGGAGAAGCTTTCGCTCTGCACACCCACATGCGCGTACAGCGTGGCCTGCTGGCGCGAAATGTTATCGATGAGCGCGCGGCTGTCATCAACCAGATCGAGGGTCCGGTGCGCCGCTGTCTCAGTCAGGCGCACCACGTGATCCAGATGCGTCTGCGCATCCGGAATTTCACGTCCGGCCATGCAGGCCAGACGGCTGTCGAGATCGAGATCGTTAATAACCTGATGCACGCGCTGCGCGATGCGCGCAATGCTGCCCGCCAGGCGCCGGTCGCGCTGCTGGAATATTGCCTCCATGCCCTTGTCGAAGCCGATGTGGTCACCGGCTTCCAGGGCAACGATGGCCTGGCGCAGTAGCGGCAGCATCTCCTCGGGATGCACCGCGACGCCGCTGTCGGCGGCGGTCATGCTGCGGTGGCGACGCGCTGAAAGATCTTGTCGATCTTTTCCTTCAGCGTGATCGCGGTGAAAGGTTTGATGATGTAGCCGTTGACGCCGGCCTGCGCCGCTTCGATGATCTGTTCGCGCTGCGCTTCAGCGGTGACCATCAACACCGGCAGCTTGGCCAGACGCGCATCGCCACGGATCGACTTGAGCAGATCGATACCGGTCATGCCGGGCATGTTCCAGTCGGTGACCACAAAATCGAAATCACCGTTCTGCAACATCGGCCAGGCTGTGCGTCCGTCGTCAGCTTCCGTCGTGTTCGTGAACCCAAGATCGTTTAAAAGATTCTTGACGATCCGGCGCATGGTCGAATAGTCGTCAACGATCAGAATCTTGAGATTTTTATCCACGATTCGCTCCAATAAATACTTTTACCGCCCGCCTTCACACCACCGCGCGGGTTCGCGCCTTGGCGCCCCAGCCGGTCAGCCTGGCACGCACACGCAGCAATGCCTGACCGTGGATCTGGCAGACCCGGCTCTCACTGACTTCGAGCACGGCACCGATCTCACGCAGATTCAGTTCCTCGTCGTAGTACAGCGATAGCACCAGCCGCTCGCGCTCCGGGAGGTCGCTGATTGCGTCAGAGACCGCGCGCTGAAACTCGTCCTGCTCGATCGCGTGGAGCGGCTCGCCGGAAGAATCGATCGCGTCGAAGCTCGGCTCACCATCCTGCGATGGAGCATCCAGCGACAGCACTTGGCATTGCAGCGCATCCTGCAGCGCCGCATGGTAGGTGTCGGCCGAGATACCCAATTCCTTGATGATCTCTTCCTCGCGGGCCTCGCGGCCGGTGC
>Ga0265334_10000408_pt1 | contig 22557 bp, 37 predicted proteins | sample 42023metaG_FD_192442 | JGI IMG/M metagenome (GOLD analysis project Ga0265334, IMG submission 192442) | Rhizosphere microbial communities from Carex aquatilis grown in University of Washington, Seatle, WA, United States - 4-20-23 metaG | ecosystem: Host-associated > Plants > Roots > Rhizosphere... | reverse complement strand
ATCTCGGCTAGCCGGGACGTCCCGATGGGGACAAGCAGACCGGAAATCGGTTTGTAACACGTTGCAGTTCCGGCGGCTAAATAAGGTTTGTTGCCGCCGGATTAAATATTATGAATAGACAAGAACACTTACTAACTATTGCTTCCGAAGAATGCGCAGAGCTTGCACAACGGATTTCAAAGGCGCTTCGATTCGGCGTGCACGAGGTTCAGCCGGGGCAGGACAAAACGAACGCAGAGCGAATAAGCTATGAACTCGCGGACTTATTAGGCGTCGTTGGACTGTTGATTGATGACGGGATAGACATAGGGGTTGATAGCGCGATGGTGGAGGCTAAAAAAGAAAAGGTCAAGGCTTTTCTTTTGACTATTCAGCATCGTGCGGCACGCTAACAAAGTCCGCATAACTCTATGAACGACTACGACCCCACACGCTGGCAAGAACGGGCGGCACTAATCGGGTGCTTCATAGCGGTCTGGCTGATAGCGGCAGTGGTGGGGAATTATCTATGAAAGCAGCTCTAAATTTTCTAACATTTTGGATTGGCTGGCCTTTGCGCCTCATAGGAGTTAGCGCCCGTGCCTCGCAGATGGCCGCATACGTGTTTCTAGGCATCGCCGCACTGGTTATAGCGGGATTGATATTCAAAGGCGTCACAGGGCTATTCTCGCGCAAACCGAAGCTAAACGAGCAGGAAATCCAAAAGGGCGAGCAAGCCGTGAAGGATCGAAACGACGCTGAGTTAAAAAAGATTCTCGTTGACTCCGATGTGAGAGAAAAGGAGATCGACGCGAACGTATCGAACGCGAAAGCGGCTACGGTCAATGCCATCGAGGAAAGTAAAAAGAAGTACGAGAATATGAACACGAGCGAGCTCGCGGCGGAGCTGGAGAAAAGGAAGTGACACTAAAAGAAATCGAAACAGAAGTATTAGCCCGCCACCCGCTTATTGTATGTACGGAGGATTGTCTGGGTGAGCCTCGAATTGATGGTTCTCGCGTTTCCGTTTGTTGTGTCCTTGATGCATTGCGGCAAACAGGATCATTTGCGGGCATTCCTGACGAATGGTCTTGGACTTATTCCGAAGAGCAATACAAGGCAGCGGCTGATTTTGCGTCGGACTTTTTGCACACGCTGTATAAGAACGGTGACTGGAATTGATATGAAAAAACTAATCTTTCTAATCTCAATAATCTTTCTCGGCACAATAGCCGGATATTCCCAGGACTGTCCCGCCGATAAGGTGTGCGTCTCACCTGAAGCGGCACGAAAGGCGCTTGTAGATTCGGACACGGTAGCTGCCCAAAAGACTGAACTTGCCGCAAAGGATCAAGCCATCGAAGACCTGAAGAAAGTCATCGTGGATCTGAAAATCGAACTCGCAAAAATGACAGGCGATAAGACGGGCGCCGAACAGATGGTCGTCCGCCTGACCGCGATCCTCGACATAATGATCAAGCAAGTCCGCCCGAAAAAAATAGGGCTGATCAACCTTTAAGGACTAATATTTGCACCCCTATCCAGCGTTAAGGAGGGTGTATGAAAGCAAAACGACAAATGGATGAAAGATATAGCACAAACGGAAGCGGCACGGCAATACTCGGAGCGCCCGTGCACCGACCCGCCAACATTACCGAGATATTTCCCGACCCGGAAACCCCGGACGAGACACAGCGCATACCTTGGTGGAAGCGACAATTATACTTCGGAGGAATATTAGCTATGGCACCAGGCTCCCAACCTAAGCCGCCAGGTTTCTATGTCAATATTCAAACGGCGACCTTTCTGCTCGTCGTGCTGAGCGCGATCGCGGGACTCTGGCTCTACACCAAGGACACCTATCGCAAGCAGGGCTATCAGGACCGGCAACTTGAAGAATTGCAGGAAAAGATCAAGGCGACCGATACTAAGGCCGAGGACGCGCGGAAGGCCGCCTATGTGAATGAAAGCGAATCTCAACCAACCCCAATACCAAAGGAGACTAAAAAGAAATGACCCCCCGAAGAAGACGACGCAAATTGCTGTTACGAGGCGAGGCCGACAATAACGACTACCTTGTCACAATGCTGTCAAAAGCTGAGCCGATTTATGAAAAGATCGACAATTCCCAAACCCTGACCACTGCGGAAAGCGGCGTTGTGACCCAGGTCGATGCGTTTTATCACGCCTACGACGGGAATGACAGCGAGAGCTTCAATCTTTACACCTGCTCTCCGTTGAGTAGCGAGTCTCAAGGGGTAAGGATGGACGCACTTGAAGCGGCACTCAATACGTATCTCGGGATATGACAACCTTTCAAATTGTCCTCACATCCATCGTTAGCTTTTTAGGGCTTGTATTGGCGGCATCCATTACTGCGTTCGGGTATTACCTGAATGAGCGCAGAAAGGCATCCATCGAACAGCAAAAAGTGAACGATGCAAAGTTTGAGAATCTTCACGACCACATCAAGGAATGCGAAGGAGAAGGGGCAAGCTTACGTGCGAAGATTCAACAGCTCGAAACCGCCGTCTGGCAGTCGATCATCGCGGCGGAACTGCCTTTCGTGATGTGGACGAAAGACTTCGAGCGGAGATACCTTACATCGAACAGGGCGCATACGGATAAATGGCTGGGACCTGCGGGACTTACCTTTCCCGATATTTATATGAAGCGGATGTCGGACATTCCGCAGCTTGCTTTTGCGGCGTCGATATTCAACGAAATGGATGATGAGGTAAGAGGGTTTGGGTTTTCGTGCCGGACAGGAATAAGGCTATACGAGAACTCGCCCGATTCCTGGATGGCGATGAAGTGCCGGCAGATCGATGCAACCGGGACAACGAGCTATGTCGGGGTAGCGTGTGTTATGAGGACAGGGGTATTCGCGCCGATAGAGTAGGGGGAGAGATGGGCAAGTTAGACGATTTACGAAAAGAGCTTTATCACGCCGAACGCAATTTGGAAGGGTGGGAAAAGGAGCCGGTGTTGCGACAAGGCGACGGAGCGCATAACCGGAACATGATTAGATATTGGAAAGCAGTAATTGCGGAAATTAATCAAGACATTCACCTTGTAGGTGGGACTGTCCCTAGTCGCCAAACCGAGCACGCCGAACCCCGCGCCTAGATAGGAATATATGGAAGAACTTTTAGAGAAAATCGAATCACTACCTGACGACGCAACATTCTCCGCTTACACTCGCGGACCTGCCTCGACACTAGTGGAATTTACAGGTAAAGATTTACACCGCCTCGCCCTCGCCCTTCGAACCCGCGACGACACCGAGGAGCAACGTTTGATCGAGCCGGTTGAGACGAGAGAGGGGTGGGGGAGATAGGGAGAAAATATGCCCGAGTACTACGACGAATCAGTATTCGAGAAGGTTGTTGCCGATAAGATCGAGGAAGTTCCGCGTCTTGGTGCCGGGCTAAAGATAGTGGAGTTCACCGGTGATTTGGTGCGGGCGATCACCCTTGAGCAAGCGCACGAGGATTGGAAGCGCATATTCTTTAAAGAGCTACCAAAGGACGCTAGAATCGTGAAAAACTTCCCGAATATCTTACTGCAAGGGATAAGTATGCAGGGATGCTATTGCGATACTCGCGTAATGGTTTTATCGAGCAGAGAATGGCCGAGAGTAGAAGACTACGCGACGATACCCGCACTACCGCTGACCATTTCGCACGACTATCTAAAGTTTGGTAAGCCGCCGTATAAATGGTATTGGCGATTATATATCTGGGGTGCGGAGAAAGCGGTAAGATGGTTTCCGAAGTGGGTACGGTATTAATTTGAGGTATTTATGAACATCTATTTAAGTTTAGCTTGTGCAGTAATCGGCGTACTCATCTACGCCTTAACGGATGGGAAGTTGTCGCGTATCGGCGAGATAATGTACGGGTGCGGGCTGCTTGCGCTATTGCTGATGGTTGGAGGGAAGATGGTATGAGCGCGGAGATTCTTTGTGCTAAAGCAGGATGTCTGAATAGTCATAGCGGATTCGGGCGCAGTTACTGTAAGGACTGTTACGAAAAGATGAATCCCGGCTTGTGCTTTTATTGCAAAGGGCGAGGAACTATAATGCGTGGACACGATCAATCGGTAGCCGACTGTGGGGAGTGCAATGGCACAGGAAAAGCCGCAGGATAGCGGCCAAGCCCGCAGATGGCAGCATCGCATCGAAACGCGAATAAAACGCTCTCACGAGTTGTTACAGCGCGCAGGAAAGCCTATTGTGCTTCCTATTCACTCTAGGAAGTTGGACGATTTAACGAAAGAATGGCTAAGGATATGTGAGGGGTTATAAAAATGGCAATAAGGGCGGAAGCGAAAATAAACAAACTTGGATTCACCGGGGCGATAGGTGATGTGGTCGGTCAGTCCGGGGAGCTGATGCAAGAACCTGAGTTTAAGGTAAGAATGACGAAACTACTGGAGACGGTCACAGAACTATTTCCAGAAGCGCCGTATTTTGGGATAATTGTGGATGAGGTTATGTGTGAGGCTTTCGATTCGAAGCGTAGGAACTTCATTGCTAATCGACTGGCCGAGACGGTGGAGACGCATTTCGAAGCGCTGGCAAATGATGCGCAACTAAATTAAACCAGGGGAGGTGCTTGAGAGCGCCAAACTCGATACTCGTCAACCGAGGCGGATATGTAGACCGCTCAGAAATAATATGAAAACATACGATATTTACAACGCCGACACGCTCAGAAATTGGGGATGGGATAAGCAGATCCACGAAGGGTCTTATGCTTTTGCTCGTCCTGCCCGTTATCCGAGTATTTGGAATAGGCTGAAGCTCGCGTGGTTGATACTTCGTGGCAAAATCGACGGGCTGGAGTGGACAAACCAATGATTACTCGAAGAACATTCATTTCATCTCTACTAGCTCTTCCATTAATAGCAAGAATGGTCCCGGCGAGGGAGCCGCAGATGGCTCAGTTCAAATACCACTGGATGGGCGAGAACACTACTCTTGCACCCGTTCAGCATTGGTCCGACTGCGGACTCCACGATGAACCAATCAGGCCGTGCGACTGCTTTCACGTAGGGGCGAGGATCGAGCACAAACACTACAGGTTTAAGGCGCGAGTTGTGGAAACGACCGACTCTGGTATGCAGTGGGAAAGTGAGCACGGGCTATTTGGTCACGACGGGTTCGAGGACTTCAAAAACTGGCGCAGAATCTAAGAGAAAATCACCCGAAAGTATGATAAAATAAGGGTATTATGACAGCAGAAGAATTAGCAGAAATAATGCACGAACTAGAAGGTCACCATTCAGTGTGGGCGGAAGAGCGTGAGCAGTACAAGGACTGGCGTCTCGCAATTTGCCAGAAAGTTTTCGACCGCTACGAAATAACACCGAAGGGCAAGGACCCAACGCAGGCGGAAGTTATAAACACGGTAGCGTCCGCTATACTCAAAGACGCGGCGGCGTCGGGATGGGATGAGGCGGCTATAGCGTCTTGTCGTCACCTATAGGAGCGATATGAGCGAAACGCACAGTAAATACATATTAGGGATATTTGGCTTGGCGCTTTTCGGCATAAGCGCAGCAATGCTTGCGAAGATTATTACAGGTATCTTAGAGATTGATTTTAATGCGTACGAATACTTACTACTCGGCACTATTACGATAGGCGTAGTAGGAGCGATGGCGTTTGCAATAATTTTAATTAAAGATGCCTTAACCCGTTATAAACAAAAGACTTAACCAATGCCAGCTAAGACCGAAACAAAAAAGGTATCGACGGGGCGGAAATGGATACGCTTTCACGAGTGCGATCTAGTGAACCGTAAGACCAAAGTATGGGAAGTGCTCGCGCTCGACGGGGGGCACTTGCTCGGCTTTATTCAATGGTTTGGGCGCTGGCGCGGGTATAGCTTCCATCCGAGCGGATTGACTGTTTTTGAAAAGACCTGCCTACGAGATATTGCTGATTTCATTGAAGAGCAAAACGTTTTACACCGGGAGGGATTGCGTGCCTCCAAAGTGTAAAGCTTGCCAACACCCCGACGTTAAAACGATCAATTCACAAATTCGTTCGTCTGTTTCATTGCGCGACATCGCGCGACAATTCAACCTTTCAAAGGATGGAGTGCATCGGCACATTGAAGCCTGCCTTGAACTGACCATCGGTGCGCTAATTAAAGAGAAGAAAGTAAAGCAGGCAATTAACGTTTACGAGGAGTTTCTAGAGCAGTTGGAGTTTGCTAAAGAACTTCGTATTGCAGCCCGAGAATACCTATCCAATCCCAATGACCCGCTGAAGCTGATCATCATTCCGAGGGCAGATGAAATAGACGTTGTATATTTCGATTATGCTGAAAGGGATGAGAGGGGCAATCCCAAGAAGAAGACCGCGAATCTGCACGCGCTACTTCAAAGGATCGAATGTGATGAGGGTACGGCGTTTGAGCCGGATAAGGTGCAGATTAAACACGTTGACCTGCGCAAATTCGCCTTGGATGCGATAAACACAGCTGATACCTGTATAGACAAGTTCGCCAAGCTAGGCGGTGCATACCAACAAGACCAAAAGAACAAAACAGACCTCGAACGCGCGAAGGATCATTATGCGGATATGCTAAATATGGGGTACGACCCCGCGAAAATGGCGCGCAAGATCAGCGAGGATTACGGGGTGCTGGAGGCGGAGTTGGTGAAGTAGATATTTGTAAACTTAATGTAGTATTTCAGTAGTATTTGTGATATACTTCTGTAGTATGGTTTATAAGGCTGAAAAGGTTGCTTTACCAACCGGCCGCAAGCAAACAGGTCTAACAGCGTCCGTCCGGCAGCTTGGAATAGGTGACAGTTTCTTGATCCCCACGGATGAAGTCAAGGATTCCACTCAACGTAATCTTTTCGTTATCGCATCCCGCCTTAAATATTCCATTACAACCAGAACGATCGAAGGCGAAGGCTTGCGCGTCTGGCGCACCAAGGGTGAGACGAAGATTCAGCCCGATTTGCCACCTGATGAGGAGCCGATGTCGAAGGACGAAAAGTTGGCGAATCTTCGGGCGCTAATGAGCGGCGAGATTCAGATTGCACCAGAAGCCGTCGAGGAAGTCTTGGACAACGAGCCTATTACAGAATTAGTTTACGAACCGGAGGAATATTAAAATGATTACAGGAGATACAAAAATCGGCGAGAAACTGGCAAATGCAATAAATGCATTAAAGCCGTCCGCTAAAGAAGTCTTGACGGACACTATCAAACAGGAGACGGCGGTAATGAATACGCTGTGCCGGGAAATGATTAAATTGCATCCCGCTAGCCAGCGCCGCGTATTGTCGTATTTGGTCGAGTTAACGCACGAGCAAATAAAAGCGGAAATGAACCTGTCTAGCTGGTTTCTGGATAAAGTGCAAGCGCAAATCGAGAATAAAACGGGCGAACCCTTAGAGACATCGGTGGTTCTAGAGAGCGTTCCGATTGACGAAACCTAAGCCGTCGAGGTGGATGAATTTGACCACGAGAGGATGATTAGAATTGTATGAGCGAGAAGGTGCTAGTGAAATGTAAAAACTGCACGCACGAATGGAAGACGGTTTGCAAATATGATGCGTACTGTCGAAAGTGTGGGCATCACGTATCAGTGAAGCGTAAGCCACAAAAGCCGTTGATCGGCAACTATGGGGCGGATTGGCGTTGGTAGGTGCACTACAGTAAGGACTTGATACGTATTGCGGACGCGTCTCCAGACGCGAAACTGCAACCGCCGAACCCCGCGACGGACAGCCCGAACCCGCTTAAATGACAGAGCTCACCCCAGCCGAACAACTCGACTACGACTACGCCAAGGCCCGCCACGCGGCGGCGTCAGGGGTGGGGAGTGACCGGACCAAGCTTATAAATCTCGTGAATCGAGGATGCGAGGCTTTTTACCGGGAGGTATTTGGAGACGAGTTTTGGGATAGCCTGGCAGATCATCATAAAGAGGCCCTTGGCTGGCATTGGGATGCACGAGTAGCTTTGTGTAAGGGCGAGCGCCCCCCGAATGACTGGTTTGCTTACTTTCCTATCTGGGCCCGCGGCAACAATAAAACCACACTCGCTGAAATTATTGTGGTTGTAGACGCGATGATCTCACTCGCCTTCAACGTTCCCGGCTTCTGTCTCTATATCGGCCGGGAAAAAGAAAAGATTAAAGAAAATATCAGCAATATCGAGGGATGGCTGTATCTGCCCAAGGTCAAGGAATACGCCCCATCATTATCACAGGCACAACAGACCAAGGACACGAACGAGCAAGGCCGCTGGACCGCATTCCTCTTGCAAACCAACGCTAATTACGTGATTAAAGGCGTCACCGTAGAATCAGCTAATGCCGGCAGTAAGTTCAAGAAAACCCGCGTCACCCTATTTGTCCCGGATGATATTGACGATCGGCACGATTCGCCTGTCCTATCTGAGTCTCGTTATAAGTTGCTAACATCTGAGATCCTTCCGATGAAGCAGGCGAATACGCTCACTTTTTTTGCTCAGAATCTGATCTCAAGATATTCGGTAATGTATCGGCTACAGAAGGGGCAATCCAGAGCATTGGCGAATAGAAAGCCTACTGAGCCGATACCGGCAGTGATCGGCCTGGAAACCGAGGAGAAGGTGGTTGATGGAAGGGTACGGGATGTCGTGATTGCCGGTACGCCGACGTGGAAGGTTTGGGACCGGCAGCGTATCCAGGATGAGATTGATACGATGACGCTACCTGTCTTTCTTACCGAATGCCAGCATCTTGTTGAGCAATCTAAAGAAGGTCGATTTCATAAGACGTATGCTGATAGTGTTCACGCTATCTCGCACTCACAGTTTGCGGCGATTTATGGACGCGAGACGGCGTGGAAGGATTGGTTCAAAGTACCGTTCTCTGACTGGTCCCGAACGAAAACGAAGTTTCACGCCAACGTTGCGGGATATTTAGCAGTCTCGAGTGCGAACACTAAACACCCCGGCTTCACGTTTTGTGTGCCATTCTCGTTTAGGGCAGATACACAGCCCGAGGATGTGGCGGAAATGATGCTATCGGCGCTAACACCCTATGCATACGGAGCCGAAGGTGACCAGGTGACTTGGAAGCAATTGATCGATGATGCGTGGAAGCGGTTAAACGCTGAAACTCATTATGAATCAGTCTCGGAGAAGATAGCGTATCGAACGCAGTATTATAAAAACCTGGTGGCGGCATACGCTCGAAAGGTTCTGTCGGCTTATCGTGTGAGCGTGGGCGCTAATTCGCACTCCGAGGATAAAGTGCGGGATATGTTGAACTCAGGCTTTGGGTTTAACTTTATGGCGTCGAATCCAGGCAAGACGGACGCACTTGAAGATATTGATGCGGCGATGAAGTTTGATATGAACGAAGCGCATATTTTCAAGCCCGACCAAATGGGATATACCCGTTGGTATGTGCTCTGTAAAAACGATTATTCCCAAGAGCCCGAACTTATCAACGGGATTTTTGTCTATCCACCGGTGCCGTACCCGGACGTGATGGACCCAAAGGATCTGCACGATGATGACCTTTTCCGCTACCAGATGGTCGAGCGGCGATTTAGAAACCCAGAACTGACAAAGGCCGGGGAAATTGTGGACGAGCCTGAGAAAACCAACGACGATTATGGGCAGGCATTGCAGATGGTCTATTTTAAGAAGCTGTTGCAAAACATTCGCCTGACCGAAACCGAGCAGATAATGGCGTCAATGCCCGAGGAGGTAAAGCCCAGGCCCGATATGACCGTACAGGAAAGAATGGGCATGGCGCTTTACATGGAGAGGGTCACAGAACAAATTAAGCAGAAGCGATCGTCACCGGAGAGTGATTTGGATAGCTGGAGGAGTAAAGTTTAGATGAGTCATTATAAAATACTAGGAGTTGCTGAAGGTGCTACTGCTGATGAGATCAAACAGGCGTATCGAAAAAAAGCCGTCACAAGCCATCCAGATAAGGGCGGCTCGCCTGACGATTTTGTGCCGATTGCTAAGGCGTACGAAGTGCTGAGTGACCCCGAGCGGCGCCTTTTGTATGATGCTACTGGTGAAGAACGCCGCCTACCGATCGAGCAGGAAGTTCAAGGCGTATTAATGCAGCTTTTCAACCAAGCGTTGGCACAGGAAGGTGACATTGAGATCGTTGCTTTCGTGCGTAATCACATTTCCACCCAAGCCAAACAAATTCCCGGTGAGTGCGCCAAGTTAAACAGGCGTAAGGAAAAGCTCGAAGCTAAGCGCGGCAAAATATCCAGTGACGCGCCGGTGAATATGGTTCACTTAATAATCGACTCGGAAATAAAAAACATTGAAGGCCAATTACTGAATTTCGAGCATCAAGCCGCATTAGGTGAAGCGTGCCTTGCCGCGCTTGACCTATATTCCGAAGAATGGGAGGCACCACCGCCCCAGATGTTTACAATGAGTGATTTGCGACGGCAGTATGATCCGACGAGGATAACATGGAAATAATTTACTTTTCATTGCTATTCCTGGCCTTCCTGGGCGCGTTTTATTCAGTTATGAAGGAGAACGCCTACCTTAAGGAGCAAAACCGCCAATTACTAGGCTCGCTATATCACAGGATAGGCTTCAAGCCTGAGGTGGTGAAGGAAAGAATCTCGCTAGCTGCCGAATCGCCGGATCGGTACGCCGAGGGCACGCCCGATGTGAAGTCTCGGATGGATGAAGCCGTGGCGAAAAGTGAAGAGAGGTATGGTGGGTATACTCCGACAGAATGGATGAAATTAAGTCCCGAGACACAAGCTCGAGTGCTGGCAGCGAGAATTCCGCAGCAGTAGCCTATCCTGCGCTTACAAACAATGCGTTTGCTACGGTGTAAAGCTGCCCTTCGTCGTGTGGGTCGGATGTGGGAAGTCCGAGCATTTTAATTACGGGGGCAGTGAGGTCGATCCTGGTACTGGCGTCTATTTCAGCTATAGCTACTCCGGTCACACTTAGGTCACCGGTAGTTTGGGCCAGCCCGCCATTCACCGTCACCCCGTTCGCGGCGGTAAGAGCTATCGTTTGGGCGGAGTCGTCAATTGCAACTTTGGTATTGCTACCCGCGCCCGCAGCGTCCCCTAATACACTAACAGAGTCAGCCGCGTCCCCTAGTGATAGTTGTGATGTGCCGCCACCGCCTCCACTTACAAGGACATTGGCAATTCCCGTTATGCTAACATTCCCGCTTTCCGCATCTATTGTTACCGAACCCGCAGGGCTAATGCCTACATTCGTCCCATCATCCGTAATCTGACTCGCTACCGCATTAGTACCGTCAGACTTCATTACGGTATTCCCGGGGGCGGAGTTGGTGATGTAGTCGCTGTCCGCAAGGGCAAGCGGAGTGATAAATTTCGTGTCGTTAGTTCCTGTGTTGACATCTCCAGCACTTGCTCTAAAGGGAATGTAAATAAAGCCCCAACTTGCCGCTGTCGCGCCTGTTAACAACTTGCAAAAGACGAAGGCCCTCGCGCCTGAATCTATTGCCACAACCAGGCTGGTATCGCTAGAAACAATGTTAATCGCTTCTGTGGAGTCATTGACTACCTCATACCCAAAACCGAGCATTGGTAACGTGGCTGCCACAGGTAGGACAACTTGTTGGAACAGTGTCCCTGTAAATATCTGCTGACCTTTCGAGAGATTGGTGAGCGTGGTCGTCGCGCCTGCGGTCGGGGTGCTCGTCTGCCCCGGTATGCCCATCATCTTGACCGCCGTAGGAGTGGCAGAAGACGCCGTTTCGTTGCCGATAACGGAGAAGGCGGCTAAAGGGGCGAGGTCGTCTAAGGTGACGCTACCATCGGGCACATTGGGTTTTCCTGCTGAATAACTTCTAGGCATATTTAATTTCCTGTCAATGTGATCATTATGGAGAGTTTCGAGTTCGAGGTGGCGGAGTAGATGCTCCACGCCTTCGTAATATCAGGATACTCTGCGGCGCTAAGGAACAGTGGAACGTTTTGAAAGTACGGGATGCCGATATTAACCCCGGCCTGTACGACAACGGTGGACGTTCCCGATCCGGCGGTCGTCAGGTTGATCTTCGTTCCCGCCAGAGCATTCACGTATGAAGACGCAAAAGCAAAGACTGTCGGAGAAATAACGATAACGTAATACACCGTTGCGGCTGAGATTCCGGTCGGCAATGATCCTGTGGTTGTGACGGTGATTGCCTGCCCCTGCGCCAGATTGTGCGGCGTGGTCGTGGTGACTGTTTCCGCCGCCGTATCAACCCCGGTCGATGCCCACGTAATGGAAGATCCAAAATTCAGCCATCCGTCTTCGGTTGTGGCGGTCAGCATTGCATTCAGGATGTTGCTGGCGGGTAATACGGTCTGCGCCGTTCCGCCTGTCGTTATATTCGCGTTAATTATCGGCATAGTGTTTTAGGTAGAAAAGAGATTAAATCCATAAGCATTATCATTGATTTTTATCGGTCACGCAAGAATTATTTATAGAATGAGCCGAAATGATACAAATAAAGGTTGCTTTTGACGCAGACTTTGCTATTATTATCGGTGATGGGTCGTAAGGACACATCCAAATTAAACCGAAAACGACACACAAGAGCCGCCGCGTGAGAGATCACCCCGCGATTTGAAAATATGGCAGACGAAAATACTGAGCTGACAGGCGATGCCGCTGTCGAGGCACCCGCATCCACTCCTGAAGCCGAATTAGAAGCGGAAGTCGCTACTGAAGAAGTACCCACGACCGAAGAAGAAACGGAAAGTGAAACACAGCCTGAAGCCGAGGAAGAATCTCAGGAAGCTGACGACGACCCCCTGCTCGAACCCGAGCGCGTTCTTAACGAAGACGCGATCGACAAGCTCAGAATAAAACCCGAAGACAAGGCGATACTCAAGGAATACGTAACCGAGAATTCTACTTTGAAGCAAAAAGTGGAAGACCTTGGTGGAGATTTCGGGGTAGAAACCTTTAAGCCGTGGGCCGCAACGCTTACAAAAGCGAGCGCATCGGACGACGAATTGGCCGCAATGGGCAAATCGCTGATGCAGGCCAACCAGACGGTCACGTTGCAGTTTTTGACCGGCGGGGCGCAGATGATCTTGTCAACGCCCGATCTTGCCGATCCGTTGCTGCAAAGTGTATTCGGGGACAACGCCTCCATACAAAACATTAAAAAGCTCTTGATCCTGGACAAGTCGGACTATTTTGACAAGGACCTGGCGGAAGACTACCTACGCAGTGACGTGAGCGAGTCCAATGCTTACCAACAGCTTCAGGCGGCAAATGAAAGGATGTCGCAGGAGTTGGAAGAAATAAAATCCGCGTTAAAGGACCCGACGAAGTTGCAGGCGCTCACGGCAAACACGAACGGTCGAGGGATACAGGCGACAAAGGACTTTGAAACGGACTTCTACGCCGAAACCCCGAATACGTTAAAGCCGACCTTTGATAGGGTCCACTGGAATCCCGATGGCGCGTTAGCCAAGGTCGTCACTGAATTAACCCAGAGACGCCTTAAAGACGATCCGAAGTATTCCCAGACCGAAGAATACTTGAAAGCACACGGCAGGTACCGTGACGGCGATCAGGTGGTAGGAATGGCAAGGGCCAACCTCCACTTACTCAAAAATCAGGCATCCGCGCAAGGCTTAGCCCTTGTCCGCGACATAATGCAGGATTTCAGAAAGATTTCCGAAAATTCACGCAATGCCAAGCTACTCAAGGAAAAAGAGGTCGTTGAAACGAAGCCGAAAGACGCTAAAGTGACCGAGATGGACGGTAAGTTACCGGGACAGCGGGATCAGGCGGCCATCGACGCTGAGTTTAAGGCCAAGTGGAACGCAGCAAAGGGAGCGAAAGCACCGGTTTAATTTGTCATTAAAAACTTCAGGAGTGTGACAAATGCCTACTAACAATTTTTATACATCACTTGAGCAGCAAAATGCTCAGCGGGAATATCTTACCGAAACGGCCGTTCAGTACCAGAACGAGTCCGACGTTTACAGCATGGTGCAGGACGCGCCGGACGAACAGATCAACGCGAAAGGCCTTAAACAGCCTATCGAAACGTCAGCCAACCCCTCGACCAGCGTGCCGAATCTCGACGGCGGTGCGACGCCCACCATCGGATCGCGCAACCTCGACTATTTTCAGGTGACCTACGCCCCCTTAATGCAGGGATCGGGCGACACCTACGAAGCGCTCCTTAATAACAACAAGGAAACCGCCGAGGACGAAATCATGCGGAACATCAAGTCCGATGCGAAGCAGCACGTCTGGAATCTCAACAACCAATTCTCGCGCGGCGCCGGGACCCCGGCCATCGCAACCGCTTCGGCTTCCTACGATGGATCGAACGCTACCACCAAGAGGACGTTCGTGGCTAACGGTACGACTGACACCATCGGTGGGTCGCAGACGACTGTAAAACAATGGTGCACGATCTGGAGCTCGGACGGTGCGACACAGAGAACTGCGGGTGCCGTCCCCTCGACCGGTGTATTCCAGGTCGATTCCAAGACGACCGCTAATATTGTGTTCGTCTCAGGCACGGAGCTGCCGACCGATTACGTGTCCGGCGACATCCTGTGCCCCGAGATCGGCACCACAACTGCGGAAACTGCTATTTACGGACTGCCGAAGATCATCAACGATACCGGCTTGTATTTTAGCCGTGACCGTACCGTTGCGCCCTATACAGGACTGAAAAGCTACGTTCTGGGGTCGGCGGGCTCGCTTACGGCGGGAATGTTTTCTACCACCTATTTCTCGATCCAACAGCGAGGCGGCTACTTCCCGGCGAGTCTCGGCGGTGAATTGATCGACAGTCTGTGGATTCTTCTCGGCGTCACTCAAAAGGCCAACTACTACAACCTCTCGCTCAATTCAGGGGCTGTCGTGAGTTCGCCGAACACGTTCCGGCACACCGAATCGGAGCGCCCGATGATGGACCTTGGAATGAAGAATTTCGAGTTCACGTGGTTCAATGCCCCGATGAAGACCTGCAACTCGGTCCGCGGCGACGAGATTTACTTCGCTAACCCGAAATACTTCAAGAAAGCCGTGTTGAAGCAGATCGGAGAACTTCCGGGCACAATGCCGCAGTCCGGCAATATCTGGATGGTCAACGCCGACGGCGTGCCGATTCTCGCACGTGCCAGCTACCGTGACTGGATCGGGCAGTTCTACAGCCCCGAACCTTTCAAGCTTGGGAAAATAAGCGGCATAACAGTCACGAATCTGCCGGCCCAAAAATCGTTAATGGCCTGATAGGCTGTTGATTTGTTACTAAGTTCGTGGAATATGCTTCCACCATTTGCGATGTTTGACATTCCAGATAACGTGCTTTCCAACGCCAAACCGCTCACCGATGTGTTTCATTGTGAGGCCGGAGGCGAGGAGCGTGTCGATAACTGGAATGTCAGCATCCTTCAACCTTGCGTTACCGTGTTTTTCGCCACGGCGAGTATGGCCCATTTTATCTCGATGGTTAATATTATGAATCGCATTCGACCACTCCAAATTATCGGCACGATTATTCTTTCGATCGGTGTCTATATGCTTGGTTTGATTGAATCCTGTCGGCGGCTCACCGTGAAACGCACGACAAACAAGTTGATTGACCAAATGAGTAGTGCGTCCGGTGTTTCTGCCGCCAAAAATAACTCGCATATAGCCGTCTTCGTCTGGATGCTGTTTGTGCAGTCGCCCTGCGTGAGTCCCAACGCCCGGCGTGATGCGCTTAACGCGCCCAAGATTCGAGACGGCATAGCGGGTATCTTCGCACGGTTTCCATATCTCGCCGGGAAGGTCGGGGGCTTCAGTTCTATCTTTAGGATGCGTTTTGCGCCAGTGCACCTGATTACAAAGACGACAAGCAGAACTGCGTCCGTCGGGCTTCGCCGTACAGACGTTGAAGTCGTTAAAAATTTTAATCTCTTTGCATTTTGTGCAACGCTTTTGGGTTACAATAGTCTGATCCATAGGGGTTTTACCTCATTCGTAAAATTTCTTTGGCTAGGGCTGTCATTCCGTTCGAGCGGAGTGGCGGCCTGTTTCTATTTTACCCCAAATTACGGTTTTTCTCCATCATTTGTTACGCAATAACGATAAAGGGCGGTGAAAATCCGCCCATCTTTACAACTATGAACTTCTCTTTTGAAAATCTAGTACGCGGAGCATCGCAGACCAGCCAGTTTACGAACGGGGCTGCATTTACGCAGATCACCGGCAACACGAGGACGAACGTTCTTAGTTCGCAAAACTTTATTAAATTTTCTCCCGACGCCATTTCAGCATTCGGGACTTTCGATGTTTTGGCGCTGTCAAATAAGAACTGGGCTTCTACCGAGGTCAACACAACTACCGATCTGGTTACAACCGCCACGGCCCACGGATTCTTTAACGGGCAGGCTGTGACTGTAACCACGGGTGGGACACTTCCCACAGGCCTCGCCACTTCGACCACCTATTACCTGTCAGTTAAAAGCGCCACGTCGTTCGGTTTTTCGACCACTTACGCCAACGCGCTTATCGGTGTGCTGATCAATTTGACCGGAGCGGGGGCAGGAACATCCACTGTCGTTCCCACGGCTTTAGCCAGTGCATCTATCGCCCTTCAGGGGTCAAACGATTTCCCGCAGGTTGCTAATGCGGAAGCGGCTACCTGGACGACAATTCCGAACCAAACGGCCACCATTACGGCAGACGGATCGTTCGCCTTCGAGGTCGATAATCTGAATTACGCGGCCTATTCGCTGTACGTTCAGATGGCTTCAGGTGCGGTGAGCTTTGCACCGCTGCAAATGGGATTCAGGGGGGCGTAAATGAAAACCAATATTCCCGTTAAGAATGCGAGCGGTACGCAAATAAACGCCGATATGCTCCTTGTCCCGGACAATATGATGACTCCGGGGAGCAATACGGTTGATCTCACTCGGGCGGGCGCTACCAGTACTTACGCGGCCAACTTTACCCAGTCCGGCACTGGCGCACCAACCGTCTCAGTATTTCTAAACCAATTAAGCGGGGCAATAGTCTGGACGCGTGCGAACGCAGGAGCTTATGTCGGTACCTTAGCGGGAGCGTTCCTCGCGGCGAAGACACCCACACAAACAGGGCTTTTGCGCATCGGGGGTGCAGCGACGGATACCCTATTTCAATGGAAAATCTCTCGTGCATCGGATAACACGGTCGATCTGGGGGTTTTCGATGACAGCGGAGCTCCAACGGATGATGCGCTCTCGGCTGATTACATCTCATTCATAGTCTTTACATAGGAGCTAAATAAATGTTCGAGGCAGAAATCAACACGATCAATACCTTTGGGGGCACTTTTGTCGCTGTTAGCGAGGAGAGAGATGGTGAGCTTCAATTCACTTTTACGAAAGGGGGCGACGACGACCCGATCCAGACGTTAACAGTAAGCATTAAGAGGCTTGACGGAAAGGATGTGACTACATTTCTTACATAAATGAATAAATTCGGCCCCGCTATCGCTGAACTAAAGAACGCGCTCTATGTGGTGAAAACCAACGAGCCGATCAATCGTAAAGAAGGGAACGTGATGCAGGCCGAGCTGGAGAAGGCGAACGCAGAGTCTTATAAGGCCGTGATCGATCTGTTGAAAAATAAAAACGTGTGGAAAAGGTGGGTTAAATAATGCCGGAATTACCCAAATGGTTTGAAGAAAAGCTAAATGCGAAATTCGGGTACTCGCTCAACGGCTACCCCAAGCTAAAAGTCGTCTTCGCACCTTATGTGCGGGATTTTCGAGGCAACCATAAATACATTAACCCGTTGACCAATAGGACGTTTGAATGCTGGGTGCTGACCCGGCGCGTAAACCCATCCTTTTTCGGTGATCCAGCGGATTGGGAAAAAGACAGGTGGTTTAATGACGATGTAAGTCAAAGAAAGGTCGATACAAAAGGGGAGTATCCGCACGAGGGTGACTACATATTTATCTGCCCCTTGTCGAACGATGGCGAGTTCCTGCCGCTTACGGAAAGCGTCTTTCACGCTATCTGCGCCAAGGTGAAGGTTGATGAGGAGTTTGCGGAGAAAACTGCGGCTGAGCGGCTGGAACAAATGCAGCAATCCGATGCCGAAAAACAGACGGCAGCAGATAAGCGCAGTAAAGAAATAGAGGGAGAGCGTGATGAATATTACCGCTCTAATTGGGACCGAATAAATAAAGGAGCAACGCGGGGATATTCAATCACCCCGAGATAGATACTTATGAGTACAGCGGTAGCAAGGTTCAAAGACAACACAACGGTAGTGCCGGTAGATCGCCGAAGGGTGTACGGGTTCATGCCCGGTATTAATAACGCGACGATGCCTGTGGATGGTTCTAACCAACCGTCTGAGTTTATCGGACAAGGGCAACTGATCCTGTTCAAGCCCCACGTAAACCGGGGAGTGGATGCTGACTGGAAGCCAAAGACTATCGAGCGCTCGGCGGCAAGATTCTCTGCTAACGTCGAAGCGATCTTTAGGTACGGACCGGCGGGCGATATGGGCTACCGCCCGCTTGATATGTTGACTGATCTGGCATACGACCCGACTACCGGGTATGACGAGGCGGATTTCTATTTCGCAATCGTTCACCCGCCGTTTCACGCGATAGGGCGACGCTGCGATATGGACCTCGAGGAAACCCCGGAGGATTTTAACGGCGGACAGCCCATGCCGTGCCCGACGTGCCGCATAGCATGGCTGAAATCCGATGAATGCATGGCGATGATCCAGTCGGCGGATCTCGACCAGGATATTCTCGAAAGTCTCAGGACGACCCTCCTCGACTCCTATCAGAAAGGCCGCGAGTTCCACGCCGCAAAACTAAGGCTCACCGACCAGGACATCGTGAAATCCCGCGCCGGAAAGGAAGGTAAGGGAGCCTACGATGACGCCGATCTTTACTACGCAAGGACGCTGCATAAAAAGCCCGAGCACGTCGAACAGGCGGAGATTCAGATTCGCCACGCTGAAGCCCAAGGTAGAGCGATAGGTGAGGCGATGAAAGGTAGCGGCGGTAATGACCCCACAGCAGGGATGACCGTTGAGCAGAAAGCGGCATATTGGGCGGAGCAGGCTGAGTTTGAGAAGTGGAAAGCGGAGAAAGCAGGAGATATTCCTGTCCCTGCGTCGATCAAGATTGCGACATCCGAAGATAATGCGGCGAACGGTAATACTGTGGAAATTACCAGTACATTGGACGACCTGTCCCCGCTATCTGCCGGCACATTCATAACCCTTCTCGCGGACGGGCGGAAAGGTGAGATCACAATGAAACCCGGCGGTCGATATACGGTTTTGTTCGAGGACGGTTCAAAGGGCACATTCACCCGCGCAGAGATCGCGGAATTCAAGGAGGAAGTAAATGGGTAATGTATTACCGAAAGGCGTAACACTTTCTATCAAAGGCGAGACGGGTAAATTCCCGATCGATATTATAACGAGCGAGAACCTTCACTTTGAAACAGTTCACAACGACACCCCGGAGCAGGTCACGAACCAGCTTCAAGTTGCAGGACTTCTTAATTTGGTCAAAGAAAAACCAGTTCTTGTGGATGAAGACGGCACATTCAATGCGGCAGGATCGCCGTTTAACAGCACGAATCCCGATCCGACCGCGGATGACGCTCCGAAACCCAAAGGAAAGAAAGGCAAATAACCTGTGTATGACTCGCCCGCTAAAATCGCATCGACTGTCTGGAATATGGTCGGACAGCCAGAGACGGAGCTGCTGCAGCAGAGTGATTTGCTTTTGGTCGTCTTCGAACGCCTATCACTCTATTACGAAGGCGCGCGGGCTTCCGATCAGAACATAGCCTCGAAAAAGACCGTTGAGTTTACCTTAGTAGGGTCGGAGAGCTCGGTCGATCTAACCGATTATACCGATGGCGATATTATCGTGCCCTTATGGTGCGAGGTGAAGATCTTCGATTACGCAGGGATGAACCCCGTCTGGCAGTACGTCCCAACGGTCAATATGGACACGCTCCCTGAACGCCGCCGCGAAAATATCCTGGCGGTCGGGTATCACGGCGAGAACCCAACTCAATTAACGGCGGAATTCTCGGTTTACGGGAATGAGTCTGTTTTGCCGTACAACACGTTTCGCATCTGGTACACCCCGCAAAATGTGTTCTCGTCCGACATTAATGCAACGGTAAGCATCCCCGACAACTTACTGGCGTTAATCGTGGTCGATTCTGCCCTTAATGTAATACCGACGATTCAGCTCAACGCTGCCAAGTATGCCGATAAAAGACCTGAACTCGCACTGCGAATGGCGACTCTTGATAAAGCTTCCCAGCGGTTCGAGATCAAAAAGCAGGAATGGCTTGAATGGTGGGAGGCTTTTCGAATCCAGTCAAGGTCGTACCACCGGGCCGTGGATCATAACGACGTGCTCACGGGTCAATTGGGTCGAGGCACGTGGGGATGGGGTAGTCGAGGGAGATAGGTGGCAACTGTAATAAATTTCGACACTGCTAAGAAAATGGTCGTCTCGTTGCTTCAAGCATCGCAGGCGGCTTTTGGTACGTCTACCACAGGCTCCACGCCAGATCAATCGAATTTTCAATTTAGAAGCTCCGAAGAGATCAACAACTCCATTCTCACGGCCGACGGCATTGTCTGTAATCAGATTATTCAGGTGGCGAACCACCCGTACATTACCACCTTTCTACAGACCAGCTCTGCTTTGATAAACGGGGCGAACCTGCCTGCGAGAAACGGGTGTATCGTTAAACTCACGTGCTTGAACGGTTTGGATAATTACAATTTCACGACAACCGATGTCAGCACCTCAAATAACACGATTAACGTTGCCGATCCTCAAGAGGTCTTAACTCTAGGGCGAAGGGTGCAATTTTCTACTACAGGAGGGCTTCCTGCAGGACTGACCGCGGCCACGGATTATTACATTGTGATCCCGGACGCCGTGGATGGGTATCAATTCGCAACGTCTTATGATAACGCCGTCGCCGGTACAATCATCGACATCACTACGACCGGCTCGGGCACGAGCACGATGATCCTCAATCTCTATGAGCCCGCCAAGCGGGGGATGAGTCCCGACGAAATGACGGAAGCGCAGGAGAATTCCAATATTTTCGGGAGTGAAGCGCGATTTACGTCAGGTTTTGCATTGGTCCAAGGTGACACGTTTTACACATCGTCTGCGTCGGGAAAAGTTCATTACGCGGACTACACGCTCTCCTCGGGTCCGCAGGCCCCGGAACCATACCTCTCCCCGGTGGTAGCCGGGGCCATTTCTATTCTGCTCAAGGACGGCGGGGACGATCAAATGTGCGCTTATTATCAGAACATCTTTAACCAGAACCTATCGGCTATTGCCCAGGGCGCCCAGGTAGTACCCGCGATGGAGGCTTACTTAGGATGAACACTTCGGAAGTAGGCATATTGGTTGAGAAACGTATCGGCGCTGAGGCGGCGTCTCGCTTGCGCCTTCAAACACTAATTCCCACCGGGCTGAACAATCTCGCTCGGGAGGTTGTTAACGATTATACGAAGCGACGCTTGCTCCTGACGGACCAGACGCTGGTCACTACGGGCATCACGGCTTCGGGCGGGACATACTTTGCGGACCTCGATTCGATCATTAGTACATACGGAGTGATGGTCGATTATCTCCAATATGGGACGGTTTACCACTATAATACTGCCGCCTTCACGAGCGCCGCTGTAAATATCGATCCTACGAATACGATCACGCTGGCGGCACACCCTTTTAGTAGCGGCGATGCAGTTGTTTTTGCGACTACCGGAACACTCGGATCTCCGTTCGTGGCCGGCACGGTTTATTACGTTATTAAAGCAGGCGCTAACGTAATCCAGTTGGCGACCACTTACGCCAACGCCACGGCCGCCGTTCCGGTCCCTATCACTATAACCACCACTGGGTCTGGCAATAGCACGATAACCAGCACAGACATAAATCTGCTTCAGTGGATCGATGCGCCTGAGTTCGCCAGCCTCCCGTCGTCGCTTCCTGTGTCGTTTTTCTATGGCTGGATGGTAAAGAACAAGCTATACACCACCGCGGCCACTGGTGCCCTGCGCTTTGCGGTGCCGTTCATTCCCACCCTCGAAACGCTGCCGGAACAATTGGACACCGACTTAATAGACGAGATCGTAACAATTGTTACAACGGGCGGCGGGGAGCCGCACATTACGGAGGCGCAGAAGTGATCCGTGATTTAGGTAAAGAAAAGGACAACTCTCTGCCGCGAGTCCCGAAGCTGACCGATGAGCAGCTAAAGATAAACGACGCGGAACAGGCTGAACGCGCTTTTATTCCGGCGCAGGGCACGACTTACAACCGGGCTTTAGCAGTCATCCAGGAATCTGAGTCCATTTCGCTCAAGGATATGGTGCCTATACAACGCGCTAATTACGCGCAAGCCTTAGCAGATGTCGGGAAGTTCAAAGAAGCGGCCAAAACGGCTCAGGATCGCGAAACAAAAGCATATTACAAGGCTATTGATAAGGCGGTTTGGAGGAATGACGACGACAGATGTGGGTGTGATGACCTGAATACTTTTGATAAGGATCGTAACCCT
>Ga0265334_10000407_pt1 | contig 22621 bp, 14 predicted proteins | sample 42023metaG_FD_192442 | JGI IMG/M metagenome (GOLD analysis project Ga0265334, IMG submission 192442) | Rhizosphere microbial communities from Carex aquatilis grown in University of Washington, Seatle, WA, United States - 4-20-23 metaG | ecosystem: Host-associated > Plants > Roots > Rhizosphere... | reverse complement strand
ACGGCCAGCCTTGCTGGCGTCGGCGCGAGGCCCTTCACCGAGAGCCCGCCGCAGCCGCTCGGCTCCCTGCTTGGCCGTGAGACGCGAGCTCGAGGGCGGCGCGTCGGCAGCGCCCGCGTCCGTCGGAGCACTCTCTGCCGAGGCCACGGAAGGAGGGGACTGAGGCGCTGTCTGCGACGCTCCGCCGCCGCCCGCGGCGGCGAGCGCTGGGGCCTCCGTCTCCACGGCAACGGAGGCGGCCTCGCGCGCCGCGGCCGGCCGCTTTGCAGGTGCGATCGAGCGGAGATCTTCCGAGCCGTTCTTCACGCTGAGCATCCTTGGTGGTTCTGCCGGCATGACCTTCTCTGCCGGGGCGTCTGCCTGCGCGACGGTCGCTGCAGCGAGTGCTGCCTTCGCCTCGATCTCGGCGCGCGAGAGCACACCGGTAGTGACGTCGGCTTCGACGTCGTCGACGACCCGACGGCTCGGAGCAGCCGGAGGCTCACCGATGCCGTAGTACGCATGGATCGCGGCGCGAATATCCGAGGGAGGCGCGATCATCGCGCGGACGTGCAGGCCGGAGCGCTCACCAACCTCCTGCAACGCCTGCGTGTTCGTCGGATCGTCCATCGCGACGTAGAGCGCGTCGCCGAGCCCGCGCACGCGGCGCACGTAGATCGGGATCAGGCAGAAGCGCTCGACAGCGTCGACAGGTACGAGATCGAGCAGCTCTCGCGAAAAATCGATGTGGTGCAGCGAAACCCACGGGACGCTGAGCTGCTGGCTCAGTATCTGCGTGACCTGCGTCTCGGAGACGAGCCCAGTTTCCACGAGCAGACTTCCGAGACGCTTGCCCACTCGTCGCTGCTCGGCGAGCGCCTCGTCGAGCTGACGCCCGGTGATGAGCCCGGCTCGCACGAGTAACTCGCCGAGCCGTACCCGCGGATTATCCATACTTCAATCAAAGTAACTCGGCCGCACGGAACGAGCCAGATTCCCGAGCTATTCTTCCAGGAGTCAAAATCGGCCGTATGGCCAAATCGCCGCCATCGGTTCGAATCGTGGGAACGAGCTTCCCCCATCGCGAAGAGCGAAGTGGTGCGCATGTGGGTGCGCGTCGCCGGTGCACGCACGCACGGACGAACCGGGACCAGCCCCGAAACCGAGCACGCGAGCGCCGATCGATACCGAGGGAGGCGCGGCGGGTCGGCCGGTTCCCCGGGGAGCACCAGGTTCGCATGCTCGGGCCCGATTGCGCCACGAAGTGTGGCATCCTTGGCCGCGATGCGTCCGTGCCCGCAATGTGGGACAGCTTGTGAGACGTCCCACCAGTACTGCCCGGGCTGCGGCTTTCCAATCGGGGCGGTTGCGCAGAACAGCGAGGACAAGCTCGTCGGGCGCTCGTTGCCGGGTGGGTATCTCGTCCTCGATCTGATCAGTGTCGGCGGGATGGGGCGCGTCTACCGCGCCGAACAGCGCGCGCTCGGCAGAACCGTCGCCGTGAAGGTGATCCACCCGCACCTCCTCGCAGACGAGAACTCCATCGTGCGCTTCATGACCGAGGCGCGCGCCGCCAGCCAGCTCAATCACCCGAACTCGGTGAGCGTCATCGACTTCGGTCGTACGGATGACGGCCAACCGTACCTCGTGATGGAGTTCTTGCGGGGTAAGGATCTGGCGCGCGTGGCTTACGAGCAGGGTCCCCTGCCGTTCAAGCGCATCGTCGACGTGCTGGTGCAGACGCTGATGGCGCTGAGCGAGGCCCACGATCTCGGGATCGTGCATCGCGATCTGAAGCCGGAGAACATCATCCTCGAGCCGCTGCGGCGCGGCGGCGATTTCGTGAAGGTCGTCGACTTCGGGCTCGCCAAGCTCAAGGCGGATTCGGCGAACGCGACGAACGTCACCATGCCGGGGATCGTGTGCGGGACGCCGGACTACATGGCGCCCGAGCAAGGGCGCGGCGACCCGATCGACGGCAGGAGCGACCTCTACGCAATCGGTGTCATCCTCTTCCAGCTCCTGACGGGCCGCCTGCCCTTCGAAGCGGACAGCCCGACACAGGTCGTGATGATGCATCTCTCCGTGCCGGTGCCCGACCCGCGCCAGGTCGCACCGGATCGTCGCATCCCCGATTCACTCGTGCGCGTCGTCATGAAGGCGATGAGCAAGGACGCGAAGGACCGCTACCAGGACGCGCTCGAGCTCGCTGATGCCCTGCAGCAGGCGCTGGAAGAGGCGCGGAGCGCGCCGCCCCACGGCGTGCAGGCATTGCTGTCGCAGCGCCCCGGGATGACGGTGGAGTGCCGCGTTTGCCTCTCCATCGTCCCGATGACGCGGTTCTGCTGCGAGTGCGGCGCCCGGCTGCCGGTGAAGAGCGACTCGCCGAACCCACCGCCCTCGCTTGCGTTTCCCCTTCCCTTCGTGGGACGCGACGACGACCTCGCGTGGCTCGGCGACAGGCGAAGGGAGGCAGAGTCGGGCGTCATCGGCGCACGCCTCGTCGGTGACCACGGCGTCGGGAAGACGCGCCTCCTGCGTGAGTTCCTCGATATGGTCGCGCGCAAGGGCGACCACGTCGTGCTCACCGGGCCCGACCCCTACTGGGCGGAGGTCGCCTATCACGCGCTCCGCAAGGCCATCTCCGGGCTCGTGCGGATGGAGCCCGGGGCGAACCAGCGCAAGTCGTGGGAGGGCGCCACCGCGTCGGCGCGCCGCGGGCTCGAGGAGATCTACGGCGGTATCCCCTTGCGCACCGATCCCAGGACGCCCCAGGAACGAAGGCAAGACCTCGCGGACGCCCTGCGCTGGGCGATGCTGAAGGCCGCACCGCTCGCTTCACCGAACCGTGTGGTGCTCGCGATCGACGACCTGCAACGGATGGACGGCTCGAGCCGTTCGGCGTTCGCGGACGTGCTCGGTGAGCCCCCGCCGAACCTGAACATCCTCGTGATCGCGGCGCACACCCCGGGGTTCGAAGCGGGCTGGGGCGCGAAGCACGCAGCGCGCGTCGTGAGCGGGCTGCCCCCGCCCATCGTGACGCGGCTGCTCAAGACGACGAGCCCGAGCGACCGGATGACGGCTCTCGCCGAGAACGGCATCCGCGGCATGCTGCCGCTGTACGTCGAGCAGCTCCTGCGCTTCACGCTGGAGGGCGGCTCCGATCCGCCGCCGCGCCTCGCGGATCTCATCAGCCATCGCATGGCGACGTTCGAACCGCGCGCGCGCCGCGTCCTGCAGGCGCTCGGCGTGCTGGGCGACGCCGTCGAACCCGAAGGTATCGCCGAAGTGCTGGGTCGTCCCGACGGCGTCGAGGAGACTCTAGGCGAGCTGATACGCGCGGGCATGGTCGAGCAGCAGGGAAAGCTGTGCTCCCTGTCGCATCCACTGATCCGCGAGCTCGTCCTCGCCGCCATCCCGGCGGAGGTTCGTCGCGATCTCCACGGCCGCGCCCTGCGCGTCTACGAGAAGCGCGAGGCGCCCATCGAGGCGCGAGCCCTGCATGCCTTCGACGCACAGGCCACGCTGGAAGCCTTGCTCCTGCTCGAGCAGGTGGTGGAGCGAGCGCTCGCGCGCGACGACGTTGCAGCCGGCGTGGACGCCTTACGCCGTGCCCTCGAGCTGTCGCGCGCCGACGTCTACCGGGGCGAGCTCGACGATCCGCTGAAGGCCGTGGCGATCTTCGCGCGCAAGCTCGGTGACGCGCTGATCCGCGGCGGCTCTTACTCCGACGCCGAAGGCGTGCTGAGGGAAGCCCTTCACGTGGCGGGCCCGACCGGCGCCGAGCGCGCGCACCTGCTCGCTTCGCTCGCCCGCGTGGCCCGGGGCCGCGAGCGCTCCGACGAGGCCGTCGGCTTCATCGACGAGGCCATCGAAGTGGCCCGACGTTCCGGCTCGCACGAGCTCCTCACGTCGCTGACGAGCACGCGTCGTGCCTGGGTCTCCTGAATCAGCCACGAGCCCGCCGTTCATCACCCGGTGGGATCTCGACAAGACCTACCTTCGAACGGAGTTCGACACGATGGGCGACCTCGTTCGAACGGCGTTCGAGCGCCCCGACCAGAAGCGGGCCGTGCCCGGCGCCGCGGCCCTGCTGCACCTGCTCGGCGAGACGGGCGCACGGGTGCACATCCTCTCCGGAAGCCCGCGACAGCTCCGCGGCAAGCTCGAAGAGAAGCTTCGCATCGACCGCGTGCGCTGGGACGAGCTGACGCTGAAGCCGAACCTGTCGAACCTTCTCCGGTTGCGGCTGCGGGCGCTGCGCGATCAGCTCGGCTACAAGCTCCCCGTGCTCCTCGAGGCGCGCAGCCGGGACGAGCGACTCTTCGGGGGGACGGCCCCGGAGGAGGTGCTCGTGGGAGACGACGCGGAGGCGGACGCCTTCGTGTACTCGCTCTACGCGGACACCTGCGAAGGGTCGGTCGACGCCGCGCGTCTCAAGGAGATCTTGCGACGCGGTCGCGTGTACGGAGACCAGACCGAGGAGTGCATGGCGTCGTTCGGACGGATTCGCACGATGAAGACCGTCGCGCGAATCCTGATTCACCTCGATCGCCAGAGCCCGCCGAGCACCTTCGACGCTTACGGTCCACGGGTCGTACCGTTCTATAATTACCTGCAGGCGGCATTCGTACTGGCCGAGGATGGCCGCATCGGCGGGCGCGCGGTGCTCGAGGTCGCGAGCGTGCTCGTCGTGCGGCATCGATTCGACGGCGAGGGGCTCGGCCGGAGCTACCTCGACCTCATGCGACGCGGCCACGCGGCTGGGTCGGTACTGCCCGAGCTTGAGGCCGGCCTCGAGGCGCTCCGCTCCGATTCGGCGGACGGGCCGGCCCTAAGTGCTCTCGCGGAAATGACTGAGCTCATCAGCGGCTATTTGCGCGAACCCCCACGTGTCCGTGCTCAGAGGCCGGCTAAGCCCGACTACCTGGAGCTCGCCGAACGGCACCAGGGGGGCAAAAATAGGAAGAACTTCCGGAGTGTTACGGAATGAAGCCACCGCTGGACGGCAACGTCCGTGAACCGGTCATCGTTTCGGGCTTTCAGGAGCGTCATCTCGCGGTAGGCTCGGGGCCGTCTAAATCGTGTCACTCGGCCGAGATTCCGCGGCCACACGCGCCCTCACGGGCCCAGGGGAGGTCGCGACGTGGACAGCGATCTTGCCGAATCGATCTCTTCACTTAAGTCATCATTCGAGTCCCGCGGGCGCCGAGTCCAGCTCGGCCGTGCCGACCCCGCGCTCGTGCGCGCTCTGCACCAGAAGCTCAGGATCCCGCGCAGGTATCGCGATTTCCTCACGGAGTGCGATCCGCACTCCGTGGAGATGATAACTCCGGCCGAGCGCATCCAGCTCATCCAGGCCAACGAGCTCGAGCAGGCACAGATTGGCTTCTGCCTCGGACCGGACGGCGCGGTCATCGGAGGCCCATCTCCGTCGGGGTGGCGCCCCGCCTGGGTGATCATCGCCACGAGCGCCCTGCTCGGCGATCCGTACTTCCTCGACACGTCGAAGCCCGATGCCGAGGGCGACTGCCCCGTCTATACGGCCATGAGCGGCACGGAGGTCTGGCAGCCGAGGCTCTGCGCGTCCACCTTCGCGCTGTTCCTCAAGATCCTGGCGGTCGGGATGGAGGTTGCCGGTGGCTTCGACCTGAACGACTACGACGTGGACAACGAGCAGGTGTTTCGCGAGGCCCTCGGCCCCAAGATCCGCGAACACGACCCCGCCGCCCTGAAGGCGGGGCACTGGACGTGATGACCTTCTTCCAGATCGTTCACGAAGGCTCTACGGATTTCGACGACACACTCGCACGGCTCTCGCGCCGCGGCGAGACGGATCTCGAGCGGGTGGAGGGCGCCGTGCGCGAAGTACTCGCCGCGGTGAAGGCCGAGGGCGACGCCGCGGTTCGGAGGTACGTCGAGCGATTCGAGTCGCGCCGCATCGAGCGCCTGCTCGACACCGACTACGGCGGGCACGCGGCGCTCGAGTCGCTGCCCGAGCCCGTGCGCGACGCAATGATCGAGGCCTCACGCCGCATCCGCCGCTACCACGAGCGGCAGCTCGAGGACCTCGTCAGCTTCGAGTACGAGGAAGACGGCGTGCGGCTCGGCAGCCGCGTGCGCCCCCTGGCCCGCGTCGGCGTGTACGTGCCAGGTGGCAAGGCAAAATATCCTTCGAGCGTGCTCATGTCGGCGATCCCCGCGAGCGTCGCGGGAGCCGCGAACGTCGTCGTGGCGACCCCGTCCGCCGGGCCCGAGGTGCGCGCGGCGTGTCATCTCGCCGGCGTCCACGCCATCCTCGACGCGGGCGGCGCGCAGGCCATCGCCGCGCTCGCGTACGGTACCGAATCCGTCACCCGGGTCGACAAGATCGTCGGCCCCGGGAACCTCTACGTCGCGGCCGCGAAGCGGCTCGTGTTCGGGGAGGTCGACATCGACAGCATCGCCGGCCCGAGCGAGATCCTCGTCGTGGCCGACGACGACGCCGACGCGCGCATCGTCGCGGCGGATCTGCTGAGTCAGGCCGAGCACGACGAGGCCGCCTATCCGCTGCTCGTCTGCACGAGCGCGTCCTTCGCGGAGGCCGTCGCGCGCGAGCTCGAGACACAGCTCTCGACGCTACCGCGGAGAGCCATCGCGGAAGCGTCGGTCCGCGGTCAGGGCACGGCCATGGTCGTCTCCACACGGGACGCGCTCGCGGACATCTCGAACCGGCTCGCAGTCGAACACGTCGCGCTGCACGTGGCCGAACCAGACGAGCTAGCCGACCGAATCGATCGTGCCGGGGCACTCTTCATCGGAGACGCCACGCCCGAGGCGGCAGGCGACTACCTTGCGGGCCCTTCACACGTATTGCCGACTGGTGGCGCAGCGCGCTACGGCGCGCCGCTCGGCGTGTACGATTTCGTGTCGCGCACGTCGATCATTCGCTACGAGCGCTCAGCGCTCGCCGCCCAGGCCGAAAAAATCAAGGCATTTGCCCGCGTGGAAGGCCTCGAAGCGCACGCGCGCGCCGTCGAAGTACGGAACTCGGTAACCGAGCGCGTAAGGTAGCGCGCCCGGAAACACGCGCGAGATTCGTCGATCGCCGTGCTCTCGCGGATCGCACGGCGGCGCGAGCCCCGCTAGTATCCGGGTCTTCGGGATCGACCTCCTCGGTCGCTTCTTCGTCGCCCGCTGCTTTTCAGGCAAGGAGTTCTTCGATGCTTTCGTGGGTCTCGCGACCGCTCCGCCTACTCTCGGCCGCCTTCCTCGTGATGGCCCTCTTCGGTTGCGCTGAGGAGCGTCAGCCCATCAACAAGGTGCAGGCCAACGCGCTCGACAAGCGCTTCTTCGTGGGTGACCCGGCAAACCCCAGCGACGACCCCGTCTTCTACTGGCGCAACTTCGTCGTCGACGCCTCCGAGGACCAGGAGCTCATCGGCATCGGGTCGTGGAGCGGCGTCGATCGCATCAAGTGGGAGATCTCGGAGAACACGCTCTTCGCGCGACGCGCATACGACCAGAACGCGGGCGCCGACGACAAGGGCAACACCAGCGGTTTCCCGAACGGCACCATCGTCGCTGCGTACCCGATCTCGTCGCACTTCGACGTGAAGCGCTCGTACAACCCGCAGACGGGTGAAGAGCTCAACATCGTCGAGGAGAACACCACCGACCGGCCCTGGTACCAGCGCGACTACTTCCGCGTCGACTGGTCCACCAACCAGGTCGACACGCCGCTCTGGACCGACATGTTCATCGGGAAGGCGTTCGGGGATCTGAAGGTCACCCCCGTGTCCTACTACGTGAGCGATCCCGATCAGGATGACGCGCCGCACTTCGAGCCGAGCTCGGGGTACTTCGACGTGACGTCGAAGTTCCTCGTGGAGCCGGTCCCCGCCGACAGCGTCACCGCCAACCTGACCGGCGTCAACATCCCGCTCTGCGCCTACCTAGGCTTCTACACGGGGACGGCAATCTACAACTGCGACGCTCAGGAGGCAGTGGTCCGCAGCTCCTACTGGCGCGTCGATCAGGTCGACCCCGACGGAGACTTCGAGCCGTTCGAGAACACGCGCGCGAACCTTGACATCATCGGAAACCCCGGCGGGCTCGGCGACAGCCTCGAGGCGGGCATCGTGACCCCGCCGCGCGTCACTTTCGACCCCGGCTACGGCTACGTGGATCCGAACCTCACGCGCCTGATGAACGTCCACGACATCTGGAAGAAGAGCCACCAGACGAAGGGCAGCTGCAAGACGACGGCCGACTGCACCGGGGTCGGCGCGGGTTCCGAGTGCTTGCCCTCCGGCGTCTGCACGGTGCCATGCAACTACGGCGCGCAGAAGGACGGCGACGGCAACGGCACCGACGACCAGTGCGAGAACAAGAGCACTGGGTACGACGGCAGCAACGGCTCGCAGTGCAGCATCAAGAACCGCTGCACCATCCCCTACAGGGATCGCGAGACGAAGCCCATCGCGTGGTGGGTCAACACGGACATGCCTGACACGCTGCTGGACACGGTGGACGCGAAGGGCAAGTTCGTGAGCCGCGGCGCCACGGAGGACATCGTCTACACGTGGAATCAGGCCATCGACGTGGCCGTTGCGCACGCACGCGAGGTGGAGTGCCGTCGGACGAAGGCGGACAACCGCCAGAACTGCCACGGTCTCTATTTCGATACTCAGAACTCCATCGAGATGCTGAGCTACGGCGGCTACGGGATCGAGCGCGTGAAGAAGCCGGAGAATATCGCGGTCGTCTGCCACAACCCCGTCCGCGACTACGATCCCGAGGTGTGCGGTGAGCGGGGGACCCGCGCCCGCGTCGGCGACGTGCGCCGCCACTTCATCTTCTACTGGCCCTTCTCGTCGCGCGCGCCGTGGGGAGGCATCGCGAACTGGAACGCCGATCCCCTCACCGGCCAGATCGTCGGTGCTTCGGCGACCATCATGGGGCGCTCGGCGACGGCTGCGGCGGCTCAGATCCGGGACATCCTGCTCGTCGCGAACAACGAGCTCGACATGTCCGACATCACCAACGGCGTCACGGCCGGGCTCTACCAGCACACGCTGCGCACCGGGCAGAAGCCCCTCACCTTCACGGCCGACCAGCTCGCGAAGAAGGTCGCCGCCGTCGACGTGAAGCACGCCGCCGCCCAGCTCGGCCTGAACCTGACCGGCGCCACCCCCGCGGATCGCCTGGCCGCGCTCCGCACCCTGAAGGCGAACACCACTTCCGACCCCGGCATGCTCTCCAGCGCGGACGCCGAGGTGCAGGCGCTTGCGCAGCCGCTCATCGGCTCGCAGTACGAAGTGCGGCTCGTCAGCCCGTCGTGGCTCGTCGACTCGGCCGGGATGGACCCCGCGGCCGCCATCGACACTGCCACGATGAACCAGGTGTCACCGCTCCGCGCGATGGACCCACATCGGAGCACGCAGCGCGATCGCGTCACGGACAAGCTGCTCTCGGGTCACGGCGTGTGCGCGTTCGCCGGCACTGACAGCGTCGGCAACCCCGACATCCAGGGTGTCGCGAAGTGGTTCGCGGACGCGTCCATCGGCATCTACGGAAACAACGCCCTGCGCGCACAGTATCCCGATCTCGCCAAGGCGAGCGACCAGGCGCTGAGCGCGAAGCGAGCGGATCTCATCTACAACCACCTCATCGTCGAGTCTTACAAGGGCATCGCCTTGCACGAGGTCGGGCACGCGCTCGGGATGCTGCACAACTTCGCGTCGTCCTACGACGCGACGAACTTCAATCCCCAGTACTGGCAGCTTCGCACCAACGAGGGCAAGGCGATGGACTCGTGCAACGCGACGCCGCGCCCGAACGAGAACGACACGTGCATGGGCCCGCGCTTCCTCGACCCGGAGACGGACGACGAGCTCGGCCAGGCCGACGAATCGCGCCCGGGTATCAACTACTTCGGCAGCACGTCGACCATGGAGTACCAGAACGAGCGCTTCTTCGAGTCGGTCGGCATGGGCCAGTATGATCTGATGACGATGGGCGCACTGTACGGGCGCGTCCTCGAGACGTTCGACCCCGACGCCTCGGACGGCGTGAAGCTCGCCGACCAGGTGAACTACGGCTGGCTCGATTTCACCCAGCTGACCGAGGACAACCTCGTCAACTGGCAGACCCAGATGGGTACGGGGCCGCAGGCGATGCACTACACGGAGCTCGCGCGGCGCATCAACCTGTACAACGCCGCGCGCTGCCGCGACGCCACGCCCGATGAGAAGAAGACCGCGGAGTGGCGCATCGTCCACGGGAAGGTGTGCGCGACCCCACCGAAGGATCACGCGGCGTGGAGCGATTTCGTCCCGAACCCGGACCCCGGCGCGGGCGGCAGCGGCCCGAAGACCGTCGTCGCGCCGGACGCGCCCGCGATGGCCGGACAGGTGCGCTGGCCGTACCGCTGGGGTGAGGACTCGAACGCCTACCTGCACGTGAACCCGTCCGACGCGGGCGCCGACCCGTACGAGGTCACGCGCGAGACCGTCAAGAAGTTCGACTACTCGTACGCGTTCAACTACTTCCGGCGCCAGCGCCGGGACTGGGACTATCTGCGGATCCCGTCGCGCACCGCCTCCAACTTCTTCGAGCGGCTTCGCTCGTATCACTGGGTGGTCGCTCGCAACAACGCGACCCTGCCGTCGCTCGCTCCGGGCGCGCTCGACATGCTGAAAGCGACGGACGACAACGTGCGCGCGAACCTGCTCGCGACCACCGACATGCTCGACGCCATGACCCGGGCGTTGCTCCTGCCGCAGATCGGTGACTTCACCCCCGCCGCGGATTCGCTACAGCTCGGCACCGACGCGCGCATCTACGACGTCTCGCAGAACGGCACCGCGCCTGGCGTGCTGTTCACCCTGGACGCCTCCACTGCGCGCTTCGTGGACCCGAGCTACGACACGGGTGCCCAGGCGGGCGGCTCGTGGGATTATCTCCACTGGCTCTCGCACGCGGGCTTCGACGTGGAGAAGGACATCGCCGGGTCCGCGCTGACCGACGGGCGTCCGACGCTCGCGATCATCGCACGCGACACGTACATCGACGGGCGACACCTCTACGTCAACTTCGAGACGGATCTCGCGCAGGGCGTCGATCGCCTCATCGGTGGCGTCCTCTCGGCGGACTGGGACTCGGTGGCGTCGTACGTGCCATCCACCTCGTCGGCCGCCCCCGAGCAGATCCACTTCGCGGACGCGACACCCACCCGTCCGAAGGGTTCCTTCCTGCTCTTCCCGAACCTCGGGTACCTGCAGCAGCTCGGGACGATGATCGGTGCGCAGCTCTACTCGCGGCTCGGCACGGATCTATCGCTCCAGAACAAGCTCCTCATGTACCTGGAGGGAACCGAGGGCGTCATCGACATCCCCGACGCACAGAAGGTGAAGTTCACGGACCCGCGGAGCGGCTTCACGTACGTGGCCCGCGTGTACGGCCCCGACACCGTCGACGGCCGAACCTTCGACTCCGGGATCGCCTCGCGCATGCTCGACCACGCCAACAAGCTCCTCACGATGGCCTACCAGGTGGAGGTCGACAACACCGGCGCCCCCGTGCTCGACCAGTTCGGCCGCCCGACACCCAAGCTCGACTCGTCGGGCCAGCCGATCCTGAGTGACGACACGACCGCCGCCAGCGGCTTCAACGACTATGTCGGGCTGCTCGACTCGACCGTGGAGGTCGCGCGCCGCGTGAGCCACGGTGCCGGCGTCGATCTCTCGCCCACCGGCAACACGTTCTAGTCTCGAGTTTGGCGCTTTTTCGCCGCAGAAGCTGCGGCTTCATCGTGAACAGGAGGGTTGTGCGAACCTCGGACTCGGTCCATCGGGCTTCAACGGTCGCGCGTCCGAACCTTACCGGGTGCGCAGCGGGCGCCGGTCTCCCCGGTCTTTCTCGTGGCTTTCGGTCTCCGTGGCAGATCGTGATCTGTTCTGCCAAAAACTGCACAAGTCGAGTCTAGTGACCAGGAGCGCTACGACGTGGGCTTCTTGACGTAGCCCTTGTCGACGAGGGACGTGAGCCCCGTCGCGACCTCGAGATCCGTCAGGGTCGAGCCGTCGAGCAGCGTGCGAAAGGTTGCGCCGTTCAGCGCGGCCTGGACGATGTCGAGCTCCGCAGGCGTGAGGTCGCGCAGCGGCTTCGTGATGGGCGTCACCATCTCGAGCCGCGCGGTGGGGGCGGGGAGCTTGCGCTTGATGTGCTCGAACTCGTCACGCTGGCGGAACCCCTCCATGAGCACCTCCGTGACCGACGCGTTGAGCGGTGTCTCGAACTTCCGCGTGCTCGGAGGCTCGAGCTCGAACGAGCCGCGGTCCCAGATCAGCATTCGATAGAACGCCTTCAGCGGGGCGAGCGGGACCTCCTTGCCGTTCTGCTCGACGGTCACGTAGTGGATTAGACCCTGGTCGAGGAAGATCCTTCCCCCTTCCTGACCCGCCTCCACGACGAGCACCCCCGACTTTCGCGAGGTGCCGAAGAGCTGAAGGAGATCCGGCAGCGGGATCTCCTCCAGGCTGCCCCGCATGCGGCTCTCGCCTCCCTCCGTCGAACGCCGGGGCGGCGCTGGCTTCGGGACGGCGGTGTCTGCAGCCTTGCGCACGCCAGCAGTCGAATCCTCGGCGGCCATTGCGATGACCTTCAAGATATTGCTTCCGATAAGAACACGGTCGCCCTCCTTCAGCCATCCCTTCACGATGCGCTCGCCGTTCACGAACGTGCCGTTCGTGGAGCCCAGGTCCTCGATGTGAATCTTGCCGTCGCGCAGCTCGATCTTCGCGTGCTTACGCGAGACCATCTCTTCGACGAGCACCATGTCGAGGTCGCTCGAACGCCCCACCACGATGGGGTGGTTCTCATCGATCGGGAATTCCCCGCCCTGGTACTTCCCGGAAATGAACCGAAGGGCAAGCCTGGCTCTCGGGGAGCCTTTTGGGGGAGCCGCTGGCATTCCTAGGGGATCTTGCATCTGAGCTTATCCCGGGAGACCAACTTTAGGGCCCGAGCCAGGCGGAAGTGCTCGCACGTGCGGACGACAAAGATAGGATCCGCAAAAGGAATCGGTCAAGCTCCGCTCCACTTACGCACGTGAGCCCGCCGGGGCGGCCTCCGGACTGACAGTGCCAGTGTCGCGCGCCTCACGCGAGCGTTCATTCGCGGCAGGGTCCGGCCGAGCAAGGGGGAGCCGGGCCGTCGCGGGCTCGAAGGCAGGCAAAACGATGGCAAAAGTGGAGCCCTCCCCCGGCTGAGAGGTGACCTCGATATGCCCGCCCATGGCCTGGACCATCCTCTGACTGATGGCCAGACCGAGGCCAGTCCCCCGAGGTTTCGTGGTGAAGAAGGGGACGAACAGGTGCTTGAGCACGTCCTGCGGGATCCCCGGACCCTGGTCCTGGACCACGATTTCTACATATCCCGGGCCAGACACCGCAGCCTTTCGCCGGGTCGTGACCCGCACTTCCCCCGTGGTCCCCATGGCCTCCTCGGCGTTGTTCACCAGGTTCATCAGGACCTGGCGCAGCTGCTCCTCGTCCACCCGGGCAGGTGGGAGGGTGTCGTCTGTCGCCAGGACAAGCCGGGTCGATTTGTCCTGGCTGGAGGAGAGGACCTGAAGGGTCCGACGAACTGCGGCGTTCACGTCCACCAGGCCGGGGTTGCCCTTCGAGGGCCTCCCGTAGTCCAGGACCGACCGGACCACGCGGTCGAGGCGGTCCACCTCCTCCAGGATGATACCGATGAACTCGCGGGTGGTGGGGTCGAGCTCGCTGCCTTCGCCCGGCTCCCCGAGGTACTGAGCGGCGCCCTTGATCGCCCCGAGCGGGTTCTTCACTTCGTGAGCGAGGCCAGCCGCCATCTGGCCGAGGGCGGCGAGGCGGTCGCGCTCCTGGAGCCGGCGATACTGGCGCGAGTTCTCGACGACGATACCGATCTGCAACGCGAGGGATTCGAGCAGAGCGACGTCCTCGCCGCTGAACGCGTCGCTGACACGGTCGTCGACGAGCACGAGCATGCCGACGAGCTCCGAGCCCTCGGAGCGAACACCGAGGCACACGCCGCTCTTGTACAGCTCGAGAAGCTCCGCGGCCGCGAGGAGACGCTCGTCCGCTTCTGCCGCGCGCGCCTGCCCGTCGCGGCGCCGTTCGAACACGTCCGCCGCGACGCCCTCGAGAACGACCGAGCCGGAGTCGAGCCGCTCGACCAGGGGACGCAGCGCGACGCCGTCCAGGTGCACGGGGGGCCTGAGCCCGAACGACGCGGCGAGCTGAAAATCGGAGCCCATGGGATCGCGCAGGAAGATGGCGGCTCCGGTGGCGCGCCGCGAGTCTTCGAGCGCGGCGACGACGACCTCGAGCATCTCATCGACTTCCAGCACGTGAACGAGTGCCTGCCGGGCCCTGCCCACGGCGCGCTCCAGATCGACGCGCTCACGAAAAGCCCGGTGGATGTAGGCGGCGACGACGTCGCGCAGCGGCTCGAACAGGGTGAGCATCCCGATCGCGGCGAGGGTCGCGTTCAGGTACATCGTGTTGAATCCGCCGATGAGTTCCGCGAAGACGTACCAGATCCCGGCGAAGGCAAACGCGACGGCCGTGGAGACGAGGGCGCGCCCGAGCATCTCGTACAGGTCGAGTAGCCGCTCGCGGATGAGCGACTCGGCGAGCACGTACAGGAACACTATGCTGAGGACGGCTCCAACGGGCGGCAGCGGCGCGCCGACGAACCAGAGGAAATCCGCGAGGCTGAACAGAGCAGCAGCCGCGCCGATGAGCACCAGGAACCGCACGCGTCTCTGTGTCGCACGAGAACGGCTGCGCGTGCCGCGTAGCCAGAGCGAGACGAGACCTGCCGCGATCAGGCCGAACACATAGAGAAAGACGAGGCCACGCGAGAAGCCGCTGCCGTGATACGGCGACAGGATCAGCAGGACCACGGGCACCGCGAGGACGCCCGCGACGCGGAGCAGCGGTGACTTCTCGCCGGCCCGCTGCGGGAAGATCGCCTCGAAGAGGTGGAGCGCGAACTGCGGCAGGAGCACCGCGAGTACGGCGGTGAAGCGCCACCACAGGAGCGCCTGGTGCACGAAGTGGTAGAGCCACTGCGCGAGGTACCAGAGCCCCATGTCCAGGGAGAACAGCGCGAAGAAGATCTGCGCGCGCCCCTTCCGCCCGCGGAGCAAGATGGATGCCGCGATGATCACCGCGAGCGCCCCGCAAAGGAGCGACGTCCTCGTCCTTAGATCCACGCTAGGAGAGTAGCGCGGTCGTCAGATGCGGGCGACATCGCGGGACACCATGCCCGAAATGGGTGAAAGGCCAGCCGTTTCCGACCCAGGAGGACGTCAACGCGGGGGCGCGATACAGCATCCGGTGACGCAGGAGAGGCCGCTCGCACAGGGCGGCAAGCAGTCCTGACCACACGCCGCGACCCCCATCGGGCACGACGGGACCACGCAGGCGCTGCCCGGGTTGCCGCAGCTCGACGGCGGCTCGCGCCTGCCGACGCAGACCTCGCACGGGTCGCACAAGTTCTGACAGGTCGGGACCTGCGTGCACGGCTTGCAGCGTGTCGGGTCCGAGACGTGCGCGAGATCGCAGGAGGGGTTGCCCGCGGCGTCCGCCGATCCGAGGAACACCGACGTCGGGCCGCCGAAGTCGCAGCAGCCGAAGCAATCGCAGCCGTTCGGAGTGAGGGGCCCGCACACCGTCTGACACTTGGGTGATTGAGAATCCGTGCATGACGCGCCGTGCGGGAGCTTCATGGATGGATCGAAGGCGCACGCCACGCCCTCCGGCGCCAGCGGATCGCACTTGTGCGACCAGACGCAGTCGTCGTTGCCGAAGCCCTCGTCCTGGTCGAAGTAGCAATCCAGCGTGCAGGCGCCGCGACCTGGTCGCACGCTCGCGAAGGTCGTCTCGGAATTCTGGCAGGGGCCGAGGCATTCCGGGTCGTCCATGTCGACCTTTCCATCATGGTCGTCGTCCTCGCAGTTGCCGCACGCGGCGACGACTCCGGCGCACGACACCTGCACGCACGGCCCTGGACGCGCATCCGCGCGGACGTCGACGTGCGCGTCCGCCACGGGGGGACGACCTGCGGCGGCGTCGCCGCCGGTGGTGCTGCTCGACGGACGCTCTGCGCCGATGAAGGCGTCGTGCGTGCACCCCCCGAACACCACGAGAGCGGCGGCGAGCGCCGTGGCCGCGGCCCGGGTGCTTCGAGTCATCGTACGCCGACGATAGCCGCGATCTTGCTCCGGTGCGCGGAACCCGGGAACGCCTTCAGGAAGCGGTCCCCGCGAGCCACGGCTTGCGCGTGACGCCCGAGGTTCGAGAGCGCCTCGATCGCCAGGACCTCGCGCTCCTGGACCAGCACGCCGTGCGGGTAGAGCAGGCGGTGCTGCTCGCAGAGCGACAAGGCGCGCGCGGGGTTCGACGACAGCGCGCTCTGCGCGGACCCGATGAGCTCCGTCTCGGAAGGCTTCACACGTTCTTGCGCGGCCGAAGCCGACGGCGCGATCACCGCCGGAGCGCCAGGAGCCGGCGCTGGCTCGGCCGGCGGAGCAGGCTCTTCCGCGGGCGCGCTCGCCGACGACGCGGGACGCGTCGCGGGCTCCGCACCCGGTGGCGCGACCACGACGCTCGACACCGCGGGGGCAGCGGTGAGGGAATGACCGGGCGCGGACGGCATCAACAGATACGCAGCTGTAGCCACGGTCGCCGCAACGGCGGAAACCACGGCGAGCTTCACGGCACTCGATGCGCCGACGGCAGTCGCCGCGCCCGGGCCGCCCGCAGTCGTGCCCGTACCGGCGGGCGCGCCGGGGGTTCCGGGCAACACTGGACCGATGAGCGGAAGAAGGCGCGCCTCGAGGAGCGCGAGCTCTTCCCGGCTGCCGACATCTCGCCGCGACGCTTCCACGAGCGTCGCGAGCCGCCGCTCGCCGCGAGTGGCGCCGTCCTTCGAGAGCCGCGGCGGATCGGCATCGCTGCTCACGACGCGCCCCCCTTCTCGTCGTTCGCGAGTGCCTCGGTCAGGATGGCCCGCGCGGCGTGCAGCCGCGAGTACGCCGTCTGCAGCGGGCACTCGAGCACCTCGCTCACTTCCTTCATCGTCATGCCTTCGATCTCGTAGAGAACGAAGACGCGCCGCTTCGGTTCGTCGAGGCGGGCCAGGAGAAAATCCAGAGTGGACCGGGCCTCGACGTGCTGCTCGCCGTCCTGGACCCTGTCGCGGTCTCCGAACTCCGTGCCGACGACGTCCATCACGACCTCACGCCGCACGTGGGCTCGGCGAAAGTGATCGGACGCGGCGTGCTGGCAGATGCGATAGAGCCAAGTGCGCACCGATGAGAGGCCCTCGAAGCCCTCGATCTTCCGGTGCACGGTGACGAAGACTTCCTGACAGACGTCCTGCAGGTCGGCGTCGCGAACGCCGAAGTATCTGAGGACGCGGAAGACATAACGGCCGTGTTCATCGAAGACCTGTCGCGAGGTGAGACGCGGAGGAGTCATGGGCTGCCTGGGCCGGTCTCGCGTGCCCAGGTGGGCAAAATCGGCTTGAATCTAATTTCGCAGTTGTTAGGGGGCCGCGGGGACGCAAATTATCATCGGCCAGCTGGTACGCATGGCGGCTAGAGCCCGAGCGCCAACCCGATGAACGATTCGGCCGAAAATAGCCCGGTTCGGAAGACGGAGACGGCGCCCCCAGCCGAGTCCCGGTAGACGAAGCGATACCGCGATAGCAATACGTCGCCGCCGAGCCCAAGGAGGAGCGAGAGGGGGCCGGCGACACGAAAGGCGAGTGCCGCGCGCGGTCCCAACCCGGCTATCGCCTCGTCGGCGGTCGCCGTCTGGAAGAGACCCACGCCCGCGGCGTGAAGCGCGAGGAGCCGCGCTCCAAGCCCGAGATCGCCGCGAAAGCGTCCGCTTCCGCTGGCGAAACCGAACGGATACGCTGCAAGCTCCGCCGCCCAGCCGGTGAAATGAGCCGAAGGGCGTACTTCGGACACATCCTGAGCGGAATAAATGGAGACGGACAGCTCGACGCGAAACCGCTCCGGTGGAATCGCAGCGACGCCGAACCTTCCCCCGGCGTCGAGACGCGGCATGACGAAGGCGATGCCTTCGACGGCCGCGAACGGTTCGAGGTGCCAGCGGGCGCGGGGAGGCTCGGGCGGAACGGAGATCACCGGACCCGCGACGGGCCGCGGCTCGACCGGCGGGGGTGGGCTCGAGGCAGCGCCCTCTCCGTGCGTGTCCGCGGCGGGAGCCTGGGCGGCGCGCTCCTCGGCGATGCGCTTGCGGCTCACGTCGAGCATGATGCCGAGCGCGAGCGCGACGGAGTCGTTCAGCGCCGAGCAGTCGGCGGCTCGAGTGACGAGCTCCCGGTCGCCAAGGCTCGTGCCGTCGGCGCGCCGCATCTCTATCGACGCCACCCAGCGATCGCGCGCACCGCGTCTCATCCGGCCCACGACGACGAGATCGGCCTTCTCCCCCTCGACGAAGACGTGGCGCTGCCAGCGACGATTCACCGCCGTCTCGAGCCCGGCGCGGTCGATGCACGACTCCGCGCCTGGCTCGCGCTCCCACACCAGCCGCGCCGAGACACCGTTCGTGTCGTCCGCACGGGCGCTCTGTGCCCCGAGGAGCGCCGCGGCCACGAGCAAGAAGCCCGAATAGAGCGAGGGTGAACGGCTCATCTCGGCGAGGCGGAGACGCGCCCGAGGAGCAACCTCCGTTTCGCGCCGCGCCCCTTTCCGATGACGAAGGCTCGGGTCGCGGCCTCGACGAAGGATTCCCTCCGGGGCTCGTCGCGCAGGTGCAAGAACCCGAGCGGCTGCTTTCGAGCGACGCGGTCACCGACCCGCACCGCGAGCTCGATCCCCACCGCGGGATCGATCTTCTGATCGACGCGGGTGCGCCCCGCACCCATCTCGACCGACAGAAGGCCGATCGCGAGCGCGTCGATCCGAGTGACCATTCCCGCGGCCTTCGCGAGCACGGGCACGCGATGTGGCGCGCGCGGCAGACGCGAAGGATCGTCGATGGCTCGCGGGTCGCCGCCGTGTGCCGCGACCATCCTGCGGAAGACGTCGAGGCCCGCTCCACTCGCCAGCGCGGTCTCGACGCGACATCGTGCAGCGCCACGGCTGTGCTCAGAGCCCGAGAGGACGAGCATCTCCGCGCCGAGCGCAAGCGTGAGCTCCACTGTGTCGGGGGGGCCGCCCCCGCGAAGGACGTCGAGGGCCTCGCGGACCTCGAGCGCATTTCCGACCATCACGCCGGTCGGAGACGACATGTCCGTCACCAGCGCCGAGACCCGCTTGCCCGCGCGCGAGCCCACCCGCACCAGCGCGCGCGCGAGCCGCTTCGCGGCCGCCACGTCCTTCATGAACGCACCGCTTCCTGCCTTCACGTCCAGGACGAGCGCGTCGATTCCCTCGGCCAGCTTCTTCGACAGGATGCTCGCGACGATGAGCGGGATCGACTCGACCGTCCCGGTGACGTCGCGCAGCGCATAGATGCGGCCGTCGGCGGGGGCGAGCTCCTTCGTCTGTCCGATCATCGACACGCCCACCTTCGCGACGATCCGCTCGAATGCGCGCGCGTCGAGGCGGGTGCGGTAGCCCGGGATCGCCTCGAGCTTGTCGAGCGTCCCGCCGGTGTGTCCGAGTCCACGGCCGGAGATCATGGGCACTGCCACGCCGCAGGCGGCCACCGCCGGGGCGAGGCACAGGCTGAGCTTGTCGCCGACACCGCCCGTCGAGTGCTTGTCCACCTTCGGCCGATGGACCGAGGCGAGCCCCAGGACCTTACCGGAGGCCAGCATTGCCTCCATTAGGGCGGTCGTCTCGGCGTCGTTCATGCCGCGCAGGAGCACGGCCATCAAGAAGGCGCTCATCTGGTAGTCGGCCACGACGCCGCGGTCGAAGCCCTCGATGAACGCGCGAACCTCGGCGGGCTCGAGAGCGCCTCCATCGCGCTTCCTCACGATGAGCGGGATCGGATTGATGGCGCGGACTCCTCTCGCCAGCGTAACACGCGCGCGACCGCCTCCCGGATCTTCGGCAAGGCCCTGGCCGATGATGCTATAAGCCGAGCCTTCCGTGGGAAAGACGCGAGCAGGAAGGCCCGCGGGGCGATTCACCCAGCACCGGCGGCTCGACCGTCTTCGCGACTTGCTCGCTCGCCATCCGCGCGGGCTCGAGCTCGACGACCTGGCCAGCGCTCTCGACGTCACGACGCGGAGCATCCGCCGCTACCTGAAGGAGATGGGGCGGGAGTACGACCTGGAAGCCGTCCCGACGCGCGGAGGCGGTCCTCTCCTCTGGCGGATTCGCGCCGGAGAGATCCCGCGCCGGGTGGAGCTGCGGCGGACGCAGGCCTACGCGCTGCTCGCAGCCAGGCGTGTCTTCGAGCCTCTGCGCGGGTCAGCGCTCTTCGAGGAGATCGACCTGGCCGTCAACAAGCTGCTCGCCATCGCTCAGCGGCCGGGGCGCGGCCCCAACGCCGGGATCGCCGACGCGCGGCTCGAGGAGAGGTTCCTCTACATCCCCTTCGCGCCCAAGCACTACCGCGAGAAGACCGACGAGCTCGACGACCTCTTCCAGGCGGTGTCCGATCTACGTCCGCTCAGCTTGCTCTACCGCAGCGCGGGCAAGGAGCGCGAGGAGCGCATCACCATTCACCCCTACGCGATGGTGCTGCACAGGGACTCGATCTACTGCGTGGGCCTCTCCGTCGAGCGCGGCGAGATCCGCACCTTCCTCCTGGACCGCATGCGAGACACGCAGGCGGCGGCCATGGAACGCTTCGAGCTCCCCGCGGACTTCACCATCGACGACTACTTCCAGGGTGAGTTCGGGATCTGGAAGAGCACCGAGCGCTACAAGGTCGTCATCGACTTCGACGGACACGCGGCCGAGTACGTGCGAATGCGGCGCATCCACCCGACGCAGAAGCTCGCGGCGACGGCAAACGGTGTCCGGCTGACCATGACCGTCGGCAACCTCACGCAGCTCACGAGCTGGGTCCTCGAATACGGTCAGAGCGCGAGGGTCATCGAGCCGCCCGAGCTCGTCCAGCGTGTGAAGTCGGAGCTCGAAGGCGCGCTGAAGAGCTACGCGAGCAGCAAAAAGAAGCCGTAGTACGGCGAGTCGATCTCGAGCCCGCCGCTCGCAGGGCAGGCTCAGCCGGGCTTCGCTTGATCCCGGTAGTAACGATAGAACTGCAGCACCTTCACGACGTACTGCCGCGTCTCCTCGAAGGGCGGGATGCCGCCGTGCGAGATGACGGCGTTCTCACCGGCGTTGTAGCCGGCCAGCGTGAGCTCGATGTCGCCGTTGAAGAGGTTCGCGAGCACCCGCAGGTAACGAACGCCGCCGAAGATGTTCTGTCGTGGGTCGAAGACGTCGCTCACCAGCATTCGCTCCGCTGTCTCCGGCATGAGCTGCATCAGGCCTCGCGCATTCGTTCGCGAAACAGCCCTCGGATCGAACCCGCTCTCCACGCGAATCACCGCGCGGACCAGCTCCTCGGGTATCTGGTAGAGCGCCGCCGCCTGGTGGATGTATTCGTCGAACCGGGTGACGTTACCGACGGTGTCACCGCCACGACCAGGTGTGACAGCGGTCGTCTCGGAGCTTCGCGCGTAGAGCTTGCCCTTCTTCTCGCGGTTCGAGAAGTGGATGACCCCGTCCTGATCGGTGTACTGGTAGATGTCGGCGCGGCTCTGGCTCGCGACGAGCAAGAGGCCCACGAGCGGGGCGACCGAGCGAAGGGCGAACGGAGCGGAGCGGGCGGCGCGCGAGGCGGTCACGGTTTATCGACTCACCATCATAGTCGATCCGACTCGAGGGACGCGAGCCTTCCCCCAAACGCCCGAACGCACGCGGTAATTCACCCGCGTCAGTACGTCTCGATCCCGGCTTCGATAAGGGATCAGGTGACGGCGAGCGGTAGCCGCACGACGAAGCAGGTGGGCCAGCTCGGCGTATCCTGAACCGTGATGGTGCCGCCGTGCGCAGCGACGGCGAGCCGGCAGAAGAAGAGCCCGATGCCGGTCGTCCCGTGCTCCGCGACGTTGCCGGAGAACTTGTCGAAGATGGTCTCGCGGTCGCTTCGCGGGATGGCGGGGCCGTCGTTGCAGACGCGGATCTCCGCGGCAGCGCCAGCGTGCGCCTCGATGAGCACGCGCCCGCCCTTGCCCGCGTGGCGCAGTGAGTTCTCAACGAGGTTCTGGAAGACGCGGCAGAGCAGGGTCTGATCGCCGGTGAGCACGAGGCTCTGCGCGCCGCTGACGTCCAGGCCGAGAGCAATGCCGCTCGTCGCCGCATGGTTCGCGTAGTCGGCGACGATGTCCTTCAGCAGCGAGACGACGTCCACGCGCTCGCGCCTGGGGCGGAGAGGACCCGTGCGTTCGGAAGTGACGAGATGATCGATGTACTGCTGGATCCGCCGCACAGCGCGCTCGGCGCCGCGCAGCGTCGCCAGCGCCTCCGGGCCCGCTGCCGCGAGGTCGTCCTCCAGCAGCTTCATGCTGAGATCCAGAACTGCGACGGGGGTCTGCAGATCGTGGAGCGCGAGCTGGATGAACTCGAGCTGGGCGGCGCCAGCCGCGTACCCTGCGGGTGCCTTTT
>Ga0265334_10000406_pt1 | contig 22638 bp, 24 predicted proteins | sample 42023metaG_FD_192442 | JGI IMG/M metagenome (GOLD analysis project Ga0265334, IMG submission 192442) | Rhizosphere microbial communities from Carex aquatilis grown in University of Washington, Seatle, WA, United States - 4-20-23 metaG | ecosystem: Host-associated > Plants > Roots > Rhizosphere... | reverse complement strand
TCCTTAGTCCACAAGCATGGCGAGCCGGCAGCGCCGGCGGGCTCGGCTACCACGAGCACATCCGACGCCGATACCGCGCCGCCCACGCCGGAGTCGTCGTCGGCATCCGCGGCCGCGCAAGCGGAGCAGCTGCGTCCCGCAGAGCGGGCCCCGGTGCCAGCTCCTGCACTTACACCCGCGCCGGTTCCGGCACCGGCGACCCCGGCTGCATCTCCGTCTGTCACACCCCGGACCAGTGCCCCGACGCCGCCAGCGGTCGAACCGGCTCCGCCTGCACCGGCAGCAGTTGTCCGATCCGACGCTCCGGCGCCTGTGAAGCAGCACCAGCTGCCGCCGGCTCAGCAGCACATCGATCATGATCAGATGGCCGCAGCCGTGCTGCCCAAACCTGCTGCTGAGACATCCGTACCCGTGCCCGCAGCGAACGCGGCTGAGATGCGGTTGCCGCTCCAAGTGCACATCCGCGCAACGTCATGGGTCCATATTGAGGATGCCAACGGCAAATTATTGATCTCGCGCATGATGCATCCAGGCGATAACCAGCGGGTGATGGGACCTGCGCCTTATCTAGTGTTCGTCGGCTATGCGCCCGGTGTTGATCTCCAATATGGCGATGCGAACATCGATCTTCAGCCCTACTCGCGGGACAACTCGACGGCGCGTCTGAAAGTGCCGACGGAGACGCCCCAGTAATTCCGCGCGATTTGTCGCGCCCGCCAGTCAAGATTATTTAGAACTTCAGCATGAGTACGCGCATTCAGGCCATTCGCGGCATGAACGATGTTTTGCCCGCGGATACCGGGCTGTGGCAGCACGTTTATCACGTGGCCGCCGAAGTTTTTGCCGCCTATGGTTACGGCGAGCTGCGGCTGCCGCTCGTGGAGCGTACCGAGCTGTTCAAGCGCGCGGTTGGCGAAGTCACTGACATCGTCGAAAAGGAGATGTACAGCTTCGAGGATCGCGGCGGCGAGCACTTGTCGCTGCGACCCGAACTGACCGCCGGGATCGTGCGTGCGGGCATCGAGCACGGCTTGCTGCACAACCAGCAGCAGCGAGTCTGGTGCACCGGGCCGGTGTTTCGCTATGAGCGTCCGCAGGCGGGCCGCTACCGGCAGTTCCACCAGCTCGATGTCGAGGCGTTCGGACTCGCTGGTCCCGATGTCGATGTCGAAATCATCGCGATCGCTGCGCGGTTACTGAAGCGCCTCGGCGTTACTGGTTTCGCGCTGCAGATCAATTCGCTCGGTACGCCGGCTGCGCGCGCCGCTTATCGGACCATGCTGGTTGACTATTTGCGCGGCCACGAGAGTTTATTGGATGAGGATTCAAAGCGGCGCTTGCACACCAACCCGCTGCGCGTGCTCGACAGCAAAGCACCGGCGATGCGCGAGATCGTCGCCGCCGCGCCGCGGCTTCTCGATCACCTTGATACAGAATCCGCCGCGCACTTCGATGCCGTACGCCAGGGCTTGAGCGACCTGAGCATCGATTGCGTCGTCAACCCACGGCTGGTGCGCGGACTCGATTACTACACGCGCACGGTATTCGAGTGGATCACCGACCAGATCGGCGCGCAGGACGCCATCTGCGCCGGTGGCCGTTATGACGGACTAGTCGAGCAGCTTGGTGGTTCGCCGACGCCGGGCATCGGTTTCGCTATCGGTGTCGAGCGTCTTATTTTGCTGCTGCAAAAGCAGAGTGCGGCGGTCCCCGACACGGCTCCGCACGTCTATCTGTGTGCTTTCGGTGCGCAGGCGGAGCGCGCGGCGCTGTCGTTCGCGGAGCGCCTGCGCGATGCGCTGCCTGGCCTCCGCCTGATGCTGAATGCCGGCGGCGGCAAGCTTGGCGTTCAACTCAAGCGCGCGGATCGCTGCGGCGCGCGGCTGGCGCTGATTCTCGGCGACGACGAAGCGGCGCAGCGTCGCATTCAAGTAAAATTCCTGCGCGAGGAAGCTGAAGCGTTCCAATGTGAATGGGACGCCTGCGCGGCGCGGCTGGCGCCGTTGGTGAACCTCTCGCTTTCTGCATAACTGAGAACATTCCGTGAGCACCCATTACGAAGAAGAAGCCCAGGTCGAGGAGCTGCGTCGCTGGTGGCGCGAGAACTGGATGGCGCTGGCGCTTGGCGTCGCGCTCGGACTGGCCGCGATTTTCGGCTGGCAAGCCTGGAACGGACACAAGGATGCCCACGCGGTGCAGGGCTCGCAGATGTTCGACGATCTCAAACATATGCTCGGTGAGCACAAGGGCAGCGAGGCGGAAGCGATCGGCAAGAAACTGATCGACGATTTTGCGGACACACCCTATGCGGCGAATGCGCAACTGTTACTCGCGCAGGACGCTTTCGATGCGGCTAGATATGAAGATGCGCGGCAGCGGCTGCAATGGATCAAGGATCACAGCAAAGATGGTGGCATCATCGATATCGCGCGGCTGCGTCTGGCACGCGTATTTTGGGAAATGGCCAAGTACGACGATGCACTCGGACAGCTGTCCGGCAATCAGCCGGCGTTCGACGGACTCTATGCCGAACTGCGCGGAGACATCTTGCTCGCGCGTGGCGATCGCGCCGCGGCGCGCGCTGCCTACGGTATTGCGCTGAACCATCTAGGCGACAAGGCTGATCGCACTTCGCTGCAGAAGAAATACGACGCGTTGGCGGACGCGGCCGGAACCAAGCCATGACCCTGGGTCCGCGGCGGGTCGCCGCCGTCGCCGCAGCGGTTCTTGTCATTGCGGGTTGTTCCAGCAAAGGCAAGACGCGCGAGCCGGCACAGCTTTCGGACATTCCAAAACCCGCGCTGAAGATCCATTCGGCTTGGTCGCATGGCGTCGGCAATGGCAGCGGCGGCATGTATGCAGGCCTGCGCGTGGCAGTGGGTGAGGATGCGGTCTATGTGGCCAGCGCCGATGGCGAGGTGGAGGCGTTGCGGCCGGATTCCGGAAAACGATTGTGGCGGGCCAAGACCAAGGCACGCGTAATTTCCGGTCCCAGCATCGACGGCGATGTCGTACTCGTCGGTACGCTCGGCGCGCAGGCGATCGCGCTGAAGCGCAGCGACGGTACCGAGCGGTGGCGGGCAGGTGTCTCTAGCGAAGTATTGGCGCCACCGGTCGGCGACGGCGATACCGTCGCGGTGCGCTCCGGAGACGGACGCATTTTCGGATTCGATGTCGCCACCGGCAATCGTACTTGGAGCTTCGATCGCACCGTGCCGAACCTGACGCTGCGCGGACTCTCCGCGCCGCTCGTCAGCGACGGTCGTATTTTCGCCGGTCTCGATAATGGCCACGTCGTCGCACTCGGGCTCGGCGACGGCCAGCTTGCATGGGAACAGGCGATCTCAGTTCCAAGTGGTCGCACCGAGCTCGATCGCTTGACTGATATCGACGCCGATCTGCTGCCGGGTGGGCCTGGCCTGTTCGTGGTCACTTATGGCTCCGATCTGGCATTGCTCGATCCGTCGAACGGGCAGTCGATCTGGCGCCGCTCCGTGAAAAGCTATACCGGCATGGCGTTGAGCGAAAACCGTTTGTTCGTGACCGACAACGACGGCTTTGTCGAGGCTTTCGACACTGAATCGGGTGCGCAAGTTTGGAAGCAAGAGGGTCTGAAGTATCGCCAGCTTTCCCCGCCCGCGTTCTTCAACGGTTACGTCGTCGCGGGCGATTACCAGGGCTACCTGCATTGGCTGTCGCCTGAAGACGGTCACTTTGTCGCCCGCACGCGCCTCAGCAGCCATGCGATCACTGCGCCCCTGGTCGTCGGGCCAAAGTATCTCTATGCGATGGACGTTAAGGGTGAAGTCGCCGCGATCGAGGCCGCACCGGCGCGCTGAAGCGTCCCGGCTCTATCATGGACACGCCGAAATCCGCAATCCCGGTGCTGGCACTGGTCGGCCGGCCGAATGTCGGCAAGTCCACATTCTTTAATCGCCTTACCGGCACCCGTGATGCGCTGGTTGCGAACATCCCCGGACTCACGCGCGACCGTCAGTACGGACGCGGCGAATTCGAAGGACGGCATTTCATCGTGGTCGACACCGGCGGACTCAGTCCTGAATCCGCCGATCCGATCGCGGCGCTGGCCGAGCAGCAGGCGCAGCTGGCAATCGACGAAGCTGACGAAGTGCTGTTCATCGTCGACGCGCAAGCCGGCCTGCTGCCGTCGGACCGGGACATCGCCGACTATCTGCGGCGGCTCGGCAAACCAGTGCGCCTGCTCGCGAACAAAGCCGAGGGCATGGGCAAGGCGACAGTCGCAGATTTTTTTGCGCTCGGTCTCGGCGAACCCGAACCGGTTTCCGCCGAGCATGGCGATGGTGTGCCGCCGCTGCTGCGCGCACTGCTGGCGAACGTGCCGCCGTCGGAAGATGCGGGCCCTAGTGATGACGGCACCATTCGCGTTGCCATCATCGGCCGTCCAAATGCGGGCAAGTCAACGCTCGTCAACCGGCTGATCGGCGAGGAGCGCATGCTTGCCTCCGACCAGCCCGGCACCACGCGGGACTCGATCAGTGTGCCGTTCGAGTGGGAAGGGCATCGCTTCACGCTGATGGATACCGCCGGCATCCGGCGCCGTGCGCGCGTGTCCGAGGTCATCGAGAAATTTTCGATCGTCAAGGCACTGCTGGCGATTGAGCGCGCGCATGTGGTCATCTCGGTGGTCGATGCGCAGGAGGAAATCGGTACGCAGGACGCGCGGCTGATGGGTCTCGTCGCGCATCACGGCCGCGCCATGGTGCTGGCAATCAACAAATGGGATCACCTGGATCCCGACAAGCGCAAATTCGTCAAAGACATGGTGGACTATCGTCTGCCGTTTCTCGATTACGTGCCGCTGCATTTCATATCCGCGCTGCACGGTTCCGGCCTGCGCGAATTGATGGAGGATGTCGTCGCTGCGTACGAGGCGACCACTCGCGAACTGCCGACGCCCGAACTCACGCGCGTACTGGAAGAAGCGGTCGAGCGCCATGCGCCGCACGCTGTGCTCGGGCGCCGCATCAAGCTGCGTTACGCGCATCAGGCCGGACGCAATCCGCCGGTCGTCATGATCCATGGCAACCAGACCGAAAAACTCAAGGATTCATATAAGAGCTACCTTGCCAACGTGTTCCGCAAGGCGTTCAAGCTCACCGGTGTTCCGCTGCAACTGCAGTTCAAAACCAGCGACAATCCATTCAAGGGTCGCAAGAACGAGCTCACCGCGCGCCAGCAAATGAAGCGCAAGCGGCTGCTGGATCGAGCCAAAAACAGAAAGAAGTAGCGATTCGCTGGCAGCGATTTAAAAATCCGGCTGCTGCCAGAACAGCAGCTTGCCGTTCTCGAAGACAACGAAGCCCTGAGCGTTGGCGCCGCATTTTCCGTACTGCCACATCACGCGACCACGAGCTTCCACGTTGAAATGTCCGGTACCGAGCAGTTGCTCGACCTCTGCCGCATCCGCGCCGCGCCGTAATGCGCTCCAATTGTCGGCGTGTTTCCACGGTGCGTCGGCACCGAAGTCAAAGAGTCCTTTCGAGCATCCGGTTTCGCTGTTGGGCGCGGGTTCGGGCACTAGTCGATAACCTGGTGGCGGCACTACCGAGGGTGCTGGCACTGCAGGCGGCTCGCCGGGATTGGGCGGGGTAGCGAGCGATTCTTTAGAGTTTGCCGCCGGTGCGACCGTGTTCGATGGAATGGCAGAACATTGCGCTTGGAGTGTCGCGATCCGCGCCTTGAGCCCCGCGTTTTCCGCACGCAGATTCTCCAGCTCGTCCGCAGCCGCTGTGCCCTGCGTGCTTAGAGCAAGAACGGCGATGGTTACGAACGGCAGAAGACGCTGGATGAAATTCATTTGGATGCTGGCCTCGACACAATCGACGCGCCCGCGTTATCAGCTGGCACTAATCGCGGCGTAAGCCGGATGTTGAAGGAGCGCCACGCCGCTGTCACCGAAATAACACCGGCCAAGGTGATCAGCGCGATGACGCCCGGCCAGCCGGCGTGCGACCACACCGGCGCGGGCAGGACACCGCCGATGCTGCCGCCGATGTAGTAGCAGGTCACGTAAAGCCCGACCGCCGGGCCGCGTGCGGTCGGCGTCGCTTCGCTGACGAATGTGGTCGCGGTGATTTGCGCGAAGAATAATCCGATCGAGAACAGGCACAGCCCCGCGATGACCATTGGCAGACTCGGCGGCAACGTCAGCAGTAGTCCGCAGATCGCCAGCGCCCAGGCCAGCGTCAGCACGCGCCGATGGCCAAGCGCGTTGAGCAGGCGACCGGCGATTGGCGTGATGAGGCCGCTGACGACATAGACAATGAAGATGCCCGACAAAGCGCCCGGTCCAAGGTTGAATGGTGGCTGCGCGAGTGTCAGCGAGACATAGGTGAATCCCGCGATCAGTGAAAACAGGATCATGAAACCGGCGATGCAGGCGCCGCGCAGCGGGGCGAATGCCAGCAGCTCGCGCATACTCACGTGCGGCGAAACGCCGCCGGCGCGCGCTGGTTCCGGTGGTAGCCATGTGAAGATGATCAGGGCATAGATGAGCTGCATCAGCGTGAGTGTTACAAAGGCCAGCCGCCAGCCGGCGAATTCGGTGACGAGACCGGCCGTAAAGCGGCCGCCGAAGCCACCGAAAATCGTGCCGGCGATATATAACGCCGTGACCGACCGTGCTTCCCGTGCGGGCCACGCGTCGGCGGTGTAGGCCACGGTCACTGCAAAGATGCCTGGCAGCAGCAATCCTTCAGCGAAACGCGCTGCAATCATCTGCACGGCGTTTTGCGCAGCGGCAATGCCCAGCGTTGGTATACAGGACGCAAACGCCGCCCCGACGATGACACGACGGCGCCCGATGCGCTCGCTGAGCCGCCCCATGAACGGCGCGGCGAGCGCGACACCGATCGTTGCCGCCGATACGACAAGTCCCGCAAGTGCGGGGTTGCCACCGAGCCACGGGCGCAGCACCGGCAGCAGCGATTGCGGCGCGTATAACGTCGCAAAAGCGGCAGCGCCGGCGAGAAAGACGGCTAGACGGCGTGTATCCATCAGGTTACGGAGATGTGAACCGGCGTTCCGGAGTTTGGGCCCTGCCGTATTGACCAAACAGGCACTAGCTCCGCAATCCCATTCTTTCCAGGCGCGCATTGCGGACGCTGGCACAGATGGATTCTGCGATCGGCATGTCGTGCTCATGGTCGAAGTGAATTGCCAGTTCGACATGGCCGCTGTCCGCCAGCACAAAGCAGTACAGCGTCGGACCACGCTCGTCCTCCGTCGATCCGTGCAAACGATAGATTAGGAACAGGAGGCGTTCTCTCCAGGTTTCCCTGACGAAAGCGGCATCTGCGGTTGCCGTATTTTTGATACGCGCCAGGCGCTGACCCGCGCTTTCGTTGCCGGTGTTGCTCCAGATCGCTGCCCACGCCGTGAGACCTGGCCGCCACAGTACGAGATTGCCATCGGCAGTGCGCCGATTGAACTTCGCGGGCAGGAATAGCGACCATTCGCGATCCAGTGGGTGCCGGCCTTCGGCGACCGGAAAATCGGGGTGCAGCCTCTGCGCGCCCATGATCATCAACCAGGCACAATCCACAGCACCCCGCCGGTGACGGGACCGGTAAGGGGATATGCTCCCTCAAATGCTTCCACAATCGCCCCCAACGCAACCGTTGATGATTTTTTTGGGGCAATTAAAACAAAAATCCCCGGCCACAGGAAATGTGGCTGGGGATTTCACAAGTGATACGGCAAATTTTGCGTCGCGGGCCGACCTCGGCTAACCGCAAGTCGGACTCAAGGCATCGCGTCCTACCGTACTCGCAATTCGCGTATCCCTTAAATTCTCTCTACTTGGCGGCCGGAACCGAAGACGCAGCCGGCGGCGGCGTGACCGAAGAAGCGGCTGGCGGGGTTGCCGGTGCTTCGGCAGCCGGAGCAGCGGCAGGTGCCGGTGCGGCTGATTCCGCGGGGGCGGCGGCAGGAGCCGGAGCGGTTTCGGTCTTCTGCGAGCACGCGCCCAGGGCGAGAGCGGCAGCGGCGAGCAGAGCGGCGCAGGTACGATTGAAATTCACGGTCTCTTTCTCCAAGTTTCGTGAGGGCAAAAGGGCGGCGCTACGAGTGCCGCCGCGACTTAAGGCCGCACAGCATACCGTCAAATAATCGGCATGGCGAACGCGGCGGACATGGACAAGTGCGCCTCCCGCTTGCAATCCAACCTATTTGACGGTGATGGTGATCGGTGCGGAGACCACCGGCGGATCGAACGGTACATGGCTGCCGTCGGCGAACTCGATCTGGAGCGTATGTGAGCCCGCCGGCAGCGATAAGTCGGTTTCCATCTGTCCTTTACCGTAGTGCATAAGATGGCCGTTCGACGGGAGCGGTCCATCCTGCGGCGGCAGCGCGGAATCGATGATCAGATGGAAGTGTCCCGTGCCTGGGTCGAAAGTGCCGGCATTCGCGACTTTCAATCCTTCGACGCTGAAGCCGACCTTGAACGGGCTGCTTACGGTATCGCCATCCTTGATACCGACGAATCCGACCGTGACGTTGTCCGGCGCCTTCTGGCGCTGCGCGGGCGCTGCGGCGACTGGAGCCATAGTCGATTCCGGTGCCGCGGTTGATTGCTTGGAACAAGCGGCGAATGCAAGCGCTGACAGTACCAGCAGGGGTAAAGTCCGATTGTGGATCATTGGCGAGGTCCTCTCTGAGCTGGGGTAGTGGATCTGTTGCCACCCTTTTGACCACAACGATCAGGATAAGAGGGAACGGCAACAGGCCGTAAGCATAGACCGGTTTCCGTTTACCAAGTTTTCGTCACCACCTTCGTGTATGATGTCGGCAGTTTGTTGTCGGCGCTCCGGTTGCGCCCTGCTGATCGACTCTTATCTTCCGCAGCAAACCCGAGGCGCAATTCACTGAACGCGCCCAAGTCCATCATCTCTGCCTGAACCGGTTCCGCATGTCGCGGTGGGGCGGTCTCAGGAGTGTTTACATGTCGTTTTCCGATCTGGGCCTGTTGCCCGAACTACTGCGTGCTCTCGCCGACGAGGGCTATACGCAGCCCACACCTATTCAATCGCAGGCAATCCCGCTGGTTCTCGCCGGTCGCGACCTGCTTGCCGCCGCGCAGACCGGTACCGGCAAGACCGCCGCGTTCACACTGCCGCTGCTGCAACGATTCACTGCCGCCGGCGGTTCGCAACCTGTGGCGCGCGCGCTGGTGCTGGTGCCGACGCGCGAACTGGCGGCGCAGGTTGCCGATTCGATCCGGACCTATGGCCGTCATCTACGGTTGCGCACGGCCGTCATTTTCGGCGGTGTCGGCATCAATCCCCAGATCGACCTGCTGCGCCGCGGTGTCGACATCATTGTTGCCACGCCGGGCCGTCTGCTCGATCACCTTCAGCAGCGCACCGTGAACCTGTCTGGCATCGAGGTGCTGGTACTCGACGAAGCCGACCGCATGCTCGACATGGGTTTTATCCGCGACATCCGCCGCGTGCTGGCGGTACTGCCGAAGAAGCGTCAGAACCTCTTGTTCTCGGCGACCTTCAACAACGAAATCCGCGCACTTGCGGAAACCCTGCTGCACAATCCGGCGAGTGTCGATGTCGCGCCGCGCAACTCGACGGTGGAAAGCATCGCGCAGCGCGTGCATCCAGTCGACAAGGCCCGCAAGATGGCGCTGCTTGCGCACTTGGTCAAAAGCGGCGACTGGCGGCAGGTGCTCGTATTCACGCGCACCAAGCATGGCGCCAACCGGCTTGCCGATCAGCTCGCCCGCGAAGGTATCAGCACCACGGCGATCCACGGCAACAAGTCGCAGAATGCGCGCACCAAGGCGCTGGCCGATTTCAAGGCCGGTCAGGTGCGGGTGCTGGTTGCCACCGATATTGCGGCGCGCGGTATCGATATCGATCAACTGCCGCACGTCGTCAATCATGAATTGCCGAACGTTCCCGAAGACTATGTGCACCGCATCGGGCGTACTGGCCGCGCGGGCTCGGCGGGCGAGGCGATCTCGCTGGTGAGCGGCGACGAGCGCCAGCAGCTCAAGGACATCCAAAAGCTGCTGCGGCGCGAAATTCCGTCGTCGATCGTCGAAGGTTTTGCACCCGGTTCGGCGCCGAGCGCGCAGGAACTGGCGAGCCAGACGGCGCGTCCCGAGCCGCCGCGCAATCATCGCGGCGGTCACGGCCAACATCCGCCACGGCGGCAGCAGTCGTCGCCGCAGCGCAAGAGCGGCGCTGGCAATGCCAACGGGAACCGGCATCCAGGCCCGCAGCGTGATGCTGGCCAGCGTGCCGGCAGATCGCGGAACGGACGTTGATGGCGTTCCCGATCCGTCTTCAAGAAAAGCGGCCGCGGATTTCACCTGTCCATCGCATACAAGTTGGTTTTTTAGCAAGGAGATCGAGATGAAACGAATCTACGCCGGCAATTTGCCGCCCGACACCACCGAGAAAGAGCTGACCGAACTGTTTGCCGCGCACGGGCGCGTGCGTTCGATCAAGCTTGCGCACGACGTATTCTCCGGCAAGTGTCGTGGCTTCGGCTTCATTGAAATGGAAGGCCATGAAGCACGTGCGGCGATTGCGGGGCTCAACGGCAAGGAACTACGCGGCAACCTGTTGCGTGTCAATGAGGAGCGCGCGAAGGATGCCAAGGGCGGACGTGCCGGTGGCCAGCGCCGTTACTGACAAACTGCCGACGCAAGGTTTCGCAGCCGGGATCGCCGCAAGTCGGCATCCCGGCTTTTTTGCGACCTAAATTCGATCGGCAAGCGATAAAATCGGCCACCCATCACATATTCGGAGATTGCACCGTGGCTGATCTGAAAGCGCAGTTCGAGCAGGCTCAAAAAGATATCAAGACGGTGACCAAGCGGCCTGGCAACGAGGATCTGCTCGTACTGTATTCGCTGTTTAAGCAAGGTTCTGAAGGTGACGCCACCGGCAGTCGACCCGGTATGCTCGATATGGTCGGCCGTGCCAAATTCGATTCCTGGGAAAAGCTGAAAGGAACGAGTAAGGATGACGCAAAGAAGAAGTACGTCGAGAAGGTGACGGCGTTACTCAAGACGCACAAATAAGGCGCCCGTCCGGTTGGATAGCGCCGGCAGGGAGTCGGTGCGATGGAGTTCAACCTCTTCCCAGGGCTTTGGCAGGAAGCGACGTCGGCAGGGCCGCTTGCCGACGGCGAGTGGCAGGCATTTACCAATCCGAGGAGCAAAACGTGAACGAATTAATCAATCGGCGGGATCTGGATTTTCTGCTGTACGAGGTTTTCGATGCGGTCGGACTATGTCGCAGCGCCCGCTATGCGCAGCATGATCGGGCGACGTTCACGCAGATCATCGATGCCGCGGAAACCCTTGCCGTCGAAAAATTCCTACCACACGCTGCCAAGCTCGATCAGAACGAACCGCATTTCGACGGCGAGCGCGTGACCATCATCCCCGAGGTGAAGGAAGCGCTTACCGCTTATGTCGAAGGCGGTTTCACGGCTGTCAGCTTCGACGTGGAAGATGGCGGCTTGCAGTTGCCCTATCTGATCGCTTCCGCCGCACTCAGCTATTTCAACGCAGCGAACGTGGGCACGACGGGTTACGTGTTCCTGACCGCTGCCGCAGCGAACCTGCTACGTGCGCATGGTTCGGATGCGCAGAAGCAGCGCTATATGCGGCCGATGCTGGAGGGGCGCTATTTCGGCACGATGTGCCTGTCGGAGCCGCAGGCCGGCTCGTCGCTGGGGGACATCCGCACGCGCGCGATCCGTCAGCCTGACGGCAGCTACCACCTCGTAGGCAACAAGATGTGGATTTCCGGCGGTGAGCACGAGCTGTCCGAGAACATCGTTCACCATGTGCTCGCGCGCGTTGAAGGCGCGCCGGCCGGCACCAAAGGCATTTCGCTGTTCATCGTGCCGAAGTACCGCGTCAACGCGGACGGTACGCGCGGCGCGCGCAATGGCGTGCGCCTCGCCGGTCTCAATCACAAGATGGGCTTCCGCGGCACCACCAATTGTGCGCTCAATTTCGGCGAGACCGAGCCCGCCGTCGGCGAACTGGTCGGCCGCGAAAACGAGGGCCTAGCTTGCATGTTCCACATGATGAACGAAGCGCGCATCAGCGTCGGCCTTGGTGCGGCGATGCTCGGTTATGCGGGGTATACCTATTCGCTGCAATACGCGAAGACGCGTACGCAGGGGCGGCAGGTGACGGATCGCAATCCTTCGAGTCCGCAGATTGCGATCATCGAGCATCCGGATGTGGCTCGCCTGCTGTTGTTGCAGAAGGTCTACGTCGAAGGCGGACTTGCGCTGTGTATGTATTGCGCGCGGCTCGTCGATGAACTGGAAGTCAATGAAGATCCGAAGCGGCGCGAGGAACTGAAGTTGTTACTGGACATCCTCACGCCGATCGCCAAAGCATGGCCGTCGGAATACTGCCTCGAAGCGAACAAGCACGCGATCCAGATCCTGGGCGGCTACGGCTATACCCGGGACTATCCGGTGGAGCGGCTGTATCGCGATAACCGCCTGAACCCGATCCACGAAGGGACCAACGGCATCCAGGCGCTCGACCTGCTCGGCCGCAAGGTAACGATGCAGAACGGCGCTGCACTACGCGTCCTGCTTGCGCGCATCGGCGACACCATCGCGGCGGCGGGTGCCGATTCCGAGCTGGCCGAATATGCGAATGCGTTGCGCGGTGCTGTCGACGCGGCAACGAAGACAACGCTCCTGCTCACCAGCGCGATGATGAAGGGACAGATCGCACCGGCGATGGCGAACGCTTCGTATTACCTGGACATGTTCGGCCACATCGTCGTCGCCTGGATCTGGCTGCGCCAAGCGCAGACTGCGCGTGTCGGCCTGGCTGCTGGAGTCGCCGCGGATCGTGATTTCTATCTGGGCAAGCTGCACGCCTGCCGCTTCTTCTTCCGCTACGAATTGCCGAAATCGCTGTGCAATGCCGAGCTTCTGAACCGCCTCGACAGCACGACGCTGACGATGTCAGCAGCGCAGTTCTGAGCGGAAACATTCCTTCCGTGAGCGGGTGATGACGATGCAAATCGGCTCTCACCGGATCGATCCGCCGCTGGCGCTGGCGCCGATGGCGGGTGTAACCGACCGGCCGTTTCGCATACTGTGCCGCAAGCTTGGCGCGGGCCTCGCCGCTTCTGAAATGACCATCGCCGACGCACGGCTGTGGAAAACGGCGAAGTCGCGCACGCGTATGGATCACACCGGAGAAACCGGACCGATCGCGGTGCAGATCGCTGGCGGCGATCCTGACATGTTGGCGCTGGCCGCAAGTCACAATGTCGAACACGGCGCGCAGATCATCGACATCAACATGGGCTGTCCGGCGAAGAAGGTCTGCAACGCCGACGCCGGCTCGGCGCTAATGCGCGACGAGGCGCTGGTCGCGCGCATTTGCACGGCCGTCGTCGCGGCGGTCCCAGTGCCGGTGACATTGAAGATCCGCACCGGCTGGGCGCGCGGGCGACGCAACGGATTGAACGTCGCGCGGATCGCGGAGGACTGTGGCATCCGTGCGCTCGCAGTGCACGGGCGCACGCGCGAGGATCTTTTCGAGGGGAGCGCTGAGTACGACACCATCGGTGCTATCAAGCAGGCAGTCCGCATTCCGGTATGGGCAAACGGCGACATCGATTCGCCGGAGAAAGCACGTAGGGTTCTTGCGCACACCGGCGCTGACGGTCTGATGATCGGGCGCGCCGCTCAAGGTCGACCGTGGATTTTTCGCGAGATCACTCATTATCTCGCGACAGGCCAGCGTTTACCGCCGCTGGCGCGGAGCGAAGTCGGTGGCCTGCTGCTCGAACACCTGGATGCGCTGCATGCGCTCTACGGTGAAAGTGCCGGCGTGCGTGTCGCCCGCAAGCACATCCGCTGGTACTGTCGCAGTCACGCTGGCAGCGAAATATTCTGGACGAAGGTGAGCGGTGTCGACTGCCGGTTTGCGCAACGCGAACTGGTCGCGGAATTTTTTGGTGCTACGGTTTCGCTGCCGGCCGCCGCCTGACAGCGGCAGCCGGCCGTTGGTTGTTGTAAATACCTGCGGAGATAAAAAAGGCCCAGCGCTGAAGCGCCGGGCCTAAACGGCTTGACGCTGCTTACTTCTTCTTGGCTTTCTTCGCCGGAGCTTTTTTGGCGACGGTTTTCTTTACTGCTTTCTTTGCTGCAGGCATGACAACCTCCCATTACAAGAGAAGATATATGGCTGCCGCCGCCGACGCCTTTCGCCGACGATCAAACTGCCACATCTAATAGTGTCAAGCCTGAGAAAAAAACACAAGATATGGTGAGGTGGTTTTTGTCAAGATGAGCGTACCTTTCCAGCAGCAAAATCATGCCGTTCGTCGGGCGGCAAGGGTAGTCGCTCGGCCAGCGCGCGCAGTACTTCGTAGTTGAAAAGCAGTCCGAAATGACTTCCGCGCACCTCGATGTTTTCCGTGCTTGGCGAAGGCTCCTCGACGCTGCAGCGCCACGCGACCATGCCGTCAGTCTTCGAGTGAATCGCTACGCATGGCACCGGCGGCGCGCGCCGCCGCCGCTCAAATCCTTCACGATCGTTGCGCACGGGCTTGCCGCGATTGGCGAGGCGAAACAGCATCTGCATGTTGTTGGCATCGGGAGAGCCGGTGAACGGACTGCCGAGCGTGAACACGCGGCGCACCAGTTCTGGTTGGTGGCGCGCCATTTCGCGCGCGAAGATGCCGCCGAGACTCCATCCCACCAGCGTGATTCGCGCATCGTGCTGCGCGCTGAGTCGCTTGAGCATTTGCGCGAGCGCGACCTTGGTGCGCGGACGCATGCCGAGATTGCGCCCCTGTCCCCAGCCGTACGCGGAATAGCCGAGTCGTGTCAGCACGTGACGCAGTGGTATGGAAGCCAGATCGTCCGCGCCGAATCCCGGGATGATGATGACGGGATGGCCGTCGCCGCGCGGCAGACCGCGCAGCGAGCGCGTGCGCAGAACAAATAGTGGCAGCTCAGCAACCGCGCGTGCTTCGAGCGCGAGCAAACGGGCTGATGGCGCATTGATCTCGGTCGCGAAGCTGGATGGTTCCTGCGCTAGCATTCGACAAGGCTCCCTATGGTCTCGAAAAGCGGGGCTATTATTACCGCAGCAGCATGGAGCGTGTAACAAAAGCTGAGGAGTTACCCGCGTAGCGATACCATCGGAGCTCCCGCCTTTCCTCGCCGGCGTAGATGGCGTCTAATCCGCTTTCCCCATTTCCTTTATTTCTTCGCAATTGTCAGGAGGACGCATGAAGCTCTTCTATTCCCCCTCAGCCTGTTCGCTGTCGCCTCACATTGTTTTCCGTGAAGCGGGTCTTGATATCGCGCTGGAGAAAGTTGATCTCCGTGCGCATCGCACCGCTGGCGGCCAGGATTTCTACGTGATCAATCCCAAGGGCTACGTGCCGGCGTTACAGCTCGACGACGGTTCCCTGCTTACCGAAGGGCCGGCCATCGTCCAGTATCTGGCCGATCTCAAGCCGCAGAGCGGGCTCGCGCCGGCCAATGGCACCCTCGATCGCTATCGCCTGCAGGAGTGGCTCAATTACATCAGCACGGAATTTCACAAGAGTTTTTCGCCGCTGTTCAATCCGACCACACCCGCCGAAGCACGGCAGGCGCAGATGACGGTGATTTCCAATCGCCTCGATTTTCTCGCACGCGCACTGGAAGGCAAGTCATACCTGATGGGCAACACATTCACCGTGGCGGATGCGTATCTGTTTACGGTTCTAAGCTGGACGCCGTTCGTGAAGATTGATCTGGCGTCGTGGCCCGCGCTGAAGGAATACCATTCGCGAATCGCCCTGCGTCCGGCGGTGCAGAAAGCGCTGGAGGCGGAAGGTGTGAAGAAGTAGGTTTGACGACACGCCCTAGGTTCCGACGAAAAACGGCGATGCGCAGGCGTCACCGTTTTTCAGCCGGGAGGACTTGAATTTTCTCCTGCGCGGATCGCTTGCCGCGCCAGCAAGCTCACCGGGTGCATCACCTTGACCGCGCTGCGGCGCCTGCGCAGACCGGCCGCTAGATGCAGGCGGCAGCCAATGTTCGCGCTGACGACGATGTCCGGTTGTCGGCGCTCGATCTCATCGAGCAGCGAGTCGAGCAGACGATCCGACATTTCCGGCTGCGTGATGAGGTAGCTGCCGGCTGCGCCACAGCAGGCACGCGGCGGTGCCAACGGCACGATTTCCAGTTGCGGGATCCGCTGCAATGCCGAGAGTAGCGCCTGGGCGCCGCCGGGCGCGTGTGCCTGCGTGCACGGCGTCTGCACAGCGACGCGTGTCTTTAGCGGCCGGAAGCGCAATGCGTGCATCGGCGCCAGCGGCGTAAACGCGTCAACCACACGCGCGGCGAAGTCTGCATGTGTGCGACCACAGGCATCGCGCAGACCTTCGGCACAACCGCTGGCGAGCGTTACGATCGGAGCGCTGCTGGAGAACGCCCGCAGGTTTTCTTCCAGCAGATCATGTGCGGTGTCCGGCAGGCCGGTGTGCAGATGCAAAGCGCCGCAGCACGCTTGTCGTGCCGGAATACGCACGTGGTAGCCAGCCGCTTCCAGCAGTTGCGCCGCGTCCTCGATCGCTTCACGATCGGCGAGCGCGCCGGTGCAACCGGTGAATAGTTCAACCGCCGGAGTGCGCGCGGCGCCGATATGGCGCGCGAACGGACGCGGAAATGCGATGCGTGGCAGCAGCGATTCGAGACGACCAAGCCGGCTCGCGCGGAATCGTGCGCTGCGATGGGGGAGCGCGTTCAATCCAGTTCGCTGATAGCACCACAGCAGCACGCCGGCCAGCGTGCGCAGCAACGGCGAAGCGAGTACTCCAGCGATCGCCCGCTGCGCGCGCGCGCGCGCAGGGTGCGCGTTCATCAGCCATTCGCGCCCCGCGTCGATGAGCCTTCCATAAGGCACCTTTGCTGGGCATACCACTTCGCAGCGCCGGCAGTTGAGACAGCCGTCCAGATGTTGTTCCGCCGCCGCGGTGGCCGGAATGACGCCGGTAGCAAGTCCCTGCATGAGTGCGATGCGTCCGCGCGGCGAGTCTGCTTCGTTGCCGGTCTCCGCATAGGTTGGACAGTGTGGCAGGCAGAGTCCGCATTTGACGCAGAGATCCGCATCGGCGAGTGGAAAGGGTTCGGGTTTCGTCACGCTGCGATCCTACCGCGCTCCGGTCGTCGCGCCTATGCGATACTGCTCTTTGTCATTTCGTGCCGCTTCCGCTGATCGTCCGCACCGTGAATAGATTTCTGTTTTCTCTCTGTATGGCCGCCACCTGCGGCGCCGCGTGCGCGGAGGACGCGCCTCTAATCGACACCGCTACCCAGCCCTGGTCTGGCGCTGTATCCGGCGGTTATATCCGCACCAGCGGTAATTCCAGTACCTCGGCGACGAACCTCAAATTCGAACTCGACTACACGGATCTGCCGTGGCGCAACGAGCTGACCGGCGCGGCGGCCAACGGCCACACCGGCGGCAATACGTCGGCCGAGCAGTACGCGATCGGTGACAAGCTCAAGTTCAATTTCGACGAAGTCGACTACGCGTTTGGCGATATCACTTTCGACAGTGATCGTTTCAGCGGTATCGCGGAGAATTTTGCCGAGTCCGCCGGTTACGGTCGCAGACTGCTGATGACCGAGCATCAGACTCTGGACGCTGAACTCGGCGCCGGTTTCAGCGAGCAGCAGCGTGTCGGCGAGAACGGTTATGAGATCCAGCCGATCGTCACCATCGGTGGCAAGTACGAATATGCTTTCTCCAACACGTCGCAGTTTATTCAGACGCTGCGTACCGAAATCGGTTCCAAGAACACTTTCGTCAATCCGGTGTCGCAGCTGAAACTGAATATCATCGGCGCCTTGTTCGCGGCCCTTAATTATGAGGTGCGCTACAACACCACCGTGCCCGCGGAATCGCGGCATACGGATATCATTACATCCGTCAATTTCGGCTACGGATTCGGAGGCAAGAAGCCTTGAGTTTCTACCGGCACCATATCTTCTTCTGCTGCAATCAGCGCCCACCTGGCGACCGCACCTGCTGCAACGATAAGGGTGCCACCGAGTTGCGCGATTACTGTAAGCAGCGCGTCAAGAAACTTGGTCTCGCCGCGCCGGGCAAAGTGCGCGTCAATCAGGCCAGCTGTATGGAACGCTGCGAGCTGGGGCCGGTCGCCGTCGTGTATCCGGAAGGCGTTTGGTACCGCTATGCGGACCGTCGCGATATCGACGAAATCGTGGATGAGCATCTCTTGAACGGACGTCCTGTCGAGCGGTTGCGCATCTGAGAAAAGCGCTCTGATTTCTGGCCGGTCTTCTCAATCAAGCTGTGCGGATTCCAGCAGCGATGCTGTTGATGGCGCGCGCATCGCTTCGTCGAGCAAATCGTAATAAGCCTGCACGTTGGCGACGAAGTTGATCGCTTCGCCGCCGCGCGCGAAGCCGTGCACCGTTTTCATATACCAGCCTGGCCGTGTCAGCAGACGCAAGGAGTTATGCACGTCCGGCCAGAGATCTGGATCGCCGCCGCGCCGCGCCGTGAGCGAGCGGGCGTCGTTGAGGTGCCCGAGTCCAAGATTGTAGGCGGCGAGGGCCATCCAGCTCCGGTCAGGCTCCCCGATCGATTCCGGCAACGCACTCTTGAGTGCGCTGAAGTACCGCGCTGCGCCGATGATGCTTTGCTCGGGGTCGCCACGGTCGGCGATGTCGAATTCCGCCGCAGTGGCTACTGTCAGCATCATCAGTCCGCGCACGCCAGTGGGGCTTTCGGCGGCCGCACTCCACCGCGATTCCTGGTAACCGATCGCTGCCAGCATTCGCCAGTCGAGATCGTTTTCGAGAGCCGCCGCCTGGAACTTTGCCCGATAGCGCGGCAGACGCTCCTGGACATCGTCGAGGAATTGCGCGATATCGGCGAAGTCGAGCCGGCTCACGTGCCCGAAATAGTGTTTTTTCAGGCGCTCGATTTCAAAGCGTCCGATGCCGTCCATATAGGTTCGTAGCGCACTGTCGAGATCAGTCCCATTCCGTGGCGGCAATACCCACGCCAGCGCCTGTGGTTCCGAAACCGTGAACCCGATCCGAACTTGTGGACGTTCGTGCGAAATCACTGCGACGAGATCGGATGGCGCGATCGTGAAATCCAGATCGCCATCTGCGACCTGCCCGAGCAGGTCATACGGCTCGTCAGCCGCTTCCGTCCAGCGCAGTAAGGGATAACGTGTGCCAACGGTGCGCAGCACGTTTGCGGCGCGGCTACCGACAGTGACTGCGAGGCTGCCTTTCAGATTGCCGAAACCGACCGGTGGCGGCGTTTCCATGCTGTAGACCAGCTGTTCTTCACTGAGCCGCAGTGCCGGACCGAAGCGCACCCAGCGCCGCAGGGCAGGCGCCACGGCAATGCCACCCGCACCGATATCAGCCCGGCCCGTGCGTACCGCGTCGACGACCTGTGAGCTACTTTCGAAGAGAGCGATGTTCACCGGCATGCCGAGGTGCTGGGCAAAGCTCCGGAGCAAATCGCAATCGAAGCCTTCGATACCGCCCGCGTCGCGATAGCAGCCAGACGGATTTTCGACCGCTGCGACCCGCAGCACGCCGCGGGCGTGCGCACGCGCCAGGGTGCCCGGGGAGGGGGCGAGGGCCGTGGTCACGATCGCCGCCACTGCCGCGATCATCGCACCGGAGAAAGCGAAGCGCAGCAGTCGCTGCACCTGGCCTTCTTTATCAAGACCGAATCTGCTCATTACTCTTAAAGTTGTTCGCTCTATTTGTTGTTCGATTCCCCACCGGCACGCTACCACGACGAATGGAACAAGAGGACAGGGCAGCCGACGTGCGGATGTGCCCACCCCCATTGCCTGCTAAAATGGTGCGCTGCCGTACGGAGAGGTACCGAAGCGGTCATAACGGCGCCGACTCGAAATCGGATGGGGAACGAAAGTTCCCACGTGGGTTCGAATCCCACCCTCTCCGCCATTATTAAATTCAAGCCCATGATAAGCATGGGTTTTTAATGGAATTGCTGCTGTTTCCGCGACACACCTTCAATATCATTTGAAGGGTTAATAAGCATCTCCAGCGAACCGTGATATTCAGCTTTGACCGGTGAGCGCCGCTGTGGTTCTTGTCTTGCCTATTCCGCAGTTCTTCAGCAATAAGCGGCGCTTAAAGCCGATGAATGGATGTACGCAAACAAACCATAACGCGGCGCTACGGTCTTGCCAGAATCGCCTGTATCGACACGATGTTTGCGCAGCAACGGGGGCGGTAGGGCGCAGTGATCAAGGTGTCTGCCCCCGCTCAATCCGTCGGCGTTATTTTTTTGAGCCGCCACTTCCGGAATCGTCCGGCACGTCGTAGTTGTAATCTTCCGCGGGCGGATTGCCATCATAAATCGACGACTGGCGCTGTTGCAGGTATGCGGTGCGGATGAACAGGTAACGATCGAGCTGCTGTTCGAGGATGTTGTCGGCATCGAGCAGGTTGGCGCGCAGGTTGACGGCGCTGACGGCGCTGATCGACCAGGTCAGCCAGTCATGATCGCCGTCGAGCCAGAAGGTCGGGTTGGTGGGCCGGTCGACCAGCAAGCCGATGGCATCGCGCGTGGTCGAAGGACCGAATAGCGGCAGCATCAGGTACCAGCCTTCGCCGATGCCCCAGCGGCCCAGCGTCTGGCCGAAATCCTCGTTATGTTTCGGTAGTCCGGTATCGGTAGCGACGTCGAGAATGCCACCAATACCGGCGGTGCTATTCAGCAGCAGCCTGCAAAGATCGGCCGCGCTTTGCGTGAACTTGGCTTGGAACAGGTCGTTGACGATTGTTTTTGGGTAGGTCAGGTTACTGAGGAAATTGTTGACACCAGTGCGGATCGGTTGCGGGGCGATGGCGACGTACTCTTTCGCCACCGGGTGCAGTATGTAGCGATCCGCCGTGTCGTTGAATTTGTAGACGACACGGTTGACCGGCTCCAACGGATCGCGTGGTTCTTCGGCCGGTGCGTGCGCGCAGCCGGAGACGAAGGCGACAGTGCACGCTGCGATTAGCGCTCTTATAGGATTTTGCATCGCAATCCCCTGTTGCGAAGACTCGATCACGGCTCGTCGAAACTCAGCAGGTCGTGAACGCCAAAGAAACGGGCCAGCGCATGCGGCTGCTCGCTGACACCCACCAATCTCAGCTGGACGCCCTTGGCACGAGCCCGCCGCGTCATTTCCAGCAGATACGAAAGCCCCGCACTGTCGATCCGTTCGACTTGCGCGAGATCGAGACGGCCGTCGGCGGGTAACCCGGCGCCAGCAGCCAGCAGCCGCTGCACTTCCGCGAAGCCGAGCGCGGGTCCCATCTTCATCCGGCGCTTCCGGTTTTTTTCTGGCCTGGCTCGTTGACCACGGGTTTGATGACTTCGCCCTTATCCATGCGCGCGATCACGTCATCGAGATTAGTGCGTTTGATCTCGGCATCGACCTGCGTGCGGAAGTTCAGCACTAGTGAAATATTCTCGACGATCACGTCGAATACTTTCCACTCGTCGCCGGTCAGCCGCATCTTGAACGTCACTGTCACCGGCTGCTGGGCATTTTGGCGATGGATCAGGGTATCGAGCGTCGCGGTGTCGCCCTTGTCGTCGAAGCGCGGCGGCCTGATTTCGATGCGCACCGAATCATAGTATTCGAGCAGCGAGTCGGCGTAGCCGTGCACGAGCATCTTCTTGAACGCACCCTGGAAGCGTGCGCGCTGTTCGTCGTTCGCGGTTCGCCAGTTGCGCCCGAGCACCAGTTGCGTGATGTACGGAGCGTCGAAATGTGGCACCAGCGTGTCGTCGACGGTCTTATAGAACACATCTTTGTTCGCGCGATAGGTCTGTACGTTCTGCCTGATGAGTTCGCGCAGATGGTCTGTTGCGGTCTGAATCATCTGGTCCGGTGGCTGCGGTGTGGCCGCCGCGGCGCCCGTCATCGTCAGGCCGATGAACAGACTCAGAATTCGCTTGAACATGGTGGTCTCCTTATTTGGCGGCCGGCGGCGCGGGCGAACTCTTCGGCGCAGCCGCTGAAGTCAGGAACTGGCCGATCAGATTTTCGAGTACGAACGCGGACTGGGTCAGCTTGAGTTGGTCACCGTCTTTTAGGACCTGGTCATCGCCGCCCGGTTCCAGCGCGATGTATTGCTCACCGAGCAAGCCCGCGGTCTGAATCTTGGCAACGGTGTCGACCGGAATATCGTTGTATTCGGCGGCGAGCTCGATGGTGACGACCGCCTCGAAGGTTTTTGGATTGATCGCAATCTTGCGCACGCGGCCGATTCTGACACCAGCGAGCTTGACGGACGAGCCGGCGGCAAGACTGCCGACGTTGTCGAAGGTCGCACTGACGCGATAGCTGCCGTGGTCGCCGACGGTGTCGAGGCTGGCGACGCGGAAGGTCATGATGAAGATCGCGGCGATGCCGAGGCATACGAAGAAGCCGACCAGAATTTCCAGGGATCGCGATTGCATGGGTCTGAATCCGGAGTAGGAGCTAGAGCGTGTTATGCACTTATTGAATCACTGCGACGGCCCCTGCGCGGGCGCAGCGCAAGGAAGGGGCG
>Ga0265334_10000405_pt1 | contig 22655 bp, 23 predicted proteins | sample 42023metaG_FD_192442 | JGI IMG/M metagenome (GOLD analysis project Ga0265334, IMG submission 192442) | Rhizosphere microbial communities from Carex aquatilis grown in University of Washington, Seatle, WA, United States - 4-20-23 metaG | ecosystem: Host-associated > Plants > Roots > Rhizosphere... | reverse complement strand
GCATCAACAAGGTCACCAGGTGGAAGGGATGCACCGCCACCATGAGGGCCGCCAGGGCCAGGGACCCGACGCCCGCGCCCACCAGGTCCGCCGCGTAGAGCCGGGGGATGTCCTCCTTGAAGGCGAGAAAGCTCAGGCCCACGAAGGACCCGGCGAGGAAGTAGAAGGGAAACAGCACGACGTAGTAAAGGAGGACCCACCCGAGCTGGGTCTGGACCAGGTCGGGGTTCTGGAGTTCCATCGGGTTGAAGGGGATGAGGGTGGCGAGGCCGTAACCCAACCCCGCGGCCGGGGCCAGGAGGGCCGCGATCCAGAAAAGGGCGCGCTCGGGGGCCCTGAGCCAGCGGTCCTGGTACAGGCTCAACACCACGCCGCTGGCCGCGAAGCCCGCCATGGCGATGGAGATGACCCAGTACCCATACTCGGCCCAACTGGCCAGGGCGAAGAAGCGGGTGAGTTGAATCTCGAAACCCACCGCCGAGGCGGACACGAGGAAGAGCGGACCCCAGGAGAGCTTGGATTTATTACTCAATGGGAAGTTCCTGCCGTGGGATTGGGGATGGACTTGAGGAAGTCCCGGACGGCCATTTCAAAGTGATCCGGCTCATCCAGGAACAACGCGTGGCCCGAGGCCATGAAGGGTTCCAGCCGGGTTTGCGGGGCGCGTTTCACCAGCCAACGCCCCGCCTCCAGGTAACCGGGGGACGAGAGGTAAAGCATAGGGAGCCGGAGCGCGGAGTCTTTCGGGTCCCATTCCCCGGCATTGTACTCGCCCTGGACCAGTTCCACAGCGGAGTCCGGCGGAACCCGGAGGCTGGCTTCGTCCAGGCGCCGCAAAAATTCCCGCGGCTGGGGAGTCTTGAACATCCCGGTGATGAAATTCCAGGTGGCCTTCGGGCGGTCCCGGCGGTAGGACTCCAAGAAAGCGGTCCGTCGCCTCAGGAGCCAGGGGTACCGGGAAGAACCGGTGGCCGCGTCCACCAGGACCAGGGCGGCGACGCGCGTGGAGTCGTGGTCATGCAGGTAGGCCAAGGCCGCCGTGCCGCCCAGGGACCAGCCCACCAATACCGCCGGCTCATCGCCCAACCGGCGCAGGAGTGTTTCCAGGTCGTCCGCCCAGCCTCGGGGGTTTTGGCGGAGGGGGGAGTCGGCGGAGAGGCCATGGGACCGGGGGTCGAGGGCCACCACATGGTGGTCTCGGCCAAAGCGGGTGAGTTGGTCCTTCCAGATGGTAGCGGGCATCGTCCAGCCCGGTAGGAAGACCATCAGGGGCCCCTGACCGCCCTCTATATAGTGGAGCTTCACCCCGTCCGGGGTGAGGAAGGACTTGTCACGAAGGAAGGGGCCTTCGGCCTGGGTCCGGGGCGCAAGCCCCAGGGCCAAAAGCCCGAGGAGGAGTGTTTTCCACATAGGGGGAGTCTAAACCAAGCAATGGATGCCTTCCATGAGGAAAAAGGTCGGACGGTGATTCGCGTCGAGTCAATTTTCCAAAAGCTTACTTGAAGAACTTGCCCGATTCGGTGGGGTGTAGTCCCAATCCTTGATCAACTGAATGGGCCGGCCGGGGCTGAGGCCGAAGAGCTTGGGAGGGGTACAACGGGAGTATGTCAGGCCCGATGGGGAACCGACCTCAGACCTTGACGCTCGATACCTTGGCGGAGGGCGCTAGGTTCCGGCGGATCAAGCGGTTCAGGGGCCATTCGTAAAACCGGTAGGAGCACCAGGCGACCGCGTAGGCGGTGGCCAGGAAGATCGCGTAGGCCACCCAATCGTTTATCCCGCCCATGAGGTCCCAAACCAGGAAGAGGATCGAACCCTGGAGCAGGTAGAGGCCGTAACTCAACTGGCCCGGTCGGCCGACCCAGTCCACCCAGGGGCGCTTAAAGAAACCCAGGTGGAGCCCCCCGAGGAGGAAGAAAAAGGTGCCCCATCCGACGAAGGGGTCCCCCAGGAGGATCCGGGATAAATTCTGTTGGTCGCCGAAGTTGAAGGCGCGGAGGACAAACAGGGCCCCGACGGCGCAGAGGAACCAGGAGAGCTTGGGGTTCGAATCCAGCGTGGCCCGGTAACCTTTGGAGACGAGGTACAGGAGGCACCCGATCCCGATGAGGTCGAAGCCCGCGAGGGAATTGCATCCCCCGAACCGCACCGAGGGGAAATAGGCGATCCAGGCCACGCGGGACAGGAATCCCACGGCAATCACGACCGCCAGGAAACGCATCAGGTTCACTTCGCTCCCAAGGCGCCGCAGGAGGAAGGGATAAAAGAGATAGAACTGCTCCTCGATGGCCAGGGACCAAATCACATCCAGGTGCAGGCCGAAATGATTGATGGGATGGGCGATGAAAGCCCGGTACCAATTAAACGTGAAGGTGAGGAAAGAGATCCAAAGGCCCGGGGAATACGAGGCTTCGGGATTCCTCAGGCAAAAAACGAACCGATTCGTGGGCTCATGCTGGAACCAGCCGAAAGCCGCCCCGGTCAATACCACCAGGAACAGCAGGGGCCAAATCCGGCCCACCCGTCGGACATAGAATTCCCGCAGGTCGGGCCGATAGAGCCCACCGGGCTGGTGGTCAATGAGCCTTGTGATGAGGAAGCCCGAAACCACGAAAAAAAAGGTGACGCCATACCCGCCGTTGTCGGCCAAGAAGTACCAAGCCCCTTGGAGGAAGTCGGACTGGGGTGAGAGCGCGGTCGAGACGTTGAGGTGGATCGCCAGAACTAATCCGATGGAAAAACTGCGGACGAGGTCCACGACGGCGATGCGGGAGGGGATGGAGGGGGAACCCAAGCGCTGGACCCTGCCTTTCGGGCTTTTCCGCCGACTGATCGTGCCGTTGAGTGTAGCCATTATAGGGGGTGCCGGGTGGGCTGTCAGGGAGTGCCGGCCAACCTGGTCCGGTTTGGAGGGTTCGGGGCTTGGCCCGCTTGGGCCCGTGGCCGTATCATGCAAGCCCACCCAAAAGCCCGAAAGGCGGCGGCCCATGGCGGAGATCAAATCGGTCGAGATCCTCCGGGTGCGCGTGGACTTCGCCACCCGCTTCCAGGCCTGTGTCACCGTGGAGTCCCGTTCCACCGACGTCTTGGACCGGGAGCGGGACCTGATCCAGCTCTTCATCCTCTCCTGGGTGAAACTGCTCCTCCTGCTCGGGCCCAACAAGCAGGCCGGCATGCTGGTCGATTACTTCCAGCGCGTCATGGGCGACACGGTCACCCCCCAGGGCCTGAAGCGGCCCGTGATCATGTCGGGCGACCAGAAACTCCTCGAGGCGCCCCCGGAGACCCCCGAGCGCGTCGCCGTCTTCCGCCTGATCCAGGAGGAGGACGGCCGCCTGGTGGAGGCTGAACTGCCGCCCGCCGACGAGGGGCACCTCTACCCGGCCTGCGCGATCTTCATGCTTCAATACCTGATCCGCGAATTCGGGGAGCCTTCCCTATTCTTCCTGATGCTGGTCATGGGTGGCGTGATGGAGTACTACGAGAAGATCGGCAAGACCGACGACTTGAAGGCGCTCACCGCGGCCCCCGCCTACGGCTTCTCCGTGGCCATGCGGTACATCGACGACGAACGGAAGAAGAATGAGGTGCTGGGGCCCGACGGCAACCCGGCAAGACCAACCCAGAACGGCCAATGAACCACGGGGAAAGCGGGGGGCACGGAGACTGAAAACCTGTTGGATTTGGCGCCAATACCATGATCCTATCTCCGTGACCCCTGTGTCCTTCGTGGTGAAATTAGCCTTTCGCTATCGCGGATCTTGAACCATTAAAGGAAACTGGAATGGGTCCAAACACCTATATCGCCCTGCTGCGGGGAATCAACGTGGGGGGCAAGAACAGCCTGTCCATGAAGGACTTGGCCGCGATGTTCGGGAAGGCCGGTTGCTCCGAAGTCGCCACGTATATCCAAAGCGGGAACGTGGTGTTCAAGGCGGAGAAGACCCTCGCCGAAAAGTTCCCCGCCCTCATCCCCCACGCCGTTTTCAAGACCAAAAAGTTCGAGGTGCCGGTCTTGATCCGGAGCGCTGGGGAGCTCCAAAAAGTGGAGAGGGGAAACCCTTTTCTGAAACCCGGGGTGGATTTGAAGCAACTCCACGTCGGCTTCCTCGCGGATAGGCCGACCCCGGAAGCAATCGTCGGGCTGGACCCCCAACGATCCGCGCCAGACGAGTTCAAGGTCGTGGGGTCTGAGGTTTATTTCAAGTTGCCCAACGGCGTGGGGAAGTCGAAACTCACCAACCAGTATTTCGACTCCAAGTTGAAGACGACGATCACCCTACGAAACTGGAACACGGTCTTAAAACTTCTTGAAATGTGCGGAGCTGTCTGACCGGGCCCATATTGACCGTTGGCCGGGATGGTTATCCTGCGTAGGCGCCTCGAGGGACGGCGCGCACTCCCTTGTAGGAGCCCCTATGCCCTCCCAACTCAACGTGGTCGCGGTCAAGCAAGAAGGCATGAAGATCACGGCCTACGACGGGGCCCGGTCGATCCAGATGGACTATCCCGCGGGCCCCGACGCCGCGGGTTTTACCCCCCTCCAGATCCTCCTCGCCAGCCTGGCCGGCTGCAGCGGCAACTCCGTCTCGATCCTCCTCCAAAAGATGAAACAGCCCGTCAAGGGATTGGAGGTGCGGGCCATCGGCCAACGCCGCGAGCAGCATCCGACCGTGATCACGGACATCACTCTCGAGTTCGTGGTGCGGGGCGTCGACGTGGACCCCGCCGCCGTTGAAAAAGCGATCAAACAATCCGAGGACCTGATCTGTCCGGTCTGGGCCATGCTCAAACCCGGCACCGCCATCCACGCGACTTATAAAATGGCGGGGGAATAAGGACCTTCGTGGTTCCACGGCCGTCGCGACGGTCGTGGAGGACCTCAACCGCAAGGACGAATACAATGACGGGGAAAAACGGCGCCTTCGGGACGCGGGACACCTCCTTTTTCCCCGCCCTTTGGCATTTCGCCTGTGGAAAGCCGACCAACCCTGGCAGATTGTCCTGACTCCCAACGAATCCCATGGGACCTTGGTGGCCTCGGTCTATGGCCTGGACCCCACGAGACCCGTGGAGGCGCGTGAGTTCACCTGCTGTCCCTGAGCCCTTTCCTTGGCGTATGATCGGCGGCGGAAACATCTCTGGTTGGGTAAAGGCGGTGAAACCTTGAAAAGCCGAACGGGATTCTGGTTGAACATCGGCCTGCTGACGGCCTTCGTCCTACTTTTCCTCTTCGGCTTCCTCCACGTCTGGGCGAAACGCCAGGTGAGGGTCCACGGCCTTCAGATCCAAACGGCTTACGGGGACCTGGACAAGGTCTTTCCGGTCGCCACGAAGAAAAAGGGCGCGGAGCCGGACCTGGACAACGTGGTGATGGCGTTCAACGAGGGGTTGCGGCGACCCAACAGCCCGTTGGAGATGGAATGGCACGGCCGAAAGATCGAGATTTCGCCCCTGCCGTACCGGCTCAATCAGCCCGATGGGAGGTGGCAGATGGTCCTGTCCTTCGACAAGGCGACCCGGCAAGTCCACGCCGCCGTCTACGGCAAGAACCCATCCGATCCGGTCACGGTGCGGGACTATCCCTGCTGTCGTTGATGGAGGCTTGATGTGGGTTTAGATGGGGTTGAAATCATCATGTCCCTCGAGGAAACCTTCGGCCTCGAGCTTTCGGACGAGGAAACGGGGAATTGCCATACCGCCGGTGACATCACCCGTCTCATCCAATCGAAACTGAACGTCGACCAGGGCCAATCGGCCTGCCTTTCCCAGGCGGCGTTCCATTTGTGCCGGAAATCCTACCTGGACCTTTGGGGCGGGAACCGGAATGACTTCCGGCTGGGAACGCCCCTTCGAACCCTTTTTCCGCGCGAAGGCCGTCGGGATGCCTAGGCGGCTTGGCAAAAACGAATGGCCCTAAAAACATTCCCGTCTTTGGCCCGTCCCGTATGGTTGCAAGTGATCTTATGGGCTGTTCCGGCATTGGGCTTAAGCGTCGGCATTTTGAGGATGGGCTATGGTGTGGAGGTTTTTCTTGGATCCATGGCATTGGGAATTGCCCGCTTTGCCGTGACCCGGGAATATCCGGGGAATACATTCATGGCATCGGGTTTGAAGACCGTCAAAGATGTCATCAAGTTCATCGTCCGACATGATCCGGCGGCATTAAGGCCGAAGGGGAAACCCTGGCGGCCAGGGGAAATCCGGGAAATTGTGCGAAGGAATATCGCGGATCGACTGGGGATCAAGGACTTCAGCGACGACGCGGACTTGGTCAAGGATTTGGGCTTGAGCTGACCGGAAGGGGATATGGCCGGTCGGTTATGGCACAATACGGTCGTGACCACTCCCGCCCTCCCCATCGATCCCCTCTTACCCGGCATCGTCCAGGCCTTGGAGACCCACAAGTCCGCCGTGGTGACCGCCGAGCCGGGGGCCGGTAAGACCACCCGGGTTCCCCCCGCGCTCCTGGGCGCTTCCTTCGTGGGCGACAAGGAAGTCTGGGTTCTCCAGCCCCGCCGCCTGGCGGCCAAGCTGGCCGCGATGCGGGTGGCCGAGGAGATGGGCGAGACCGTCGGCAAGAAAGTCGGTTATCACTTCCGATTCGAGAAGGTGGCGGGTCCCGAGACCCGATTGAAGTTCCTCACCGACGGTATGCTTTTGCCCCTGGCGCAGGCCGACCCCACCCTGGGCCGCGTGGCGGCTGTGGTGCTCGACGAATTCCACGAGCGCAGTCTGGCGCTGGAACTGGGCCTGGGTTTCCTCCGCCGCCTCCAACTGGGCCCCCGCCCCGACCTCCGATTGTTGGTCATGAGCGCGACCCTCGACGCCGAAGCCCTCTCCCAATACCTATCCGGTTGCCCCGTTTTCAAGAGCGAAGGCCGAGTGTTCCCCGTGACGGTGGAATACCTGCCCCAACCCGAGCAACCGGACCTGTCCCTCAAGGTGAAATCCGCGGTGCGGCAATTGGGAAGCCGGGGACTCCTCGGCACCACCTTGGTGTTCCTGCCGGGGGTGGGGGAAATCCGCCGCGCGGCCCAAGCATTGGAAGGGCAGGGCGTCGAAGTCCATTCCCTCTATGGCGACCTTCCGGTGGAGGAGCAACAGCGCGCCTTGCGGCCCACCGAGGGGCGCAAGGTGATCCTTTCGACCAACGTGGCGGAAACATCCCTGACGGTGCCCGGCGTGACGGCGGTGGTGGATTCCGGCCTCACCCGCCAAGCGAGGGTCTCGACTTGGTCGGGGCTGGAAAGCCTGGTGACCGTTTCCGCCAGCCAGGCCTCGGCGGCCCAACGCATGGGCCGTGCGGGCCGGGTGCAGGCCGGCGCCTGCCTGCGCCTCTACTCCCAGTTCGATTTTGAGCACCGCGCGGCGTTCGATGTGCCCGAACTTCTCCGGAGCGACCTTGCCCAAAGCGTGTTGGACTTGGCCTGCTTGGGCGTGGAGGACTTGGACGCCTTCCCATGGTTCCTGAAACCCTCGGCGGCCGCCCTCGAGGCCTCCCGCATCCTGCTGGTGAAATTGGGGGCCACTGAGCCGCCCAACCGTTTGACCGCGGTGGGCCGCAAGATGGTCCGTTTCCCCCTCCCGCCGCGCCTGGCCCGGTTCCTCCTCAAGGTGGAGGAGTTGGCGCCGAAAGATTCAGCCACCCTTCGAGGCGCCTGCCGCCTGGCGGCTTTAGTGAGTGAGGAGAAGGCCGGGTCCGAGGATTTACTGGAGGAACTGGCGAGGTACCAACCGGGCTACGAGGCCCGCAGGCTTGAGGACCAATTGGCGAACAACTTGGGCGCGGGGCCCGCCAAGGGCGGCCGCAAGGAAATCGGGGACCAGAAAATCCTGGCGAAGGCGCTCCTATCGGCCTTTCCCGACCGCGTGGCGAAACTGCGGGGAAGCGAGGGGGCGGCCAGCCGCAACCACAGCGGCAAGTCCGTGGAACTGGTCTTGAGCGGCGGGGGCAGCGCCACGGCGTCCGACACCGCCATGACCCGAGAACACGCCTACTTCATCCTCGTGGAAGCCCAAGAACTCGCGGGCCAGGCCAGGGGCCCCCATGTGGCGGGGGCGCGGGCCCAGGCCAAGGCCCGGTCGCTTTGTCCCATTGAGGAGGATTGGTTGTTGGACCTGTTTCCCGAGGATTTGGTGGAAGAAGAAGCCTGTCAATGGAACAACAAGGCGGGCCGGGTCGAGGGCTTCAAGCGCCTCCAATACGGCCAGGTCGTGTTGGACGAAAAGCCGCTGACGGCCGAGACGCTGGGCCCCAAGGCCGCCGCGCTCCTTCTCAAGCAGGCGTTGAACGCCGGGACCCAGGCCTACGCGGACCCGGAGGAATTGGCTGGCTTCCTCAACCGCGTGAGGTTCACCGGCGAGCAATTCGGGGACTTCCCCAAGATGGATGAGGAGAGTGTGGAAGCGACCCTCGGCGAGTTGTGCCAAGGGCGACGGAGTTTCTCGGACCTGATGGAAGCCGGGTTGGTGAACGCGTTGAGGGGGAAGCTTTCGCCCCAAGACCTGTCGAAGCTGGAGCGCTGCGCCCCGGCCCAGATCGTCCTGAAGGGCCGCAAGGCCACGATCCATTACGACCCTGGCAAGCCGCCCTGGATCGAGTCGCGCATGCAGGACTTCTTCAAGATGAGGGAAGGGCCGAAGGTGGCCGAGGGACGGGTGGCGGTGGTGCTGCACCTGCTGGCGCCCAACCACCGGGCGGTGCAGGTGACGAGCGACCTGGCGGGGTTCTGGAAGAACCACTACCCCGGCGTAAGGCAGGGGCTGATGCGGAAGTATCCGCGCCACCCCTGGCCGGAGAACCCGTCACAATAATCAGAATGTGATTTAACGCGGGGGCAATGGGGGACATGGAGATCAGCTTTCTTCATGGTTTATTTGCGGTTGTATTGGATTGCCTCCGTTTCCCCCGCGGTTCAAAACCGTTTTTCCCGTTGCCGTCCAACCATTTCCGGATCGCCAGGTTGGCGGGAACCTCGAAGAGCCGGTAGGACAACCCCGCGAGGCCCGTGGTGACGCCCACGAATATGCCCCATGCCGCCCAGGTGGGAAGGGGACGGATTGTGGGGTGGAGGAAATAGATCAGGGCGCCGTGCATCAGGTACATTCCGTAACTGTATCGGCCCGGCAGGGCGAGAGGTGCCAGCCGCTTGGATTCCATCCAGGGCCATTGGAGCGACGCCAAGATGAACAGGGCCGTCCCTAAGCTGATCCCCGTGGGTCCGAAGACCCGTTGGAAGGGCGCCCCGCCCTGGTCCATCCATAAGTAGGAAGCCAATCCCATCCCGAAGCCCAGGGCTCCCAGAAACGCGCTCCGGATCGAGGATCCGCGATCAGCGAGTACCCGGCGCTGATAGGCCAGGTAGGTGAGGGCGCCCAGCGCGATCCCCTCGAAACCGCTGAAGGACCCCTGGTCGGACCAGAGGGCGGTGTCCGGTTCGGCCCAAAGCGCCCAGAGGCGGTAAGCCGGCCCCAGGCAGGAGACCAGGACGAGGAACCACACGAGGGGTCGGAGGCCGCCCAACCGTCGGAGGATCCAGGGGTAACCCAGGTAGAACTGTTCCTCCACGGCGAGGGACCAAAGGACCGACCAGTGGAGCGCGTAGCTGTGGGTCGCCGACCGGAGGATCCCCATCCAATTGAAACTGAGGGTCCCGATGGAGACGAAGAACCAGGCGTCCAAGGGGGTGCCGGGTTTGAGGAAGACATAGTGGAATCGGTTGGTGTCCTCGGCGCCGAAGAGGACCATGAGGGCGCCGAACAGGACGGTGAGAGATCCGAGGGGCAGCAAACGGCCGACGCGCCTCGCGTAGAAACCCCTGAGGTTCGGCCGCCCAAGCCCCTCGGGCCTTTCCGACAGGAGTTTGGTGATCAGGAACCCGGAGACGACGAAGAAGACCGTGACGCCGTAGCCCATGTGGAGGGTGAGGGCGTTCCAAAACCAGCGGCCCCAGTCGGTGGCGGGAAAGTCCACGGACGGCCTCAGGTGCCCGCTGAGGACCAGGAGGATGGCCGCGGTGCGGACCAGGTCGATGGCTTGGAGGGTCCGGCCGGATCGGGCTGGGTTCATCGGGGACCCCCGGCGGGATCCGTCCCGGGAGCCGGAAAAAAAACGCCCTGGGGGCGCTTGGGTCCTCCCGGCGGTCGGGTTAGGATGGGGTCCATGAGGCCATTCTACTTCCGATTATTGGGCGTCGCGGCGCTTTGCGTCCTGCTGTCCGGCTGCGGCCCGAGGAACCCCCTGGGCCGGAACTGGGTGTTCGCCACCCAGGCGCCCTTCACGCCCCGCATGATGCAGGCGGCCGTGGCCTACCGGAACGGCATGTGGTTGGTGGGCGGCCAGGACGGCGACAACCATTTCTGCAACGATGTTTGGTTCTCACTGGACGGCTTCTTTTGGGCCCAGGCACCCGAGGGCCCCTTCACGGGCCGCTACGGGCACGGCCTCGCCGTTCTGGGGAACCGGATGTTCCTCGTGGGCGGCTACGACGACACCTTCCGGCCCCGGTCGGACGTCTGGGCCACCGACGACGGCCGGTCCTGGAATATGATCCGGCGGGACTCCCCCTTCGGCGGGCGTTACGGCGCGTCTCTGATCGCCTGGCAGGGCCATCTCTGGCTGGTCGGGGGGCTGGACGGCTCCAACACCTACCACAACGACGTCTGGTGGTCGCCCGACGGCGACCGTTGGACGATGGCGGCCAACCCGGCTCCTTTTGATGCGCGCAACCTCGTGGGATTGGCGGTGTTGGGCGACCGGCTCTACCTGGTGGGGGGCGTGGACGCCGAGAAGCGGTTCAACGACGTTTGGAGCACGACGGACGGCGTACGGTGGCAATGCGAGACTTCCTCCGCGGGGTTCGCCCCCCGGGCCTGCAACAGCGTGGCCACGGCCAACGGCAAGATCTACGTGGTGGGCGGGTACGAGGCGGATAAGCGGCAGAACGACGTCTGGAGCTCGCCCGACGGGAAGAACTGGAAATGCGTCCTGAAGAAGGCGCCCTTCACGCCCCGCTGGGCCATGTCGTGCTTGTCCTTCGGGGCGCACCTCTGGATCCTGGCGGGCCACGACGGGCGGTTCCTGGCCGAGGTCTGGCGGTCGCCTTGATTGAATTCGTCATTCCGAGTGAGCCGGTCGCCGGTGGCGACTCGGCGACGAGGAATCTGTTTGCGGAAGGTTGATCGAAGCTGAATGGACGAAAAGCGGATTCCTCTCTTCACTCGGAATGACGACTTGAATCCTATTTCTTGAGCCGGATGACCCCGACCTTGTGGTCCAACCCCGTGGCATGGACCCAACGGTCCACCCGTTCCTGGTAGTCGGGCCGCTTCAAGCCGTCCAAATCCCATCCCGGCGGTTCCGTCCCGCTATAGCCGTTGAGGGTGGGGACCCCGGACTCCAACGACGCCCACATGGCGTCCAGGCTCAATTCGGTGCTGGTGGCAGGCAGGTCCGGGTCCGGCTTGACGTAAAACGCCGCGGAGACCTTGTGGACCTGTCCGGTCAGGGAACCGAGCCAGGACATTTCCCGGCTGTCCGAGAAACCCCTGTCGGGCGGCGGGGAAACCTGTTCCCCCATGAACGCCAGGATCGCCAAGGCGAGCAGGCCGATGAGAAGGGGACGTTTCTTTTTCTTGGCGGAACCGATCTTGTCCGAGGCGCGCTGGCCGAGCCAGGCTAGGAGCGCCCCGGCTGGCAAGGCGAGCACCAACGAGACCCGCCCCACACTTCTTAAGGCGCTCGCTCCCGGCACCCAATCGAACACCCAACTCCAAAGGCTGAAATCACCCCACCGCAAAACCATGGCCGCGAGGATCAAGGACGCGATGGCGGCGACTTTCCCCCAGGCCAAGGGGTCCACGACCCGTTTGGCCGGTTTGATTTTCCGGAAAAGCAGGGACAGCCCGCGGCCGAGCGCCACCAGGGCGACCAAGCCCCATCCCATCCGCAGTTCCCACTCCACCACGTCGGGTCGGTCCATCCCGAACCATCCCGAGAGCCGTCCCCAAAGGGGATGGTTCGCCCCCATCCATAACCAATCCCGACACCGGGGCATGAGGGAGAGGAAATCCTCGTAGTGCCGTTCCGTGAGTTGGGGAAGGATGGGGCCATAGATCCAGAGGAAGGGGACCAGCCCCACGAGGAGTCCCGCGAGGGATCCGAGCCAGGCGGGTTTTCGCTTCAAGGTGAAGTCCCAAAGGGGCTTCCGGGTGGCCGGGAAGCAGAGGGCGGTGATCTTCGCGAGCCCGAGCGCGAACAGGAAGAACCAACCTAGGTAAAATGAGGTGGAGAGCTGGATCGCCGCCAAAAATCCAGAGGCGGTGAACCAAGCCCATCCCCGGGATGCGCGCTTGCCCTGGACGCGCAACCCCTCAAGCCAAGCCCAAACGACCGCGGGGATGAGAAACCCCGCCTGCATCTGGGGGTGCATCAACTGGGCGAAGCGGGCCTGGTTAAAAGTATAGAAGGCCGCGCCGATCGCGGAGGGGAGGAGGTCCCAACCGATCCCGCGCCGGAAAAGCCCCAGGGTCAGGCCGAAGCACAGCAGGTCGGACAGGATCAGGGTCAGCTGGAGGGCCGAGAAGGGATCGGCGCCGAGGTCCCGGAAAGCGGCATAGGGAGGCAGGATCCCCAGGAAAAGCTCGGAATAGCCCAGGGTCCCTTGGGCCGGGTAAAACATGGGAGGGGAGCGGAAATCCCCTTGGCCGCGGAGCGATTTGAACTCGTGCTCCAAGATATAGGCGCAAAACCTCGTATCGCCGCGGTCCCCATGGATTAGATCCCCCCCCGACAAAATATAAGGAGAGTGAAAATGGCAAAGTCCCCATCCCAATAGGAGGACGACCGCCAGGATGGGATGGATTTGGCGGGGGCGATGGGAAGAAAAGGTGGGCATGACGCCTATTCTCCGATGACCTTGGCCCTTCCGGGTGAGGTTTGTGATTTTTTTCACAAGGAACGGGACAAGGCGGCCTTTGGGGGCGTTTTTTACCCCGGAACCTGACGAAGACCCCATTTCCTTGTGAATTATTTCACATTGATTAATCCCGCTTTTGGCCCCTATAGTGCTCCCTTCATCCAGCACCCGGAGTCGCCACAGGTCAAACGGTCATCTTTTGACTTGTGCCGGACAGGGGCACCCTCATATCCCGACTGGATCCACCGCGGATGAAACCAAGCGGATGAGGGCTAAGGGAGAGTCGTTTTGGACTGGACCTTACTCGAAAACCTGGCGCCCATCCTGATCCCGCTGGTCCTGGCCGGCCTGATCCCGCTGGTCTTCCTCCTATTGTCCTCCCTGCTCGGCCCCCACAAGCCCAGCGCCGAGAAATCCATGCCCTATGAGTGTGGCATCCAACAGCCGGCCATCAGCGGGGACGCCCGTATGCGCTTCAACGTGAAGTTCTACCTGGTGGCCATGTGCTTCCTGGTGTTCGACGTGGAGGTGGTCTTCCTCTTCCCCTGGGCCGTCTGGTTCCAGGACAAGGCCTGGGCCGGGTTCGGCGTCATGGCGTCCTTCCTCGGGGTGCTGGCCTTCGGCTGGTGGTACCTGCTGAAGCGGGGAGGGTTCGAATGGGAATAGAGAACCTGCCGGTCATCACCACCCGCGCCGACGCCGTGCTGGCCTGGGGCCGCAAGAACTCCCTCTGGCCCCTGCCCTTCGGCACGGCCTGCTGCGCCATCGAGTTCATGGGCGTGGTGTCCAGCGTGTTCGACATCGCCCGGTTCGGCGCCGAACTGGTGAGGTTCTCCCCCCGCCAATCCGACATGATGATCGTGGCCGGCACCGTGACCTTCAAGCAGGCCCCGATCCTCAAGCAGATCCACCAGCAGATGTGCGACCCCAAGTGGGTCATCTCCATGGGCGTCTGCGCCTCCACGGGCGGCTTCTACGACAACTACTGCGTGGTGCAGGGCATCGACCAGATCATCCCGGTGGATGTCTACATCACCGGCTGCCCGCCCCGGCCCGAGGCCATCCTGGAGGCCGTGATGAAGCTGCAGAACAAGCTGGTCGACCCCAACGTGGCCCCCGCGGGCCCGCAGTTCATGCCGAAGGAAACGACGTTTAACTACTAAAAGGCGGTTTCACCACAGGGGCACAGAAACACAGGGTTGAACTTTTGTCTTGAAGCAAAAGCTTCTTCCGTGACCCTATGTCCCTGTGGTGAGAGAGCCTGGCTGTTTACCGAGGGATAAAAGTGGCGGACAACGCGGCTTTGCTGGACATCCTGAAATCGGCCCTGCCCGAGGCTGTCCTCGGCTCCCAGGAGCGCTTCGGCACCCTCGAGGTGACGGTCGAGCGCGCCCATTGGGCCGCCGCGGTCCGCGCCCTGCGCGACCAGGCCCCCGCCTCCTTCAATATGTTGGTGGACCTGGTCTCGGTCGACTATTCCCTCTTCCCGAACCATGGGGGCCACCGCTTCGGCCTGATCCTTCACCTTAAGTCCCTCCGGCTGGGCCACCGCCTCACCCTGAAGTGCCTCCTGCCCGAGGACGAACCCCAGGTGGCGAGCCTGACCGACCTTTACGCCAACGCGAACTTCCTGGAACGCGAGGCCTTCGACCAGATGGGCATCCGTTTCTCGGGACACCCGAACCTCAAACGCCTGCTCAACCACCACGAGTTCGTGGGGCACCCGCTGCGCAAGGATTACCCCCTGAAGAAGCGGCAAACCCTGTCCGCCAACGAGTCCCTGATGGACGAGATGGACGTGCGCCTGCGCGAGAAGGGTTGGGTGTGATGCCGATCGACGCCCGCACCCTATTGCCCATGGCCCCCACGGCCCAGGATCCGGAAACCTCCGCCGAGGGGCTCTCGTCCCACAAGGCCCTGGACCGCCGGGACCTGGTGCTCCTCAACATGGGCCCCAGCCACCCCGCCACCCACGGCACCCTGCGCGCCCTGTTGGCGCTCGACGGCGAGACCATCGTGGCGGCGGTCACCGAGATGGGATACCTGCACCGCGGTTTCGAGAAGGACTGCGAGGTCCACAGCTACCAGCAGTGCATCCCCTACACCGACCGCCTCAACTACGTGTCGGCCATGATGAACAACACGGGCTTCTGCCGGGCCGTGGAGAAGATGATGGGCCTGGAAGTGCCCGACCGCGCCCGGTACATGCGCGTCGTGACCAGCGAGCTCAACCGAATCATCGACCACCTGGTCTGCGCCGGGGCCAACCTGGTGGATATCGGGGCCCTCACGAATTTCTGGTACTCGTTCAACGCCCGCGAGAAGGTGTACGACATCCTCGAGAGGCTTTGCGGCGCCCGCTTGACGTCCAGCTACATGCGCATCGGCGGCCTGGTCCGTGACGCCTACCCGGGCTTCGCCGAGGACGTGCGCGCGGTGCTCAAGGCCGTCCGCCGCAACGTGGACGACGTGGAAAAGCTGGTCACCACCAACCGCATCCTGCTCGACCGCACCCGCAACCTCTGCGTGGTGTCCCCGGCCATGGCGGTCTCCTACGGCTGGACCGGCCCGACCCTGCGGGCGTCCGGAGTCGACCACGACCTGCGCAAGGCCGAGCCCTACGACCACTACGAGGACTTCAAGTTCGAGACCGTGGTGGGCACCACCGGCGACATCTACGACCGCATCTTCGTGCGGCTCTACGAGATCCGGGAATCCACCAAGATCATCGAGCAGGCCCTGGCCAAGATGCCCTCCGGCCCCGTGATGAGCGACGACAAGCGCGTGGCCCTGCCCCCCAAGACCGGCACCTACGGCAACATCGAGGGGTTGATGAACCACTTCAAGCTCATCATGAACGGTGTCCAGCCGGAGCCCGGCGAGGTGTACGACGCCACCGAGGCCGCCAACGGCGAGCTGGGCTTCACGATCATCTCGGATGGGAGCAAGAACCCCTACCGGGTGAAGTGCCGGCCGCCCTGTTTCATGAACTACGCCGCTTTCCAGGACACCATTGAGGGCCACATGGTGGCCGACGCGGTGGCCAACCTGGGGTCGATCAACATCATCGCGGGGGAACTCGACCGATGAACACCCACATCCACCACGGAGACACGGAGACACTGTTTGGGTTTAAGGCTTTTTTCGTCATCCGTCCCGTGCCTCTGTGTCCCTTTGGTGAAAGGGGTTTGTTTTGAGCCTTAAGTTCTCCAAAAAGGCGCTCGACGAGTTCGAGGGCATCGCGAAGCGCTACCCGGTACGCCGGGCCGCGCTGTTGCCCGCCCTTTGGCTGGCCCAGAAGGAATTCGGCTGGTTGCCGCCCGACGCGATCGAGCTTTGCGCCGGACTGGTGGGCTGTTCGCCCGCCCAGGCGCTGGAAGTGGCCGAGTTCTACTCCATGTATAAGAAGAAGGAAGGCGGGAAGTACCACCTGCAGGTCTGCCAGACCATCTCCTGCCTGCTCAACGGGTCCGAGGAGATCAAGAAGGTGGTGGAGCAGAAGCTGGGCCTGAAGCCCGGCGAGACCACGCCCGACGGCCAGTTCAGCTACCAGCCCGTCGAGTGCCTGGCTGGGTGCCACACCGGGCCCTGCATGCAGGTGAACGACGATTACCATGAGCATTTGACGCCGAAGAAGATGGAAGAGCTCATAGAGGAACTAAAGAAAAAATAACGGCGCCGCTGTCCGTTAGCCGTTGGCTCAAGCTACAAACGACGACGAAAGACACACGACCCAACATGGGGAAGACAGTGACCGAGCCGCAACTCACCAAGCGATTCAACCTTCCCTTCGGGAACACCCTCAAGGGGTTCCTGGAGACGGACGGTTATGCCTCGCTCAAGAAGCTTTTCTCCCTGACCCCCGACCAGGTCATCGAGGAAGTGAAGGCCTCAGGCCTCAAGGGCCGGGGCGGCGCGGGGTTCCCCTGCGGCATGAAGTGGGGCTTTATCCCCAAGAACAGCCAGAAGCCCGTGTACCTCGTGGTGAACGCCGACGAGGGTGAGCCCGGCACCTTCACCGACCGCTACCTGATGGAGAAGGACCCTCACCTGCTGCTGGAAGGCATGATCGCGGCGGCGTTCGCCATCGGCTCACACCAGGCCTACATCTACGTTCGGGGTGAGTTCCTCAAGCAGATCCGCATCCTGGACGCGGCCATCGAAGAGGCCAAAGCCGCCGGGTACCTGGGCAAGGACATCCAAGGCTCCGGGTTCGACCTGGAGATCTACACGCACCGCGGGGCCGGCGCCTACATCTGCGGCGAGGAAACCGGGCTGCTGGAGTCCCTCGAGGGCAAAAAGGGCCAACCCCGCATCAAGCCGCCGTTCCCGGCCATCCAGGGCCTGTTCGGTTGCCCCACCATCATCAACAACGTGAAGACCCTGGCCTCCGTTCCCTGGATCTTGGAGAACGGCGGCGCGGCCTACGCCGGCCTGGGCACCAAGGAATCGACCGGCACCCAGGTCTTCGGCCTGTCGGGCCATATCCAGACCCCCGGCTACTGGGAAATGCCCTTCGGCCTGCCCATGTTGGAGTTCATCGAGAAGTTCGGCGGCGGCGTGAAGGGCGGCAAGCTCAAGGCCGTGATCCCCGGCGGTTCCTCGACTCCCGTGTTGACCGCCGAGGAGTGCGCGGACCTGACCCTCACCTACGAGAGCATGCGCGACCATAAGACCTTCATGGGCACCGGCGGCGCCATCGTGATGAACGAGCACACCGACATGGTGAAGGTGCTGAAGAACCTGACCCATTTTTATTCCGACGAGTCCTGCGGACAATGCACGCCCTGCCGCGAGGGCACGGCCTGGGAAGACCGGCTCCTGAAGAAGATCCTTGCGGGCGCGGCCACGACCAAGGAACTGGACCTCATGCTCGAGGTGGCCGACAACATGGAGGGCCGCACCATCTGCGCCCTGGCGGCGGCCTGCGCCATGCCGGTGCGCAGTTTCATCAAGAAGTTCCGGGGCGATTTCGAGAAGTACTGCAAACCCGCGTCGGTGGCGGTCGCGGCGGACGTCCGATAAAGGCCGTTCACCACAGGGACACGGAGTCACAGGGGGAAAAGGATAAGACTGGGAAGTCCAAACCGAATCCAGGGGACGCGCCGTGGATTGGGTCTGGGTTTGCCGGGTGAAAAGATCGGTAAATTTTCACCGCTACGGCATGGGACTGGGTTCTTAACCCGATTTTGCTGTGTCCCCGTGTCCCTGTGGTGAATGGAGTCTCGAATTGCCGAAAGTGACGATCGACGGAAAAACCTACGAAGTGCCCGAGGGCACGAACGTGCTGGAGGCCTGCACCTCCAACGGCGTGAAGCTCGAGCATTTCTGCTACCACCGATACCTGCCGGTCGCCGGCAACTGCCGCACCTGCATGGTCGAGATCGAGGGCCCGCGCGGCCCCATGCTCACGATCGGCTGCAACACCAAGGTGGCCGAGGGCATGGTGGTGCACACCGACACCGCCCCCGCGGTCAAGGCCCAGAAATCCGCCCTCGAGTTCCTCCTGCTCGACCACCCCCTCGACTGCCCGGTCTGCGATAAGGCGGGCGAATGCAAGCTCCAGGACAACTACATGGACTTCGGCCGCTACGAGGCGCGCCGGGGCGTGCCCCGCTACTTCAAGGGCGGCAAGGCCGTGGACCTGGGCGAGCACATCATCCTGGACCAGGAACGCTGCATCCTCTGCACCCGCTGCATCCGGTTTGTGGATGAGGTGCCCAAGAGCTCCGAACTCTGCATCACCAACCGGGGCCACGAGTCGGTCCTCACCACCTTCCCGGGCAAGCGCCTCAATAACCCCTACTCGGGCAACGTGACCGACGTCTGCCCCGTGGGCGCGCTCACCCTGAAGGAATTCCGCTTCCAACAGCGCGTCTGGTTCCTCAAGAAGACCGATAGCGTGTGCGACGGTTGTTCCCGGGGCTGCAGCGTCACCGCGGAGCACAATAAGAACCGCGTCTGGCGCTTCATGCCCCGCGAGAACCCCGACCTCAACCGGGTCTGGATCTGCGACGAGGGACGGCTGGGCTTCAAGAAGAACCACGAGAACCGCTTGACCCAGGCCTTGGTCCGGCGCAAGCCCGTGACCGTGGCCGAGGCCCTCGAACTCATCTCGACGAAATGGAAGGACCTGAAGGGCGGGGAAGTGGCGGGCCTGGCCTCGCCTTGGGCCTCGCTGGAGGACAACTGGATGCTCAAGCGCCTCTTCGAGAAGCGCTGGGACCTGCGCGACCTCGCGGGGTCCCACCTGGGCGGCCAGGGCACCGGCGACGATATCCTGCGCCTCGCCGAGAAGTATCCGAACGGCGAGGGGCTCAAGCTCTTGGGCATCCCCCAGGACCCCGGCCCGGTGCTCAAGGGCATGGAGTCGGGCCGCCTGAAGGCGCTCTTCCTGATGGAAAACGACCTCATCGAACTGGGCGGCGACCGCTACCAGGTGGCCCTGGCCAAGATCCCCCATGTCCTCCTGCTCTCGACCCACGCCACCGCGGGCACCGGCATGGTGCCGGACCTGGTGCCGGTGAGGACCCACCTGGAGAAGGACGGGACCTTCCTGTCGGCCGAGGGAAGGCTCCAGCGCTTCCGCCGGGCCGTGGACCCCGAGAACCCCGACGCGCCCGAGAGTTCCCTGTTCATCGCGGCCTTCGCCCGCAAGATGGGCCTCGAGGGCTTCGGCTTCGAGGACAACCCCGCGGTGTTCAACACGATGGCGAAGGAACTACCGGCGCTCAAGGGCCTGACCTTCTCGGGCATCCCCAAGAACGGCGTGAGGCTGCCCGGGGAATACCCGGCGCCGCCTCCCTTCCGCAACCTGCGGATCGACCCCAACGTGGTGCCGCGCCCTTCGACCACGGCCCAGGGTTCCGGTCAAGCCGCTCCCGCCACCGGGGGGGCCGCGTGATCCCCTCCCACGACCTCTTCACCCTGATCAACATCGCGGCCATGGCCCTGCTGGCCTGGGGCATCCCGCTCCAGATGGTTCCGATCTTCATCTGGCTCGAGCGCAAGGGCAGCGCCGTGATCCAGGACCGCATCGGTCCCAACCGGGCCGAGATCCTGGGCTTCCGGCTCTTCGGCATGCTGCACAACATCGCCGACGTGGTGAAGCTGTTGATGAAGGAAGACCTGATGCCGGGAGGCGTGCACCGCACCTATTACCTCCTGGCGCCCTTCCTGTCCATGTCCGTGGCGCTCCTGCCCCTGGCCGTGATCCCCTTCGCCTCACCCCTGCCCTTGGGCGAAAACGTGGTGTCGTTCCAGGTGGCGGGGTTTGACCTGGGATTGCTCCTGATCTTGGCCATCACCAGCCTGGGGGTCTTCGGCATCATGCTGGCGGGCTGGGCCTCCAACAGCAAGTTCTCGCTGATGGGGGGCCTGCGGTCCAGCGCCCAGATGATCTCGTACGAGCTTTCGGTCGGGCTCGCCGTGGTGGGTTTGATCATGTCCTTCGGCGACATCAACCTGCTCCACATCGTGGAGGCCCAGGGCCGTGAACTGTCGCTCTTCGGCCACGCCCTGCCCCTGCCGAACTGGGGGCTCTTCCTCCAACCCGTGGGTTTCCTCCTCTTCCTGGTGGGGTCCTTCGCCGAGACCAACCGCAACCCCTTCGACCTGGCCGAGGGCGAGAGCGAGCTGGTGGCGGGCTACCACACCGAGTACTCCAGCATGAAGTTCGCCCTCTTCTTCATGGCCGAGTACTCCAACATGACCGTGGCGGCCATCGTATTGTCCACGCTGTTCCTCGGCGGCTACCAGGTGCCCTTCGCCCCGGTTGACGTCCTTCGGGCCAACCCCAAGGCGCTGCTGGGGATCCTGGGCGGCCTCCACCTGGTCGGGGGTGCGGCCCTCGGCCTTTTGTTCATCCAGATGGGCCGCAGCAAGATGTCCTACGAGACCGGCACCCACCGCGTCGAGATGTTCATCTACGCCCTCGCCGCCTTCGCGGCGGCCGCGGCGGGCCTCCTGCTGTTGCTGGTGCTGCCGGGCCTGGCGATCCCCGCCTGGCTGCCGGGTCCCCTGGCGGCCCTGGTCCAATTCTCCTGCCTGATGGCCAAGGCGCTGTTCTTCTGCTGGCTCTTTGTGTGGGTCCGCTGGACCCTTCCGCGTTTCCGGTACGACCAACTCATGAACCTGGGCTGGAAGCTGATGCTTCCCCTGGCGCTGCTGAATGTCGCGATCACGGGGATTCTGGTTCTGATCCAGCGGTAGTCCGGCGGAGCGAGAGTTGAATTCGAAATTAGGGATTCGGAATGAGGAATGCGGATTGAAAGGGTTAGGCCTTAATTCCTAATTCCGCGTTACGAATTCCTCATTTGAGTTAAGTGGAACGGAGCGACCAGTGGCCATCGTGGTGGCGAGACCCGAACCGACGGGCGTGAGGCGGTTTTACGTGGTGGAGATCCTGGTGGGACTCCTCGTCACGGTGAAGCACGTCGTCCGCAACATGACCCGTCCCTGGGCCATGCCGGTGGTCTTCTACCCGGAACAGAAGAAGTCCCTGCCGGCCACCACCCGGGGCCGCCACCGCCTGATGAAGCGCGATGACGGGGCCCCGCGCTGCACGGCCTGCATGCTCTGCGCCACCAACTGCCCGGCCGACTGCATCCACATCCTGGCCGACGAGTCAGCCGACCCCAACATCGAGAAGTTCCCCAAGCGGTTCGACATCGACTCCCTGCGTTGTGTTTTCTGCGGTTATTGCGTGGAGGCCTGCCCCCTGGACGCGATCCGGATGGACGTTCCCGAGGTGGCCCTGGCGGGGTACGAACGCAAGGATTTCGTCTTCACCAAGGAATTCATGCTGAACCACGACAACAAGGACATCGTGCCGGACTATAATCCTCCCCGGCCGGTCGCTTGGACGCACGGGCCGCACGCGAGGCCGTAACAAAAGAATCGGCGCCGTTAGCCGCTAGCCGTTTGTTTTTAAGACTAAGTCAACGGCGAACGGCCAGGGGCAAACGGCGATTTGGTTGTTCGTTTTAAAGCCTTAGCCAACGGCCAACGGTCAGCGGCAAACGGCGACTTTTAACGCTGGAGTTGTAATGCTCGAAACGGTGTTGTTCTACATGCTCGCCGCGCTCGTACTCGGCTTGGGTCTGGTCGTTGTTTCCAAGACCAACCCCCTGGCCTCGGCCATGGCCCTGGTGGGCTCTTTCGCCGGCTTGGCGGGGCTGTACGCCCTGCTCAACGCCCCGGTGGTGGCCGTGCTCCAGATCCTGGTTTACGCCGGCGGCATCATGGTGCTCATGATCTTCGTGATCATGCTCCTGAACCTGCATCCGGACGAGTTGAGGCCCTTGGCCGCCCGGCCCCTGATTTTGGGCGGGACGGTCCTGGCGACCTTGATGGGCCTGGCCCTCCCGGTGGTCGTGTGGGTTTTGCCGAGCGGGACCTTTTCAACGGCCCCCATCCCGGAGGGCTTTGGGTCCCTGAAGTCCCTGGCCGACCTGTTGTTCGGCCCCTACCTGTTCGCCTTCGAGGCCCTTTCCCTCGTGTTGTTGGTGGCCGTGGTGGGCGCCCTCGTCCTTTCGAAGAAGAGGCTCTGACATGGAACAACTCGGGCCCATCACGACCCAACATTACCTGGCGCTCTCGGCCCTGCTTTTCGCCGTGGGCGCCGCGGGCGTCCTGGCCCGCCGCAACTTCTTCAGCGCCCTCATGGGGCTTGAACTGATGCTGAACGCCTCAAACCTGGCCTTCGTGGCCTTCGCCCGGGCCCGGGGCGATCAA
>Ga0265334_10000402_pt1 | contig 22758 bp, 18 predicted proteins | sample 42023metaG_FD_192442 | JGI IMG/M metagenome (GOLD analysis project Ga0265334, IMG submission 192442) | Rhizosphere microbial communities from Carex aquatilis grown in University of Washington, Seatle, WA, United States - 4-20-23 metaG | ecosystem: Host-associated > Plants > Roots > Rhizosphere... | reverse complement strand
GCGGCGACGGAGGAGATGGCCGCGAGCATCCAGGAGATCTCGCAGGCGTCGGTCGAGGCGGTGCGCATCGCCACGAACGCCGCCGAGGAGGCGGCCGTGGCCAACGAGACCGTCGCCAAGCTGGGCAAGTCCAGTGCGGAGATCGGCACCGTGGTCAAGACCATCACCTCGATCGCCGAACAGACGAACCTGCTGGCGCTGAACGCCACCATCGAGGCGGCCCGGGCCGGGGACTCCGGACGGGGCTTCGCGGTCGTCGCCAACGAGGTCAAGGAACTCGCCCAGGAGACCGCGCACGCCACGGAGGACATCTCGTGGCGGGTCGAGGCGATCCAGGAGGACGCCCGGGCGGCCGTCCAGGCGATCGAGCGGATCACCGAGATCATCGAGAGCGTCAACATTCACCAGACCACCATCGCCTCGGCGGTGGAGGAGCAGACCGCCACGACCGCGGAGATGGCCAGGAGTGTCTCCGACGCGGCCGACGGCTCCGGGCAGATCGCCGAGAACATCGAGTCGGTGGCCCATGCCCTCGAGGGCACCAGGGGCGGCGTGGGGCAGGCCAAGGAGGCTGCCACGGAGCTCGCCCAGCTCTCGGCGGAGCTGCGCCGGGTGGTCGCCCGCTTCCAGGTGTAGTCGTCCAGCCCCATCCAGTCGTCCAGCTCGTGCAGTCGATCAGCCCCGTGCAGTCGATCAGCTCTTGTGGTTGTCCAGCTCTGGGTAGTCGGCCAGCTCTCGGGCGCTCGCGCCGGAGGAGGTCCGTGCGGCAAGAGGTCCAGAACCCGCCCCGCCCGACCGATAACCGTTACGGAGTGCACCGAGGTAGAGAGGGAAGACCATGCAGGCGCTCGTCGTGGACGATTCCCGCGCGATGCGGGCCATTCTCACCCGCTTGCTCGGTGGGCTCGGATTCGACGTCGCTCAGGCGGCCGACGGTGCCGAGGCGTTGGAGGTTCTGGATGCGGGGACCCGACCGGACGTCATCCTGGTGGACTGGAACATGCCGGTGATGGACGGGCTGACCTTCATCAAGGCGGTTCGCGCCGAGCCCGAGTACCGGGACATCTCCCTGATGATGGTCACCACCGAGAGCGAGCAGGCCCAGATCGTCCGGGCCCTCGCGGCGGGGGCCCACGAGTACGTGATCAAGCCGTTCACCGGTGAGGTCATCGCGGAGAAGTTGGCGCTGTTGGGACTGGTGGCTGCGTGATCAGGACCGGAGGGCGCATCCGCGTTCTCATCGTCGACGACTCGGTGGTGATCCGACGGCTCGTCTCCGACGTGCTGGCCGCGGACCCGTCGGTGGAGGTCGTCGGCACCGCGAACAACGGCCGGATGGCTCTGGACCGGGTCGCGGAGCTCAAACCGGACGCGGTGACCATGGACGTCGAGATGCCGGTGATGGACGGCATCCAGGCGGTCCGCGCGCTGCGCCGGACCAACCCGAGACTTCCGATCGTGATGTTCTCCACCCTGACCGAGCGTGGCGGGGCAGCGACCCTCGACGCGCTGGCGGCCGGGGCCAGCGACTACGTGACCAAACCGTCCAATGTCGGCAGCATCACGGAGAGCCAGCAGAGCATCCGTGACCAGCTGATCCCCAAGCTCAAGGCCCTGGCCGGCGCCCGCCGGGTGATCGGCGCACCGGTGCCCCTGCCGCCGCCCGCACCACCCAAGGTGCCGCGCAAGGCACGCTCGCAGCCCTTCTCGGTGCTCGCGATCGGATGTTCCACCGGGGGGCCCGACGCACTGGCCAGGGTGCTTCCCCTGCTGCCCGCCGATCTCGGGGTGCCCGTGGTCGTCGTCCAGCACATGCCGCCGCTGTTCACCCGGCTGCTGGCCCAGCGCCTGGACGGCAGCTGTGCCCTGTCGGTCTCCGAGGCGCAGGCGGGTGACACCGTCACCGCGGGCCGGGTGCTCATCGCCCCGGGCGGCCAGCACCTCGAGGTGCACCGCAGCGGGGTCTCCGTGGTCGCCCGGCTGACCGACGCCCCACCGGAGAACTTCTGCCGGCCCGCCGTGGACGTGCTGTTCCGCTCCGTCGCCCGGGTCTATGGGGAGCGGGCCCTGGGCGTGGTGCTCACCGGCATGGGCCGGGACGGCGAGAAGAGCAGCCGCGAGATCCGGGACGGTGGCGGTGAGGTGTTCGCCCAGGACGAGGCCAGCAGCGTGGTCTGGGGCATGCCCGGCGCGGTGGCGCAGGCCGGCCAGGCGGACCGGATCGTGCCCCTGGACCGGATGGCATCCGAGATCATCGCCGCGCTCAGCGCCTCCGCGGGGCGCGCCGTCACGCGTTCGCCGGTCCGCCCGTCGCTGACCTTGGGGGGTACGCGATGACCCTGAGCCCCCTGGACTTCCAGTTCGTGACCGGCCTGGTGCGCCAGAGCAGCTCGATCGATCTGCAACCGGGCAAGGAGTACCTCGTCGAGTCCCGGCTGGCGCCGTTGGCCCGCCAGTACGGCGAGAAGGACGTGTCCGGCCTGGTGGGCCGGTTGCGGCGCAACGAGGCCCAGCTGTCCGAGGCGGTCGTGGACGCGCTGACGACCAACGAGACCTCCTGGTTCCGCGACGCCCATCCCTTCGACGCCTTCATGCGTGACCTGCTGCCGGACATCGAGAAGACCTCCCGGACCCGTCAGGTGACGATCTGGTCCGCGGCCTGCTCGAGCGGTCAGGAGGCCTACTCCCTGGCGATGCTGCTCCTGGACTGGCTGCCTGCCCACCCGGGTTGGACGGCGCGGATCATCGGCACGGACATCTCGCCGCGCATGGTCGAGCGGGCCCGGGCGGCCCGGTTCAGCCAGCTGGAGGTCAACCGGGGTCTGCGCGCGCCCTACCTGGTCAAGTACTTCGTGCAGCAGGGACGCGAATGGCAGCTCGAGCAGCAGGTGCGTGCCCTCACCCGGTTCGAGCAGGGCAATCTCGCCCAGCCGCCGGTAGGTGTCCCGACCTGCGACGTGGTCTTCCTGCGCAACGTATTGATCTACTTCGACGTGGCCACCAAGCGCAAGGTACTGGGACATGTGCGCACGGTCCTGCGGCCGGGCGGCTTCCTGGTGCTCGGAGGTGCCGAGAGCACCCTCAACCTGGACCAGTCCTTCGAGCGGATGGAGCTCGGTAAGGCGGTCGTCTTTCGTCATCGGGGAGGAGACGCATGAGCGTCCTGGATGAACTCGAAGAGGCCCGTGGTGACCTGGAGGGTCTCCTGGTGGATGTCCTCGAGTCCGTCTTCGGCGAGGAGGCCGCTCCCGCCTGGGAGGCCGAGTTCGGCGGCACGCGCATCGCCCGCGCGCGCCTGGCCATCCACGACGAGGTCACCAACGTGTACACCGGCGTCGAGGTGTGCGTGGACACGGTGACGGCGCGACTCCTGGCCGGGCGCATGCTCAACGTCGCGAGCCCCGCTGCCGATGACCTCCTGGACGCGGTCGGTGAACTCGGCAACATCGCCGGCGGCAACGTGAAGTCCCTGCTCTACCAGCACGCCCGGCTCTCTCTGCCGACCCCCGAGATCCTGGACGCCGCCGGCGTCACCTGGGAACCCGCGGTCAGGGTGCACGGGGTCGTGTTGGGCCAGACGGTCGAACTGGCGGTGCTCCCCGAGTACGCGGTGGGGGGCCTGGCCTGGCCGCCGTCGCAACTCGACGAGGTCTTGGAGACGCTGCCGTGAAGATCCTGGTCGCCGACGACAGCCGGGCGATGCGGATGATCGTCATCCGCACGCTCCGGCAGGCGGGTTTCGCCGGGCACGAGATCATCGAGGCGGAGAACGGCGCCCAGGCGCTGGAGATGGTCCAGAAGCAGAACCCGGGCCTGATCCTCTCCGACTGGAACATGCCCGAGATGACCGGGATCGACTTCCTGCGGACCCTGCGCGGGTCCGGGTCCGCCACGCCCTTCTGCTTCGTCACCTCGGAGGGGTCCGACGAGATGCGGGCCCTGGCCGAGGAGGCGGGCGCGATGGGCCTCATTGCCAAGCCGTTCACATCCGATGTGTTCGAGGACATGCTCTCCACGGTGGTGTCGTGATGGTTCCTGTCGTCCAGCAGTCCCCTCTCCCCAGCCGCCACGCCATCAGGTCGCTGCTCAGCGACCTGACCGGGCGGGACGTGGATCTCAAGGACTCCGAGCCGGTACCGGCCAAGTCCACCAACGTGGTGGCGGTGTACGTCACCGACCGGCTCGCCGTCTCCGCGGTCGCCGTCCTCAACCTGGAGGGTGCGGCCCGGCTCGGCGCCGCACTGGGCATGCTGCCCCGGGCCGCGGTCGAGGACGCGATCAAGGACCGCGAGCTGCCGGAGCACATGCGGGACTGCTGCTACGAGGTACTGAACGTGATGGCCTCGGTCTTCAACGTGGGCGAGGTCCCGCACGTGCGCCTCTACGAGATGTACGGGCCGGGCGGCGGCCTGCCCCCGGACATCGCCGCCCTCGCCGCGATGGCCGGGTCGAGGATGGACGTCACGCTCTCGATCTCGGGTTTCGGCCTTGCCGGCCTGTCGATCGTGATCCGCTGAGGAGGTCAGGATGACCACGCCGTTGCCAGTCAGCGGGGTTACCGTCGCCACGGGCAGCTCGCTGGACCGTGCGGCGGGACGTGCCGGCATGGTCAGGTACGTCCGGGTCGGTCGCCAGGGGATCTACGACGCTCGCCGCACTCTCGTCGGCTACGAGCTGCTGTTCCGCGCCGGCGACACCGGTGGGGACGACGAGGTGGCGGGTGAGCAGGCGACGTCGCAGGTGATCGCCTCCACCTTCGGCACCTTCGGGGTGGACAACATCTCCGACGGCAAACCGATCTTCATCAACTTCACCCGGGCCTTCCTGACCGGGGTGATCCCGATCCCGGTGGAACCGGACCGGGTGGTGATCGAGGTCGTCGAGCACGTCGTGGTGGACCGGGAGCTGCTCATCGGCCTGACCGTGCTCCGGGACCAGGGTTACCGGATCTCCGTGCACGACTACCACGGCCAGGTGGATCGCAGCGCCCTGCTCGAGCTGGCCGACTACGTGAAGATCGACGTGAACGGGGTCTCGACGACCCTGCTGCCCGGCCTCGTGCAGGCCTGCCACGCGGCGGGGGCCACCATGGTCGCCGGGCGGGTCGAGGACGCCGAGTCCCTGCAGCGCTGCGTGTCCCTGGGCTTCGAGCTCTTCCAGGGCATGTACCTGCAGCGTCCCACGGTGCTGGAGCAGCGCACCCTGTCGCCGTCCCAGCTGATCTGCGTCCGGCTGCTCAACGACCTGTCCGACCCCGACGTGCCGGTCTCGCGGATCGAGCACATGGTCGGCACCGACCCCGGACTGACGCTGCGCCTGCTGCGCACCGCGAACTCGGCGGCCGCCGGCACCCGGCGTGAGGTCACGTCCCTGCGTCAGGCGCTGGTGCTGATCGGCCCGCGGCGGCTGCGGTCCTGGGTGGTGCTGACCCTGCTCGAGGGCGGGACCACCTCGACCTCCTCGGACGACCTGTGGCGCGTGCTGGCCCGGGCCTTCGCCTGCGAACGGCTCGCGGAGAGCCAGGCGGACCTCGCCTTCACCGTGGGCCTGCTCTCCGGTGCGGCCGAGTTGCTCGGCAGCGAGCCGTCGGCGGTGGCGGACGGCGCGGGGGTGGGTCCCGAGGCCCGGGCGGCGCTGCTGGACCGCCTGGGCGCGGCGGGCCTGGCGCTCAGCGCGGTGCTCGCGCACGAGTCGGACGACCTCGACGCCATCTCCGCGACCGGGCTGGTGCCGTTCGACGTCTCCCGGGCCTACCTGGAGTCCCTGAGCGAGTCGCTGCAACTGGTGCACGACCTCACCGGCCGGGCCTGAACCCCAGGCCGGCTCACCGGTCCGCCCCTGAGGCGACGGACCGGTGTTGCCGGCTCAGCCTGCCCGGGCGGCTCAGCGCCGCCGCTCGGCGTGCACGGCGAGCCCGCGCTCGACGGCCTCGATGAGTCGCGGCCGCAGCTCCTGGGCCCGGATCACCTCGTCCACCGAGCCGACCTTGACCGCGCGCTGGATCGAGTGCACCGCGTCGAATTCCGCGGCCACCTCGCTGAGCTTCTCCGAGCGCACCAGGGGGCGGAGCTCGGCGAGCTCGGTGCGCAGCCGGGCCTGGGCCGGACCACGCGCCGCGCGCAGCTGCTGGTTGAGCTCCGCGATCCGCGGATCGGCGTTGGTGCGGGAGTCGACCTCCCCGGCGAAGACCGCGGCGGCAGCCGGAGCACCCCCGATCACCGAGGCGTAGGAGCCCTCGACGGCGAGCACCCGCAGGTTGTCGTGCAGGGCCTTGGAGAACACCACGAACGCGCCACCGTGGTAGCGCGAGACCACCGCGAAGACCACCGGACCGTCGAAGTTCACCACCGCGCGGCCGATCTCGGCGCCGTACTCGAGCTGCAGCCGGCGCATCGACTCGGGCGAGCCGTCGAACCCGGACAGGTTGGCCACGACGACGAGCGGGCGGTTGCCGCTGGTCGCGTTGATCGCCCGGGCCGTCTTCTTGGACGAGCGCGGGAACAGGGTGCCCGAGGTCCAGGCGGACGGCCCGTCGGTGGGCGGGAAGCCCAGCCGGCGGATCGGCCGCGACTCGATTCCGATCAGGCAGACGGCGTGCCCGCCGAGTCGTGCGTCCAGGACCACGGAGGTCTCGGCGTCCGCCATGCCCGCCCAGCGTTCGAGGGTGGGGTGGTCGGTGTCCGCGACCGCGGCGAGCACCGCGCGGATGTCGAACGCCTTCTTGCGCTCGGGATTGGTCAGCGGCGAGAAGATGTCGCCGACCGTGGTGAAGTCGCTGCCCTCCAGCCGGTGCGGCCACGGCGTCACGTCGCGGTTGCGGTCGTCGTCGGTCGGCGCGATCCGCGGGGCGGACTCCCCGGGGGCCACGTAGCTGAAGTCGTAGTGCGCGAAGAGCACCTGGATCGCCGCGCCGAGATCGGGTGCCCAGTACTGGGCCTGGCCGTTCGGGCCCATCACCCGGTCGTAGCCGCCGATCCCGTGGTTGTCCTCGGCGGAGACCCCGCCGGAGTAGTCCAGGGCCTGCTTGCCGGTGAGCACCATCGCCGAGTCCGGGGTCATCACGAGGATGCCGCGGGTGTGCATGAGCATCGTCGCCTCGGCGTTCCAGTACGGCTGGGCGCCGACGTTGATCCCGGTGACCACGACGTTGATCTCGCCGCCGGCCTGGGTGTAGGTGACGATCCGGCGCAGGGCCCGGGACACCCAGTCCATGTTCTCGGTGCCGGACTCCATGGAGATCCGCGCACCCGAGGACAGCGCGAACCACTCCATGGGCACGTGCAGCTGCTCGGCAAGGTCGAGGGCGGCCATGATCCGGGCGCACTCGGGCTCGGCGACCGCGCCGAGGGCCCGGACCGGGTCACCCATCACGACCACCCGGGTCATGCCCTCCGGGTACAGCGGGGTCGGGCGGCTGGCCAGTCCGACGACCACTCCGGCCTTGTTCCGCCCGCCCGGACGGTTCACGGGCACCAGGCGGCCGTCCGGGTCCAGGTCGTGCTCGACGAAGGTGCCGTGCTCGCCGATCAACCGCGGGATCAGCTCGTAGGGGTAGACGTTGCCGCGGGCCCGTGCCCGCAGTGTCTTCTGCGTGTAGTCGTCCAGCGGCGCCAGCGGCTCGTTCGGCGGGGCGCCCACCCGGGCGGTCACCCCGGCACCGGGGTCGCGGCGGAACCGCACGGAGACCGGGGTGAGGGTGCCGTCCTCGGCCACGACCCGGCCGTTGATCAGGGTCTCGGTCAGCCCGGCGCCCCCGGTGAGCGGGGCGATCCGCCGCTGCAGGGCGGTGAGCTCGGCGACCGGGGCGGTCACCGGCGGCCACACGGTGAGGAACACGTGGTTCGCGTCGAGCCGGGCCCGCGGCCCGATCTCGGTGCGGGCCGCCCGGATGGCCGCGAGGGCTCCGGACAGGGCGTGCTCCACCTGGGGCAGCGAGGTGACCCGCCCGGCGCCGTCCCGGACCACGGTGAGGTCACCGACCAGGGCCATGGCGACCAGACGCTGGTCGGAGGGGTTGGCCGGGGCGACGCACCGGTACAGCAGGACGCCGTCCGGCGCGGCCAGGCGCGAGACCTCGAAGTCCCGCAGGCGCCACAGGTCGCAGCGCTCGGCAATGCGCGGGTGAACCCCGCGCACCAGCACGTCCTCCCGCCAGGCGGCTCCCGCGGCGCTCGGCGTGCCGCCCGTCGCGGGGTCCTCGTCCTCGGACGGATCGACCCGGCGCAGGGTGAGCTGGCGGACCGGCGTGCCCTCGGCGCCGCCGACCGCGACGCTCAACCGTTCGAGCTGTTCGAGCCCGTCGACGGCCGAGATCCGGGTCGCGAGCCCTTCGGCCAGCTGCTCCGGCTCCTCGGGCGCGTCGGGCCAGCGCAGGTGCAGGTCGACGGCGAGCGGCGTCCCCTCGGGGATGTCGCCCTGTGCCGCGACGGCGGCCCGCACCGCGGTGAGGACCGCGTCGAACCGCTCGACGGTCGTCACGGTGGTCACCACCCGCACCGGGCGGCCGTCCTGGACGTGCACGGTGCTCGCCCAGGGCACCCCGCCCTCGGCCGTTCCGCCGTGCTCGACCCGGCCCCCGACGGGCGTCGCCTCGCCGTAGTGCCGGCGCAGCAGCACCACGAGCAACGGTTCGTCGGCCCGCACCCCGCCGGCGCTGCGCTCGGCGACGAGTCGCACGAGGTGGTCGGGGCTGGCGGGCAGCCGGTCGATCCGGTCCACGAGCGCCGCCCGGTCCGGGTTCGGCGCCTCGCCGTGGGCTCCGGACAGGTCGGCCAGGCGCTCGCGCAACTCGGCGTGCGCACGCTCCCGGTAGCCCCGGACCAGCGGCTGCTCGAACCAGGTGAACCGGGCGCTGCGTGCCAGGTCACCCACCGCGGGGTACCGGGCCTGGGTCGCCACGACGAGCCGGTCGAGCAGGACACCCGCGGCCCGGTCGAGCGGGGCGGGCGGCCGCGGCTGCTCCAGCCACCGGGCGAGCAGGGCGGTGACCACCGAGACGTGGCTGCGCTCACGCTGCTGGGCCAGGAAGAGCCGGTAGACGCCCTCGGACAGCAGCGGATTGCGGGCCGGGTCGAGGCCCTCGACGCCGTAGTGCGCCAGGGCCCGCAGGAGCTTCTCCCGGAAGGGGGCGGGCAGGCGCTCGCGGTCGGCGTCCAGGGACCGCAGGTAGCTGTGGAAGAACTCGCGCGGGCTGTGCACGTGCTCCACCGGCCCGTCCTCGGCGGCCGGGCGGGTACGGGTCAGCTCGCAGACGTCGGTGAAGGCGGTCAGCACCGCGAGCTCCGCCGCGAACAGCTCCGCCGTGTCCGGCCGGACCTCGGCGGCTCCGGCGGCGGTCTCCTCGCCGGCTCCTGCGCCGTTCACCGCGGCTCCGGCCGCCAGCGCCGGGGAGCGCCGGTAGGCGTCCAGCGCGGCGCGTGCGTCCTCCGGACCCAGGTCGTAGCCGAGCAACAGCGAGGTCAGGTCGGTCAGGTTGGCCAGGGCAGCCTCGCCCACCCCGAGCGGCTCCGGGGCGACCGGCAGCTCGGGGACGGTGCTCTCCGGGGACGCCGTGCTCGCCGGGGAAACCGAGCTCTCGCCGGCCGTGCGCGGGCCTGCGACCGCAGTCGGCCCGGCGTCCTCGGCCACCTCGTCCTCGGCCACCTCGTCCTCGGCCACCTCGTCCTCGGCCACCTCGTCCTCGGCCACCGAGTCCACCCGCACCAGTGGACTTCCCACCTCGACCTGCACTCCGGCCGCGGTGAACACCTCGCGCACCCGCCCGGCGAAGGGCGCCACGAGGACGGTCTCCATCTTCATGGTCTCCAGTACGGCGACCGGCTCGCCGGCGGAGACCTGCTGGCCCGCCGTCACCGGGACCGCGACCACGAAGGCAGGCGCGGCCGCCCGGACGACTCCGCCCTCCTCCCGGGTGATCCGGTGCGTGGTCTCCCCGACCTGCACCAGGTGATGCGCCCCCGCCCGCGCGGCCTGCACGCGGTAACCCGTCCCGCCGCGGTACAGGCGGCAGGTGTTCTCGTCCAGGCGCTCGCGGCGCAGGTCCACCTGCGTGCCGGCGAGCGTGACCCGGAACCGGTCGGCGCCGGTGCGCGCCACGTGCACGCGGTGGTCGACGCCGTCCAGGCGCAGGTCGAAGTGGCGGCGCAGGTCGGCACGGGCCAACGGGCGGCCGCCACGCGCGGTCTGCAGGAGCCGTCGCCGGTCCACGGCCGCGGCCTCGTCGTAGGCGTCGATCGCGGCCGCGCACAGCGCCAGCCCGGCGTGTCTGCGGTGGGCCAGCTCCTGCGCGACGTCCACCCGGTCGATCAGATCGGTGTCCGGGGTCCCGGCCAGGAGCGCCTCGTCGGAGAGCAGCCCCAGCACGAAGGAGCGGGTGCTCACCGCACCCTCGACGACGACGGTGAGTTCCTCGACGGCCCGCCGCAACCGGGCGAGGGCCTGGTCGCGGTCGGCTCCGTGTGCGGCCACGGTCAGGACCTGGGCGCTGTCGGCAGGCACGGGCGCGCCCTCGGGGAGGGCGGCGTCCACCCGAACCCCCGCCCCGGACGGCGGGGTGAGGCGCAGCAGCCGTGCGGCGCTGCCGACCCCGGCGGGGGCGGGACCGGTCGCGGTGATCGGCACCTGCACGGCATGTCCGAGCACCGCCGGGGCCCGCTCGTCCAGCCGCCCGCCGAGCGTGAGGTGGAGTTGCAGTTCCACCAGGTCGATGCCGCTGACCAGTTCGGTCAACGGGTGGCCGGGACGCAGCCCGGCGTGCACCGCCCGGGGCAGCCACGGCGTTCCGGGGGCGCTCCGGACGAACTCGACCGCGTAGAGCCCGGCGAGGCCGTCCACGCGGACCACCTGCGCGGCGACTGCCTGGACGCGTGCGGCCTCGTCCGGGCCCAGGGCCGGCACCGGCGCGGACTCCTCGACGAGCACCTGCCCGTCCCGACGCAGGGACCGCTCGTGCACTCCCAGGGCGCGGACCTGTCCGGCGCGGTCCACCGCCACCTGCACCTCCAGGTGCCGGGGCAGTTCCGTTCCGGACGGTGACGCGGCGTTCCCGTCCACGCTCGACCGGGCGCTGCCGGCGACCTCGGCCGCCCGGGCCAGCGACTCCTCGAGCGTGTGCAGCAGGGCGGGGTCGGGGCCGAGGAACTGCACGCCGAGCCGTTCGGCCAGGCTCGCCAGCTGCGGGAGCACCCCGGTGAGGCCCCAGCCGGCCCACAGGGCGTCCACGTGGTGCGTGGCCAGGGCCCGCTCGACGGCGGCCAGGTCGGGGCCGGTCAGGTCGAGACCGGCCGGATCGGCGCCCGGCGTTCCCCGCCCGGGGGTGCCCGCACCGCGGGCCCGCGCCCGCGGTGCGGCACCGGTCAGCGGGACGGCGAGGTCCGCCTCGCGCACCGCGTCCGCGTCGTGGTCCGCCGGCAGGTACAGGACCACGGACTCCCAGCGTTCGGCGGAGCGGAGGTTGTGCTCGCGCACCGTGCGCAGGAACCGTGCGGCCGACTCGCCGCGGTTGATGATGGCCAGCCGACGCAGGGCACTCATCCGACTTCCGCCTCCAAGGCACAACTCTCGAAACACAACTCTCGAAACGGTCCTTGCGGACACCACGACGCGTGCGGCGGCGTCCGCCGATCCCGGTCCCGTGGCGTGCCTCGAGACTGGGCCGATGCCGACCATAGACGTACTCGGCGTCGACTGGGACGCCTTCGACCTGCGAGTTCAGGCCTGGACAAGGTCCGCTGGGGAGCATCTACAAAGGCCGGGGGACTGCTTTGGTGGGAGTCGGACTGGACGACGTCCGTGACTCTCCGGCGCGCTGCCCCCGACCCGTGGGGCGGCCCGAGCCCTGCTGCTGCGATCCGAGCTCTGCTGTGGCGCCGCTCGCGATGAGAGCAGCGGTCCGGCAGGGGAGGACCCCGGTGCCTGGGGACGGCGACCCGTGTGGTTGCCTGGCCGCACGACGGCAGTGGAGGAAGTCGGTGCGAATCCGGCGCGGTCCCGCCACTGTGACCGGGGAGTGAACCCCACGCGTGCCACGGCCGCCTCGGCGACCGGAAGGCCGGGGAGAGCGGTGATCCGGGAGCCAGGACACTTCGGCCGCCGGTACCTGCCCTGGGCGTGGACACCCGAGGAGGCTCCGATGCCGCCCGTTGCTGCAGTGCCTGCCGCACCCCGATCACCGTGCCTGCCACGGTGCGGTTCCCGGAACAGGTCCTCCCTTGCCGGAGCGCGCTCCCGGGGAACAGCTCGCTCGGGCGCCGTCGGGTCGGGAGCAGCCTGCGCCGGCGCGGCTCGCCCGGGAGTCCTCGGGTCGGGCGCCGTCTGGTCGGGCGCAGCCCGATGAGCAGGGGGATCCTCATCGCCGGTGCGTCCTCGGACGCGGGCAAGAGCGTGGTCGCTGCCGGGGTCTGCCGGTGGTTGCACCGCCAGGGCGTGCGGGTCGCGCCGTTCAAGGCCATGAACATGAGCAACAACTCGGTGGTGACCGCGGACGGCGGCGAGATCGGTCGCGCCCAGGGCATGCAGGCCGCCGCGTGCGGCCTGGAACCGCGCACGGCGATGAACCCCGTGCTGCTCAAGCCGGGCAGCGACCGGCGCAGTCATGTCGTGCTGCGGGGGCGGGCGTTCGCCGAGGCCTCGGCGCTCTCCTTCCGGGAGCTGCATCCCCGGCTGCTCGCCGCCGCCCTAGAGGCCTACGACGAGCTGGCGGCCGAGTTCGACGTGGTGGTCTGCGAGGGCGCGGGCAGCGCGGCGGAGATCAATCTTCGGGCCACGGACCTGGCGAACCTGGGGCTCGCCTCCGCCCGGCGTCTGCCGGTGGTGGTGGTCGGGGACGTCGACCGTGGCGGGGTCTTCGCGGGTCTGTTCGGCACCCTCGCCCTGCTGGCGCCTGCCGACCAGGCGCTCGTCGCGGGATTCGTGGTGAACAAGTTCCGCGGGGATCCCCGGTTGCTCGCCGGAGGGCTGCGCCAGCTGCGCGAGCTCACCGGTCGGGACGTGCTCGGCGTGCTGCCGTGGCGTGCGGGGCTGGCCCTGGACACCGAGGACTCGTTGAGCCAGCTCGACGTCCTGCCGGATGCCGGTCCTCCGCACGGGCGGGACACGCTGCGCGTGGTCGCGGTCCGGCTGCCCCGCACCAGCAACTCCACCGATGTCGAGGCCCTCGCCTGCGAGCCGGGGGTCTGCGTGCGGTGGACGGTCTCGCCCCAGGACGTGCGGGACGCCGACCTGGTCGTGTTGCCCGGAACGCGGTCGACCGTGGCGGATCTGGCCTGGCTGCACAGCACGGGGATCGCTGAGGCCGTCCGCGCGCGGGCGGCCGAGGGGCGGCCCCTGCTCGGGGTGTGCGGTGGCTACCAGATGCTCGCCGAACGGATCGAGGACGGCGTGGAGTCCGGGACCCGCGTGGTGGCCGGGCTGGGGCTGCTCCCGGTGGAGGTGCGGTTCGCGCCGGCGAAGACGGTCCGGCGGGCGGTCGGGGAGGCTCTCGGCGAATCGGTGACCACGGCCTACGAGATTCACCACGGGGTGGCGGCCCTGCGTCCCGGGGCGGCCGCGACGTCCGGCCGAGGTCCGGCTGGGTCGTCGGGTGGGCACCCGGTCGGCTCGTCGGGTGGGTCTCCGGCGGAGTCGTCGGGTGGGTCGTCGAGCGGGCGTCCGGTCGGGCGCCCGGAGGAGTTCCTCGACGGGTACCGGTGGGGAGCCACCTGGGGTACGACCTGGCACGGGGCCTGGGAGAGCGACGGCTTCCGGCGGGCCTTCCTGCGTGAGGTGGCAGCGCAGGCCGGACGGGATTTCGTGCCCGCACCCGACGTGGACTTCGCCGCCACCCGGGCGGCGCTCCTGGACGCGCTCGGTGATCTGGTCGCCGACCACCTCGACGTGGGCGCCCTGCAAGGTCTGATCGACGAGGGCGCCCCGCCCGGACTGCCCTTCGTGCCTCCCGGAGCTCCCCGCTGACCGCCGAGGTGGGCGCCCTGCAAGGTCTGATCGACGAGGGCGCACCGGAGAACGAGGGCGGGCCCGGGGACGGGGGCGCACCTGGGGACAAGGAAGTGTCTGGGGACAGGGGAGCCACCACCCGGGAACGCCGGGAGCGGCCGCTGCTGATCGTGCACACCGGGGCGATGAAGGGGAAGACGACCGCGGCCTTCGGGATGGCACTTCGGGCCTGGGCAGCGGGACTTCCGGTGATCGTCCACCAGTTCGTGAAGTCGGGCCGGTGGCGGGTGGGCGAGGAGTCCGCGCTCCGCGCGCTGGGGGAGGTCCACGCCCGCACCGGGCAGGGTGCTCCGGTCGAGTGGTACGCGCTGGGGCAGGGTCGTACCGGCGCCCGTATCCGGCTGGATGCCCCCGATCCCGCGGCGCAGGCAGCCCGGGCCTGGGCGGACGTGCGGGCACGCCTGGCGCGGGGCGGTCCGGCGTTCCACCTGCTCGACGAGTTCACCTATCCGCTGACGTGGGGCTGGGTGGACGTCGAGGAGGTGGTGGACACCCTGGTCCGCCGTCCCGGGTTCCAGCATGTGATCGTCACCGGCCGGGATGCGCATCCCCGCCTGGTGGCCGTGGCCGATCTGGTCGCCGAGTCGGTGGTCGTGCGCCATCCCCTGGAGTCCGGGCAACCCGGACAACGGGGCATCGAGTGGTGAGGGCAGGCCGCGCCACAACCTCGATCTGCGGTCGGCCGGAACGCCGCGACCCGCGACCCGCGTGCCCGAGGGCACGCGGGTCGCACAACGCCAGGTTCGAGGTCCCTGTTCGCCAGGTTCGAGGTCCCTGTTCCGGAAGGGTGCCTACTCCGTCATCGCGCGCAGCATCCAGGCCGACTTCTCGTGGGTCTGCTGCCGGCGCACGGCAAGGTCACAGGTCGGCTGGTCCCCGACCTTCTCGGCGACCGTGAACGCCGCTGCCGCCGTGCGGGCCACGGCCTCGTTGTCGGCGGCCAGGGCCTCGACCATCTCCGTGGCCCTGGGTCGGCCGGTGGCCTCGTCGATCGTGGTCAGCGCGGCGAACTCGGCGTAGGAGCCCGGGGAGTACTGGCCCAGCGCCCGGATGCGCTCGGCGATCTCGTCGACGGCCAACGCGAGCTCGGTGTACTGCGTCTCGAAGAGCAGGTGCAGCGCGGAGAAGTTGGGGCCCACCACGTTCCAGTGGAAGTTGTGTGTCTTGAGGTAGAGCGTGTACGAGTCGGCGAGCAGCCGCGAAAGATCCGCGGCGACGGTGGCGCGGTCCTCGGCACTGAGCGAGTAGCTGTTCGATGTCGACATGTCGCAGAACCATCCTGTTCCGTGATCGGTGCCCTGAGTCCGTCCCGTGCATTCTGCCCACCGGACCGAGGGCTGTGCTCGTGGTCTCTGGTGGCTCGCCGGTCGCGCGGGTGTGTCGGCGGCTGCGCTCGTGGCCTCCGGCGGCTCGCCGGTCAGCGCCCGGTGCGGCGTTCGTGGTCGAGGAAGCCGTTCTCCTGCGCGGGGATCACCGAACGGACCGCGAAGTAGGGCACGGACCACAGCGGGGTGTCCCGGAGCTCCTCGAACAGATCTGTCCAGGCGAGGATGTCGCGGGTACGTGCGACGAGCACGTCCGAGGGCTCGGCGCACCATGCCTCGGCGTCGAACCAGCGCAGCTCGACGTCGCTGTGCTTGGCCAGCACCGGCGCGACGTGGGCCGCGATCACCTCCCGGCGTTGTGCCCGGGTCAGGGCCAGCCAGGCGGGGGTGGCGGTGAGATGGACGAAGAAGGTCAGCTCCGGGGGTTCCACGCCCCCATCCTGGGTGCCCGGCGTCCGGCGCGCCTGCCGGCGATCACCGTGCCGGATCGGGATATTCCCCGGCCCGGCTCACTCCTCGTCGGCCTGGATCCGCGCGACCGTGGTGCCCGGGCCACCCGGAGCGGGGGCACCACCGTCCGCGGTCGCCGTCTGGGCCGAGGCCCTGGCCACTGCTTCGGCCGCGAGTGCCTCCGCTTCCGCCTGGGCCTCCGCCCGGGCCTCCTCGTAGCGCAGGCGGAGAATCTCGTGCTCGTGGGCGCGCTGGTAGCCCTGCACGATCGAGGCGATCAGGTGGGCGCCGAATGCGCAGCCGGCCGTCATCACGGCTCCGCGCAGGAGCGCGGTGTCCATGCTGATCTGCCCGCTCTGCACCATCGAGTACAGCTCGGGTCCGGCGAGGACGGCGGTCAGACCCACGCCGACGGTGACGGGATGCACGACTAGCGGGGGCGGATCATGCGAACTGCTCCGCGGCCCCGAGCCGGGCGCAGAGCAGTGCCGCCCACCCGACCCGGTCGGCCGGGATGCCATCGAGCCGCACCACCGGCAGGTCGAGGCGCAGCACGGACGCCGGGTCCGGCACGTCGATCGCGCCGTCCACGGTGAGCGCATGCACCTCGCCGAGGGACTCGACCCACCGGGCCGCCTCCTCGATGGGCTGGCGCGCGTCGATCACGACCACGACGAACCCCGCCCTCAGCTCGTTCAGCGTCTCCCGCACGGTCTCGGCGTCGCAGTAGCCGGCGGTCTCCACGGCCACGGCGACCGGACGGGCCCGATCGGCCTCGGCGATGGCGGCCTGACGGGCGGCACCGGCGCGGGCCGGGATCACGACCACGCGGCGCGGGATGTTGCCGTCGGGCAGGTCCACGGCACACCGGTACGCCTCGAGCTGGACCACCTCGGGGTCTCCGACGACGGCGATCACGTCGACGTCGAAGTCGGGGTCGGCCTCGGGCATCCGTTCCAGCATGGCGAGCACGGCGGTGAAGCGGTCACCGCCGCGCAACCGGCGGGTCCAGCCCACCGGCACGCCGAGCGCGCGCAAGGCCCGTCGATCCGCGGCGACCCGGTCGTCACGGCTGGCGGCCAGTTGTTCGTCGGCATCGTCGGCGCCGCGGCGGGGGGTCGGCAGGCCCGGACGTCCGGTGCCGGACGCCGTCGCACGCCGGGGGGCGGGCTCGACCGGGCTCGTCGGCTGTGCGTACTCGGCTGGTGCTGGTGCTGGTGCTGGTGCACCGGCCGCCGGGTGAACGGGATCGGCCGCCGGCCGGCCCACCTCGGCCGGTGGCGGCTCGGGGTTGCGCTCCTGTCCCTGGACGGCTGATGGGGCAGCCACCGAGACGGCCACCGGAGCAGTTGTCGGGACGGCCACCGGAGCCGTGGGGGCCGGGATCGGTTCGGGGGCAGGACCAGGGGCCGGTCGCGGGGTGGGCCGGCCCTGCGGCGCGGGGTCCTCGTGGGCCATCAGGTCCGGAGCCGTTCGGGCGGCAGGGACGGGAGGCCGGGCCGGATCGCCCGTACCCGCGGTGAGCTCGGCCTGCGGTCCGGGGACCCGTTCCGCGGTGACCGTCGCCGGCACGTCTCCCGTCCTGGCGCCTGCGTCCCCCGGCACGGAACCGACGTTCTCGGTCAGGGGGGCGACGTCCACCGGCATCGGTGCGGTGCCGGCGGCGTCCTGACGGAGCTGATCGAGCAGGGCGGTGAACGCCGGGCGGGTGGTCGAGGGCACACCGCCCTCCGCGGAGGGTTCGTGCGGGACACCCTCACCGGCCCCGGGGAGATCGAATGCGGCGGCGCGTCCGGTGGCCTCGGCGAATGCCCGCCGGGCCGCGTTCATGGTCACCGCCCGGGCGGCCGCGCGCTCGGCGGCGCTGACCCGATCGGCCATCCCGAGCAGGCCGTCCGCCGCCAGCTGCCCTGGCACCGGGGTGCGCCGAGTCCCGGGGCGGGGGTTCTCGTCGGCCAGTTGATCGATCACCTGGGTCACCGCCGTGAAGACGTCGTCACCCGAGCCCACGGCCCCTCGTCGGGGATCGCGGGCGGTCGGGACGGATGGGCTGGGCATGTCCGGGATCTCCACCGCGACCTCGAAGCCCTCCTTGGCGAAGAAGCCCATGAAGCCGCCCCGCCGCACCTTCTCCGCCCGCACGATCCGGGCATGGGTGCCGCCCTCGGCGTGGGCGCGGCTCAGCAGAGCCTCGAGGTCTGTCCCCTCAAGCAGCAAATTCGTGGCCACGGCTCACCTGTCCGACGGTATCGATCTGGTGGACGCCGGTCGTCTCGGCGAAGCTGATGACCGGAAGTTGCGGGATGCTGGCGCGCAGCAGCCGCCGCAGCGGCAGGCGCAGGGGCCCCGAGACGAGGAGAACGGGCGAGAGGCCCCGGTTCTCCGCCGCGGTGACCAGGCGGTTCAGGTCGGCGACCATGCGCTGGGCCGCGATCGGGTCCACCGCCATGACGACACCCTGGTCGCTGGCCCGCAGGGCCTCGGCGAGTTCCTGTTCCAGGGCCGGGTCGAGGGTGATCGCCGGGAGCGTGCCCTCGGCGGCGTAGGCCGCGGTCAGGGCCGGGCCGAGGGCCGATCGGGCCGCCTCGAGCAGCGCATCCGGGTCGGTCGTGGCGCGGGCCCGCTGGCCGATGCCCTCCAGGATCCGTCCGAGGTCCCGGATCGAGACCTGCTCCTCGAGGAGGCCCTGGAGCACGCGCTGGGTCGTGGCCAGCGGGATCAGGCCTGGGATCAGCTCCTCGACCGCGGCGGGGCGTTCGGCCTTGAGCACGTCGAGGAGGTCGCGCACGTCGTCCAGCGAGAGCAGCCGGGCCGCGTGCTGGCGGACCATCTCGGCCAGGTGCGTGGTGACCACGGCGGCCCGCTCGACGAGCGTGGCCCCGGACAACTCGGCGGTCGCGCGGTGCTCGAGGGGCACCCAGACCGCGGGTAACCCGAAGACGGGTTCGGTGGTCCGCCGTCCGGGCAGCATCTCGGGGGCGTCACCGATCGCGAGCAGGTACCCGGCCGGTGCCTCCCCGGTGGCCACGCTCACCCCGGCCACCCGGATCTCGTAGGTGCCCGGGGCGAGCATCGCGCCGTCCCGGGTACGCACCGGCGGCAGCACGATGCCCAGGTCCAGCACCGTCTTGCGGCGCAGCGCGCGCACCCGGTCGAGCAGGTCGCCGCCCCGGCCGGGGTCGACGAGGTCCACCAGATCGGGGGCCAGCAGCAGTTCGAGGGGGTCGACCTTGAGCGAGTCGGTGATCGGGTTGGGCTCGGTGCCGGGGGCGCCGCCCGCGACCTCGGTCGCGGTGGCGGCCGCGCCCGGGGACGAGGTGCCCCCGTCCGCATCCGTTTCGCTGGAGTGGGCCGAGGCGGCCAGCACCAGGATCCCGGCGATCAGGAACGGCAGCTTGGGCATGCCCGGCAGCAGCATGAGCGCGAGCATGGCGGCACCGGCGATGCGCAGCGCCTCCCGGTGCCGGCCGAACTGGCCGACCAGGTCGGTGCCGACGTCGCCCTCACTCGTGGACCGGGTGACGATGACGCCAGTGGCCACGGAGAAGAGCAGCGCGGGGATCTGCGAGACCAGGCCGTCCCCCACGGAGAGCAGGCTGTACTTGTTGATCGAGTCCCCCGCGGACAGCCCGTGCTGCAGCATCCCCACGGCGAACCCGCCGACGAGGTTGACGAGGGTCACGATCACCGCCGCGACCGCGTCACCCTTGACGAACTTGGTGCCGCCGTCCATGGCGCCGTAGAAGTCGGCCTCCGCGGCCACCTCACGACGGCGTCGGCGCGCCTCGTCCTCGTCGATCAGGCCGGCGTTCAGGTCGGCGTCGATCGCCATCTGCTTCCCAGGCATCGCGTCCAGGGTGAACCGGGCACCCACCTCGGCGACCCGCGCCGCGCCGTTCGTGACCACAGTGAGTTGGATGATCACCAGGATCGCGAAGACCACCAGCCCGATCACGAGCGATCCGCCGATCACGATGTGACCGAACGAGTCGATGACGTGACCCGCGAAACCGTCCCGCAGGACCAGCCGGGTCGAGGAGACCTCCAGGGCCAGGCGCAGGATCGTGCCCACGAGCACGAGGGTCGGGAAGACCGAGAACTCCAGTGGCTTGCGCACCTGCATGGCGACCAGCAGGACGACCAGGCTCCCCGCGATGTTCATCGCGATGAGCACGTCGAGCAGGGTCGACGGCAGCGGGACGACCATCATCACGACGACGGTCACCACGACCACGGGCACTGCGAGGCGAGCCAGGCGGCCGGACGACATCGGACCTCCACACGTGCGGCCGTGCGGGTGAGGTCCGCCGACCACGTGGCTGAGGGTGCGCGGGGTCCGTGCGCGCTGATGGCCGTCCGTGGCTTCTCGGTCTATCGGCGTGGCGAGTGGCGAACTTGAGTCGGGAAGGCCTCCGTCGGGGTGAGGGGTACGGCCGCTCGGGTGAACCCCGGCCGTCACCCTTGACGGTGGGCCCGGGCCTTGTTCTCGCGGGCCGTGCGCAGCTCCTGGCGGCGGCGGGAGCGCAGATCACCCCTGGACGGCACGCGGGGCACCGGGATCGAGTGCAGCGGGCGCCGCACCCCCGCATTGCGTCCGGGCCGTCCCGCGGCCATCACGAACGCCAGGATCCGGGCGACCGCGACGTACAGCTCCGAGGGGATCTCGTCGTCGAGATCACAGACGCGGTACAGGGCACGGGCGAGCGCCTTGTCCTCGACGACGGGGACGCGGTGCTCGTGCGCGACCTTCCTGATCTTCGCGGCCAGCGCGCCCGCGCCCTTGGCCACCACCCGCGGGGCTCCGCGCAGCGGTTCGTAACGCAGGGCGATCGCCAGGTGGGTCGGGTTCACCAGCACGACGTCCGCCTCCCGGACCGCGGAGAGCATGCGGTTGCGGCTGATCGCGAGCTGACGTGACCGGATCGCACCCTTCACCGCCGGATCGCCCTCGGTCTGCTTGAGCTCGTCCTTGATCTCCTGGCGGGACATCCGCAGCTTCTTCATCACCGAGTGCCGCTGGTAGCCGTAGTCGCCCAGGGCCAGGAGCAGGCCGACCGCGCTCGCGGCCCAGACCGTCGTCTCCAGCCCGTGCCGGGCCCGGTCGAGGGTCGTGGCGAGTGGCACGATCCCGCGCCCGGCCAGGTCGGTGACCAGCGAATGGCCGGTCAGGTACACGACCAGGGCCAGGACGAGCATCTTCACGAAGGCCTTGAGCGCCTCCCAGGCAGCGTGCGGGCCCACCATGCGGCGCAGCCCCTGGGTGGGCTTGAGCCGGGAGAACTTGGGTTTGAGCACCGCGGCGCTCGGGTGGACGCCCTGAGCCGCGGTCGCGAGAAGGGCACCCACCGCGGCGGCCGCGCACATCGGGCCGCAGGAGACGATCACCGCGGTGGGGACCGCGGCGAGGGCGTGCAGGGCCCGGGCCGGGCTGGGGTCCGCGGCCGTGGTGGGGATCAGGGCCAGCGCGCGGCGGAAGCGGTCCGTGGTCGCCGAGGCGGTGAGCGGCAGAACCGCCATGGCCGCGGCGATCCCCACCCAGGTGGCCGGGTCGTGGCTGCGCGGGAACTGCCCCTCCTTGCGGGCCTCGCGCAGCCGCCGTGGGGTCGGCTTCTCGGTCTTGCTCTGCTCGCCGGCCATCAGCTCGTCATCCGCCCACCAGGTGTTCGATGCCCAGGACGGCGTCGGTGACCACCGCGTGGAGCACCTGCGGGAACTGGACGACCACCAACCCGGCGAGCAGGAGCGTGAGCAGGATCTTCAGCGGGTAGCCCAGGGAGAAGGCGTTGAGCGCGGGGGCCGCGCGGGTGAGCAGGCCCAGGCAGAGGTCGGCGATGAGCAGGGCGGCCATGACCGGGGCGGCGATCTCCAGGCCGGCGACCATGAGCTGGCCGACGTCCTCGGTGACCGCCCGCGCCAGGGCGGTCGGGGAGAGCCGCGGTTGGGGCATGGCGGTGACCGACCGCGTGAGGCCCGCGAGCACCATCAGGTGCCCGTCGCCGACGAAGAGGAGGGCGGCGGCGACCAGCTGGGTGAGCCGGCCCATCACCGAGGTCTGCACGAGCATGAGCGGGTCCAGGCCCATGCTCACCGTGAACCCGCCGAGGTTGTCGATGACGTCCCCGACGAGTTGCAGCGTGGACACGGCCACCAGCACGAAGAGACCGAGAGCGGCCCCCATGCCGACCTGCAGCGCTGCCTGCAGGTAGAGCTCGCCCGAGGCGAGCGGCGGGGCGGTGGGTGCGAGGCGTGCGGACAGGGGCAGTGCCAGGGCGATCGCGGTGGCCACCCGCGCCTGCATCGCGACGCTGCGGAAGTTGAACGGGGGCGCCACCAGGACGAAGCCCCCGGTGCGGGCCAGGGTGAGCAGGAATCCCGCGAGCGTGCTCTGCCCGATCGCCAGGGTGTCGTAGCCGAGGGACGGCGGCAGGAGGGCGCTCAGCGATGGTGACGACAGCGCGCTGAGCGCGGGGGAAGACAGTGCGCCCGGCGACCGGGAGGACAGGGTGCCCAGCACCGGGGGCGCGAGGGCCGCCAGCGCGGGCGGGAGCAGGGCGGGCAGGGGCACCGGAGTCTCGGTACCGGCGCGGGATCAACCGGCGTTGATGAGGTCGGGCACCATCGCGAACAACTGGTGCGTGAAGCCGACCAGCACCCGCAGCGCCCAGGCTCCGGTGAGCACCATGACGATCCCGGCGACCGCCAGCTTGGGCAGGAAGGTCAGCGTGGACTCCTGCACCTGGGTGGCGGACTGGACGATGGACAGCACCAGGCCGACGGCGAGGGTCGCGATGAGCACCGGTCCGGCCACCTTGGTGGCCGTGAGCAGGGCCGAGGCGACGATCTGGATCACCAGGTTGTCCATCGGGCTCCTCCGTGAGGTCGGGACCAGGGCCGGCGTAGGGGTGGTGACGGGGGCATCGACCGGGGTCGGGTCGGGGCCCGGGTGGGTTTCACCTGCGTCCCCGGTTCAGTGGTAGCTGCCGAGCAGGGT
>Ga0265334_10000398_pt1 | contig 22901 bp, 36 predicted proteins | sample 42023metaG_FD_192442 | JGI IMG/M metagenome (GOLD analysis project Ga0265334, IMG submission 192442) | Rhizosphere microbial communities from Carex aquatilis grown in University of Washington, Seatle, WA, United States - 4-20-23 metaG | ecosystem: Host-associated > Plants > Roots > Rhizosphere... | reverse complement strand
GTAATTTTCGCCCAAATGTAGGTGAATTTTCACCTGAAAAATGTTTTGAATGATATTTTCCTTTACAAATACGATTACAAAATCGTAACTTACCAGGTCTATACGTTTCTAAACTTTCAAGTGCGGTTCCACACTCATCACAAGGTTGTATTCTTCTTGGTTTTAAATCATTTTTTCGTGTTCGCCAAACTTCAAATAATCCGTGTTCAATATTCCATTTTGCGGCGCATGAACGCGTACAAAATCCACTTCCTTCGTCAATACGTCTAAAATCATTTCCACAATATCGACATTGTCGTACTATTTTTCTTTTTTCGTCTAATTCTTCACAATATTTTTCTCGATGTATATTAAAGCATTCTTGTGAACAAAACTTCTGATTACCCACTTTTGGTGTATATAATTCAGAACAAATTTCACAATTACGTTGTGGAATTGTTCGTGGAATATAATTTTGTTTACGATCATTTTCACGACACACGCCTGAACAATATGTTTGATGACCACCACTTGGAATAAACTCAATTTTACAAAAAGGACATATCAACGTACGTTTTATATACCTTGATGCTTTATAACACTTAGTTGAACAAAAACGTTTTTTACGTGTTTTTGCTTCAATTTCAATGTCACAATATTCACATCGAACAATCATTAGTATTATTATTTTAACCCACCTCATATCTATTGTTTAGATGAAAATAACGATCAAACGACTTCGGCAAATAATTCGTGAGGGACTTGCAGGTTCACAACCCGAAGAAGACTATTCAAATGAAATCGTAGATGACAAATCTCTTGATGGTGAGAGCTTACTCGTCAATGATGAGACAAAGAAAAAGATGAGAAGTTACTTCAAATCAATGGGACTTGCAACGCATTGAGGTTGTCATGAAACATTTTCTATTTGTGTTACTGCTGCTTTCGTCGTGCACACCAACGATATCTTGGCACGACAAACAAATGGCAATCGCAACAACAATTAATGGCAAATCACTAAGTTGTTTTAATTCACAATGCTGCTTTCCATACAAACACCACAAAGACGTGAAAAATGTCCACGTCATGGTGTGTTCAGAACAATTACCCGACAAGGATGGGTTTCATCAGTTGAGTGTATCGACGAAAATGTATTTTCGTTAACGAAAGTTTTGTTATACAAGTTAAACAAGATTGATTAATCTTAAACAAGTGATCCTAACGTTTAAAGTCAAACATAAGTTGCAACTTGAACATTCTCTTTTTGAGAAGGCAGTTAAAGTTGCACAGTTTGCTTTTGAACATGGATATGTTTCAACAAAAAATGTTAAACACATTGGACTTCATTCATGTATTTCATGTCAAATTATCAGAAAATATGGACGAAGCAAAACAATCAAAAAAATTCACAAAAAAGTAAAATTAATTATTCCTGGACAGAGCGTTAAATTTAATATTGACGAAAAATTGATTCGACTCCCTTGTCTTAAAAGTGTATTTAATTTCTGGTTTCGCAATGATTTCACAAAGATAAATCAAGTTGAACTCGACAAGACTTGGGCTTACGTGACTGTCACAATTCCAGACGTTGAAGTGACGAAGTCACAAAATTTCGTTGGCATTGACTTGAACTCAACTTCTCACTCAGTTGTCGTTGCAAACCCATCAACAGGAAAAGTCAAGAAACTCGGAAAACAAGTTCCTCACGTCAAAAAGAAATATCGAGCAATTAGAAAAAGACTTCAACGTCAAAGAAAGTTCAAAGAACTTAAGAAAGTTGCAAACCGTGAGCATCAAAAAACAGTTGACATCTTGCACAAACTCACGACAAGCATCGTCAAAGAAGCAAAGGAAAACAACACAGGAATAAAAATTGAAAATCTCAAAGGCATACGAAAGCGATGCACAGTTAAATTTAAAAAACAAAGCAACTTCGTCCTGAACTCTTGGCCATTCTTCATGTTCAAAACCATGCTTGAATACAAGGCCAAAAAGTGGGGCGTTGAGCTTCAAGTGATTGATCCTAAATGGACTTCACAGAAGTGCTCACGATGCGGCCACGTCGACAAAGAAAACCGCACCGGAAAAGTGTTCAAGTGCACACACTGTGAACACGTTGATCACGCAGACGTCAACGCAGCGTTTAACATTGCTGTGGCACCTGAAGTGATCAGTTCGTCAAAGAAAAGAGATTTGACGAAGAGGCCATCTGAAGTCCTCAAAGAGCAATGTCGATGCAAAGACAACTCTTGATCCTTATCACATCGTGAGATAAGAAATTCAGTTTCGTTAGTTCACAATTGACTTGTCGACGTTCACAGTCAAGTGAAACGATATCTCAACGTCATAGCTCGTTGAAACGACCAAATCTTTCGTCAATGTTGCGTCTATGTTGACATTCAACGTCGTCTTACCACTTTCGAGCAATTTCTTGATGTCATCAAACTTTGCAGTGACAGGAACTGAAACATAGCTTCCTACCATTTCTGCGCTCGTCAACGTGTGATTTGCCAAAGCAATGTTTCCCAAATTTGCTGAAAAATCATTCACGTTCTTCCAACATCCAGGTGCTCCACAATCGAGCTTCACGACGATGTCTGACAGTGAATAACTTGCACCATACTTTGCGTCGTCAAAGTCTTTGAGCTCTTTGCTCACGTCGACGTCTGTAGACGCAGGTAAAGACACCTTTTCACTAAAATTCGCGGGTATATAACTACCATATTTTAGTTTTATTGGTGAAACTAACGACGTTAAATTTGATGCGACGTCAATGTGCTTCTTGACAATTACGTCGTCATCAAGCGTCGCAGACACACAACCTGAAACAATGAACGCAAGCACTACGAATGTATTTTTCATTTTTATCTCCTTCGATTTAACTTACAAGAAATATTCCAATTATTATAAACAATGCAGCCATTGGCAACAACAACAATGCAATGAATGGGTGAAACCGCCAATAAATTGTCAACGATCCAAAAACGACGATGTACACCATTAATTGTCGACCAATTCGTCTTGCAAGATCTGACATCATCTCTTTTGAGAAGATGTTATACCCACACAACATCATTATGATTGCAAGACCGGTGACAAGAAAAAATACTTTTCCAACAATTGACAGCTTCATGATAGAAGTAATCTATCACAAAAACATCATTTTTACACTTTCTCAAAAGAATGAGTTGAAACCAATTTTACACGCTCCACCGACGCGAGCATGTAACGATGGATCGCCGATGACAATGTCGTCATTGTTCACTAAATTGTTTATGTTGTGTGTCTTTACGTCAATCCAACTCACGCCTGCTCGTAAGAAGAAGCGAAAGCTCCTACGATTGCCAAATTCCAATCCACCAAGGATTTGCTTATAATCCCATCCAACAGTCGCACCCTTGCCTGATGGGATGTTTCCTTGTGTAATGTGCCCAAATTCTCCTGTCAACGTAGGTGCAACTGGAAAGTCTATGGGATCGAACGTGAGAGATGCCGCATATCCTAATTTTAGGACGTAGTTTGCCATCACGTCGATGTGTATAAACTGAAATCCTGGACGAATTGAAATTCCAACCTGCGGACCGGACGGTAACCCAACACTCGAAGTCCAGCCCACCCACTTGTTACGTTCATGAGGCGGTAAACTAACTGACCCACCAAGTAATGTTACCCTCGACGAGCGTTGTGGTTGAATGGGTTGAACGACTACGGGTGTGGGTAGAGCTACGGGAGCTTGTTCACGTTCAACAATGTTAAACGTAAAATCTTCTTGACCGTCGTCTTGCGTGTCTGATGTTTCATCATCTGTTGTTTGTTCAATGTCAAGCTGAACTCCTGAATTTTCTTTAACGTTTGCGTCAACAGGTTGTTCTTGTGCAAGTAACGTATTAGATGACAACAATATTGTAGCAGTTAATGCGATAAATTTCACGTTTGTCTCCTGAAAAGTTTTGAACTACGTGAATAGTCTATCACAAACGCATAAAAAATACACAACAATATGAAGAATTAAGTCAAGTCATCTACTAACACCAATATTTTCATATCAATTTTGCCTTTGCTTCTGCAAACGCTCTCAAAAATTTATCGTCATTGTAATTAAACTCATTCGTTCCACGAAACTTTTCACAATCTTCAAATCCTTGTAACGCAAACACGCGTGGCATTGACGATATGAACACAGGTAAATTTTGTAACGCACGTAAAATTTTGTCTCTTTTATCAAATTGTCGTTTCAATCCACGATGTATGCCATAATGATAAGCCTGAACGTTTGACAACCTTGTCGCATGAGAACCTGCTGGGACTAAAGACTTTGGAAATTCCTTGAAATTATCAGGACGCATTGTTTTATTATTTTTTGTGCACCTGTCTGTATAAAGTTTGTCAACGTTGACGTCCCACTCAACCTGCGTTGAATAGACATTTAGTCCCATCACGTAATCATTCGTCAAATAATCATATAACGGTGCTTGTAGTGACGTGAACGTCTTTGTGTTGTCTCGTAATGGTGATAAATGTGAATATAACAGTTGCGTTGCATTATCAAAAACATAATCGTGCGCAAGTATCGTGTCTGCGTCGACCTGCACAAAAAAATCATACTCACACTTGACAATATTCCACGTTGAATACAATTCTTTTGCCGCTTCATGTTCTGGTTTGTTTTTTATAATGTATTTTGAAATTATTACATTCTTTTGCTCATCAACGAATTGTTGCGAACAATCAAATTCATTTTCTCCACAGTACATTGTGCCGACAAAAACTTTAAACATAAACATTATCCATTAGTTGGAGTTTGTCGTAGCATTAGAATATCAAAATCAGCAGGAACAGTTGGAATTAATTCACACCCAACACCCCAATGCGTTGGTGTCATTGTGTTTATTCCATTATACGATACTACGTTGGGTGGACCACTAGACGCGTCACCATGCGATGAAAGCACCCAATTAACACCGTTAGATGAATATTCTTTATAATAACTTGTACCATCAAATCGAACTCTAAAAAACCAGGTAAAAAGCGCAGGTGTGATGTTTGATAATTCAAGCGTACCTATTGTCACATAATTTCTAGTGTGATTTGTAAATCCACACGCACTTGCTGATGTATACAACGGGTTAGCCTCTAACAACGGTCCCCACATAAACCTATGCCCCAAATCATCAAGTAATACAATTGCAATTCCTTGATATGCCGCAGCAAAACCGTTTACGTTGCCAACATAACGAAAACATGCCGTAATCGTCCACACGCCACCAGGTCCCGTATTAAATGATGAAATTGGTGGCAAAAAATCGACATAATCAGGAGACGTATTTAACGCCACGCAATGAAAAGTTGAATATGTTGTGTGTGAAACGATTTGAACAGAGGATATTAATCCGCTTTCGTATGTCCAACCTGATAAATCTCCCGTGCCTATTATAACTTGTGAAACGTATGGCACGTCAATCAACCAATTAGAACCGTCAGAAATCATTTTGTATCCAGAGTCCGTTGGTACGTACACTGTACCAACTGAAACTGATGATGCTGATGGAATATTTGAAATTTGTCCAATTATTATTATACCACCGCTTGACGCATTAAGCCTATTGTCATTTCCTTCACAAAATGTACCTGCCACTGTTCCAAATGGTGGCATTGCGTGAACGTGATCAGCATGTGCCGCGGCATTTTCATTACCAACGGCACCAGAAATGCCAGGCGTCTCATCTATTGGCACAGTTGTAGCAAGCGGCGCGCCCGAAGAAGAATTTTGCCACGTTGCTTTTGTAGGTGACACAATAGTCAACACTTGTCCTATTTCAGGAGGCGCTGCATTTGATACATTTACAACAGTGGAATTAGACGCTTGAAGCCCAGTTGCACCAAGTCCTTTAATTCTGTTGTCAATTATGTAATTGAGTTCAGAAAGTGAAAATGTACGTCCCATGTTATAAATAACGTCGTGTCACTCTTCATACCCGAATTTTTCAAGCCGTGCAACTTCACGGTTCATGTAAAACTGTGCCTTCTTTGCGTCGCGTAGTGAAGGAGTTTCGTCCTTAATTCCCATTCTCCATAAATATTTAAATACGTTTCCGCAACAGAAATTCATATGTTCGACTATGTCAATGCACTCAACGCCAGACGGGTGAGAATTATAGTGCGTAGGATGATTGACGTGTTCTTTTTTTGCTGATTTTTTCTTCAATGTGCATGATTTCTTGCGCATGTTAAAAATTTAACTTATCGCGTAGCGCATGTAAATCAACAGTACCAAAATTATTGCCTGCTTTTATTCGAGCGCTCGTCTCTTGTGGAAACGTGTGACAAATTCCCTTGTCAATAAATCCTGAAACATACGTCATGTCTTTGTCTGCACAATCGTACATGTGTTTTTCAAAAAGTTGCATAACTTGACATGGATTTGGATAACCAATCAATCTTTCAAAGTCAGACGTTCGCCACATTGTTGGACGCGAAATCGGACGAAAGTTTGACTTATAAAAAACGTGGTTTCCTATGATTTGTTTGTCGTAGTGAACTACATTTTGTTTTCTTACGCCGACATGTGACACAGACTCGGGATTTATGTATTTTTGCGTTATTGAACTGTTGTAACGCTCAACATTATTGACATCATATTCGGGAAGTCTAATACAATTAACGTCCGAATTTTCATCCATGTACGATATTGCATCTGCAACGAACGTTCCATCGTACACGACAAAATCATCGTACATGTATGCAAAATATTTGCAACCTAACGATTTTGCACGTTGTAACGCAACGTAGTGCGCAGCTACATCGAACCACTTATTATTTGCATTGAAATATTCATATTGTGTGTTGACTAATGATCTTGTTGGTAATGCATTATCAATGACTATGATGTGCGCATCATTTATCGTTTTAAGCGATTGATATGATTTTTCCCAAGTATCAAGTCGCCTCTCACGATTTTCTTCCGTTAGATACGACAACCACGATATGACGAGATTTTTAGACATGTGATAGTACCGAATTGATAATTGCGCTTGACGTCATGTACTTTTCCCATGTGTACACACAATATTCACTTCTGATTTTGTAATCATCGCAAACTAAATCGACATAATTTGGTACGTTTCCGGGTGAATACTGAATGCAACAATCAAGTATTTCTTTCTTCCAGTACGAAGACGGTGGGACGAGCGATGGAATTCCTAAACACAGCGCTTCATATGTTCCGTGACGCAGCCCTACACCATGTGGTTGCAACGTGCAATATGTCGTCATTAATTCTTGAACGTAGTTATTTGTTCGCAATCCGTTCATTTCAACAAACTTATCACCATATGTAATTTTCGCAGAGTTCACGTCTGCTTTGCGATCGTAAACATAACACGAAGCGTATCCACCAAAAAATGCAACAAGATGTTTTCCGTTTAGATTTTCTCGAAATACATGTCGATTGTTTATGATGTGTGCATATGCATCATAGTATGACCAGGGAAAACACGTCAATAATTCACCTTTTACTTCGTCAATTTTCTCATAAAAGTGTTTGCTACACGTTGGTGATAAATTTGGCTTCACGTAAAAGAACTTTTTATTCCTGTTTCGTGCAGCCAAACACAAGTCGAGCCTTTCAGTGCTCTCGACTTGATCGTCCATTACACCGTCATGACACTCCCACCAAACTTCACACGTCGGCATGTCCCACAACATCGTCTTTGCAACTATTTCTTGTCGCCTTGACCAATCTCGTGGGATTGATGGTAGGAGATAATTGAAACGATGTGACGAGACGTGGCAAGTTGTCATTTTGTGATTTCAACGTTTATGTGAAGTCCATCTGTTAAGTTTGCAACACCGTGTATGATTGCATTTTCTGCAATGAATGCACCACCACCAATTTGGGCATTTCCTCCTACAACGGCGTTCTTTCTAAGAAAGCCTCCGCTAACAACTGCGCTGCCCGTTATTCTAACGTTGTCGTCTAAGTTTGCAAATCCAAAAACTTGTCCGCAATTATACACCCACACGTGTCCCTGAAGAACCGCTTGACCATATACTTTTGCGTCGCAATTGACAATGACATAATAATTAATGATTGCTTCGTCAAACACCAACGCATTTTTGCCAACGAACACAGTCTTCGCGACGCGCGCAGTGTCTGCAACCCAGCCGCCAAGTACATTTTTTGACCTATTCACGTGTCGATGCGCAGGAACAAGTCCATGTCCATCACCAAAATCATAAAAACATTGTGTCATGTTATATTTTTTCTAAATTGACTGTAATAACGTGCGGTACTTTTCAAATCCGATTGGAATTTTCCAATTGTTTGGAACTACGGGAATTGTGGGAATACACTGTAACAAGTTTGTTGATATCGCATTTGATGGCAACACGTCTTCAGCTATACCTACGGGTGTAGAAATCGTGGGAACTTGACACAGTGAACTTTCCAATAGCGCCTGAGGCGCGCCTTCATAACGTGACGCCACGACATATAAATCTGTACAATTATATAATTCGTTTATTGTCTCCTGTAAAGGAAGTTCAATGTACGTGTAAGAAATGTTTGCAAAATCAAGTCGTTTCATCACGTATTGTCGGCGCCATCCTGACAATAGCACGTGCACATTTTCATGCGTTGAAGCATATGCAATCACAAAGTCACAAAATAAATCAGGACCTTTTTCAAGCTTCGGTAAAAACTCTCCTGTAGCAATCGAAGAACCTTCAGTGTCTCGTTGAAACGACGAAATTATAAATGCATTTCGTGGAAGATTGTGCTTTGAACGTAATTCTTGTTTATTTTCAAGTGGAAACCAAATTTTAGAATTTGTCCAATAAGGTAGTAAATGTACGTCTTTCTTAGATAGCTTGAGATTTTCCTGAATTTCTTTCACCTGCTCAAGCGTGTGTCTATTATAAACATGATACGCATGTGTGAATTTATCACGTGCTATGAAATCTAATGCTTCGGACTTTTGAAACTTTGTCGGCACGATGTGATGTACACTTGTCAAGACGCGTTTATTATCAAGAAGTCCTGCTCGAGCCAAGCCTGTCCAACACCAATCGCTTAATACCCATATCACATTTGCAAGCATAGGCGTTGGAACACAAATATCTTGATTTCCTTCAAAGAATTCCCTTGCAAGTGTGTCGCAAATCCACGCTTCGTTCGCAGGAAGTGTGTATATTTTTTTCTTCATGTTTACTTTCTATGCTAAATCGTACACGTTATATTTACCAAATGCACTTTCACACTCTTCAACGAACTTCAATTCTTGAGTTGCACAAAGATGGCATACGTTGCCAAACTCAGTTTTACAAAACGAATAGTAACCATCACAATGTCTGAACCATACATACGATGATCCATCGCTTGATTTACAATTTATCATTGAATTCTGAGGAATTTCGTATAATTTCATAGTACTTTTATCATAATACACATGCGTCAATCATTACACACCACATTTGTCTTATCATTAATTTTTCGAATAATCTCACGAAGTTTGCTCGGTAACGTACTACAAAACATGTCTACAATTTCTATGTCGCCTGCATTTTTGCACCTCGTCACCATGTCAAACGTGCCTTTGCTATCTTCTAACCTTTTCGGGTACACGAAGTATGCACAAATGTCTATTGGACTTGATACAATCTTCCTGCCCCATGACAAACTTTACACCCGTTGTTTTCAACGAACTTCTTGTGAAGCAGTTTCGCAACGTAATTGTGACTGTTCAAAATAAGTCGCTTTACGTTTTTGAGCTCCTGTTTTTTCTGCTTCAGGACGTCGTCAATTGTAGTGAGATCCATGTGTTGTCAATAAACAAATTATCACATTGACGAACGAATTACACTCTCAAACAATTCAACGTATTTTTTTGCAACGTTCTTTATCGACACATCGACATGTGAACCCAAAGATTTGACGTTAGGTAATTGTTTTATTTGCTTCACGTTTAACGTGGGTGGTGAATCCCAGTCGAAATATCCAGGCTCAAACTCATTTTCTTCTTGTAAAACTATTCCAAAGTCTCTTACAATCTCTTTCGTGCCACCGCTACTAGCGATAATGCAGGGCGTCTCTTGTGATAAAGCATGAATTACAGTGTTTGGACAATGATCAGCGAAATTTAACGCAATAAACCAATGTGACATTGCATATACTTCAAGACACACGTCAAGTGATTGATAACCTGCATAAAATATTCCTGTGTCAGCGCGTAACAAGTCATAGTTCTGTTGATTGTCAACAATACCAAGCACTATCAAACAACTCTTTTTGTCAGGTGATAAGCTTCGCAAGTGTTTGAACAGCTCAACGTTCTCTCGTAATCGCTTTTGTGGATGCCACATTGCTGAACAAGAGTACACTACGTCAAACTCTTGTCTAAGCTTTTCCAATCCTGTGAACTTGTGCTCACGTATTGGCGTTGCGTCTGTGCCATTGTGAATGACAACACCTTGCTTTGGCTCACCGAACAGCTTCGTGACTATTCTCTTGTCGAACTCGCTCTGAAAGACGACTGCGTCTGCGAGAGCGTATGTTTGTTTTATGCTCCTGTTTTTTTGTTCAAAGTCTTTTTGCGACGACCATATGCCATCAAGACGATGCACAACTTTATCACACAGCTTTTCACCCGTTTGTTCAATGAACACCAAGCTCACGTCTGCGTTGTTATCAAAGACGACTTCGTGTCCCATCTCAAAAAAAGCTCTTGCAAGACAAGTTCCGAAGCAATTTGGGCCGCTCGAGCTACTTAGATCAAGATTATTCAGCTGAATTCGCATTTAAATTCCATGAATTTGTGAAGGATCATCACCTGGCTTGATCGCGAGCAACAACTTTTTGTTCGCAACATTACGAGGTATCACGCCTGCGTTGTTCGTCTCGTTGATGTGGCACTGTTCAGACGCACCCACCCAGTTGAAGCTCTCGCAACAGTGAGTGAAATCTTTCCACGTGTGCTCAAATCCTGCACCGAGCGCCCATGCCATCGAGTGTATCATCAGCTGCACGTTTGCAGGAAATTTGTTCCAATTCACGAACGCGTTTGAGATGTATTTTTCATTCGCCTGTAACCTCTGCATCACAACGTTGTCGAGGCTCACGTCAGTTAACATCAACGATGCAACTTTTTCTGCGGCTTTGTGTCCGAGATGAGCAAGACTTTTGTCTGCTTTTATTTTATTCCATTCAATTACAATTTCGTCTTTTGTCGCAGGTAACTTCGTGTCTCGATGTATCCACGGTAACTTCAATGCGCGTTCTACGGGATCGATGAGTACACCCACGCTTGTCGTTATAAGCTGTTTCACGTCAGCATACATCACATAAATTCTTCCCTCTAATTTTGTCGAAAATGAAGGAAAAATGTCTATGACAGATTTGTACATTATCGCCTCTTCACAAACCTGATTATGTCGTCACCAAAGTTGGTTCCACTCAACAACATCGCCATGAGCGCAAGTTCCTTAGACGGAATGTTTTCAAGTTTTGCTTTCTTTTCAAAGATGTTTGGATCGAGTTCTTCTTTACCGTTAATTTTCAACGACCCATAATAACACTGAGCGACGTAATTAGCGCTTTCATTATCAAGCTTCACGTTTGACTGTTGTAATATGTCAGTGAGACAATTAAAAATCACAACATAAATTTCGTTACATGTTGCTTTGTTTAGGCTTCTGCCGTCCAAAAACATTGACAAACGTTCTGCCAACAAAACGCTAAACACATCGTTGAACGTCTTCTTTTTACTTTGCGTCATTTTCCTGTTTCCTTTTCAATGTGAGCTTTACCGCAGCATTTTGCACGGCTTGTTTTTGGCACTCAGAAACCCATGAATTACCCGCACTAATTCCTAGCGCAGTCAGGCCCGTGCCAACGCCCGTCGTTATCAACGCACTGATCATGATATTTTTGTTCACGTTAGTTTCGGCAACAGCTAAGCCCGATAGACCCGTACCAACTCCCGCCGCGGCAAGGCCTGCGGCTGTTCCAACAATGTGCAAAGTGTCGAGAGTGTTGCAATGTTCCTGCGTCACAACAGCATTTGCAGCTTGTGGGTTTGCGGTGGGTGACACGTCAAAGTGACTGACGCAGCCCATCATCAACATTGTCGCCAGGAGAGATATTTTCTTTGCAAGCGGTAATGCCCATTGAGGAATTGTCGTTTTATTTTTCTCACAAAGCTGTAGTGCGAGCGCACGTGAGTGTTCTGCATTCTGCGGAAGATCGATATCACGAAAGTAGACGTAGTCCTTATACAGATTTTCAAGCTGATTTTCTGTGCCTGTCGTGTGAAGAGGCATTGTTAATTCTCCAATAGTCTTCGCTGATGTTCAGCCAATAACTTCTCGCAAAGAGGCGTTCCATCAAACATTTCGGACAATGACACCACGTCGCTTACGCTAATCTGATCGAGCTCAACGTCGTTTGTCACGATCAAGTCAACGATCTTGGTGTCCGGCGTCAGCTGAACGTTCTTGAATACCTCGTTCACGACCCACTGCGCGCCTGCTACAGAAATCGATGTTGCGTACACGCTGTCACGCAAACACTCCATAAACACGTTTGCTATTACGTCTCTAACTTCGTGCAGGTACTCAACGTCGACATTTTTGTTATAAAGCTCCGACAATTTCACCGAGAGAACGTTTTCAAATATTTTTACAAAAGTCATAATGTTAGCACTTCTATATAAGAATTTATACATTCGTCCCAATCTTGTATTTGATAATCGTTCTGCGCGTACTTTTTTCTCAACAAAATTTTCTCGAGCTGCTTCACATTGTCGTACAGGTGTTTTTCGTCTCCCGCGAACTCAACTGCACCACCACCGTCTGACAATGTGTACGATGGTAACCCACAACTGATGCTTTCCAGAAGTGTGTTAGGTCCCGGGTCTCGACGGCTTGCAAAAACATAGACATCGTGTTTTGATAATTCACGTCCAAGCGGCTCACCACACAAAGGCTCGACGTGAACGCTATTTTTTAACTCTGCTTTTGTCCTACCGACGAACGTGAACTCAAAGTCATCATGCTTCCCGACAAACTCGTCGAGCCACACAAACACGTCCTCGCCTTTCAACGGGTTGTCTGACCACGAGTGCGCGACGATATAAGTCTTGTCTGACACTCGAGACAATTTGTTGTTGTGATCCTTGAAAATCCCTTTGTCACACCCATTGATTATCACGTGTGTACTCGGGTGTCTCAGGTGAACAAACTTGTGATTGGCAAAGTAGCTGCACATCCATTCAGAGACGTACACGACGTGGGCACTGTTCTGCACAACAAAAGCTATCTCACCGTCGACGTTGTTCGTGTTCTTACGCGCGTCACAGTCATTGACACGGGTGATTATTTTTAACTTCTTGAGACGACCATGAGGCGAGTTCGCGTAGTTTATAATTTGTGTTGCTGATGGCAAGCCGCTGTCACTACCCATGCCTGCGATCAGCACGGTGTCTGCGTCGTCAATGCAATCAACGATCTTATCACCAAGACGTTCGTAAAGCGCATTTACATACTTCGCGCCACCACCGTAGGGTCCATGATAGGGCCGACGATTTACATATAATTTCATGAGACTAATATAATACACTCATGCAAAGAGTTTTTCTTTCACCCACTCAGGACACCAACGAGCATCCCAGCTCACAGTGTTCAGTCTGTGTTCCTGAGGCACCTCTAACAAGTCACGCTTAAACAACGTCAGTGGCCTGTGGTTCCACAATGCCTTGTGCTCAACGTTGATGTAGTTTTTGTTTTCGTAGAAGCACCTATTGACGCGCCGCTGAACTTGCGTGCCCTTGACGATATTATCCTGCTCACCAAGTCGAGCCACGTTGTACTCTGTAAAGTGTCCGCAAAAGTTGGGTTGCGTGAACGAAGACGCGTGCATGACGACCTTGGGATCGTTCTTCGACAGTAGTTCCTGGACGAACTGTACTGGCTTTCGCATGTGCTCCATGACCTCGCTGATGAAGTACACGTCAGCAGGAGGAATTTCGTCACGTGAGCACACTTCAATGTCTTCACTTTCAAAGAAATGAGAAGCAAGCTTCGCTTGTAGGGTGGCAGACACACAGTTTTGGTAGACTACCTTTGCTTTTAGCCCAAGCTTCTTGAACAAGTGAGCGATGTGCAAAGTCGACAAGCCGATGCCAGCACCGAAATCGACGACTGTCTCGACGTCATTGAACACGTTGTTAGACAGTTTTTGTGCAGTCTCGAACAAATTCTCGAAGCGTTGCACGTATGCACGCGACCAGTAAATATAAGTGTTGAAACAACCGAGCGTGAACAGTGGATCAGAATATAGCTCTGCTTCTGCTTTTTCGTCCTTTGACGATGAATTCCAACGTTCAAGGAGAAAATTTCCACACTTCCAATCGTTCGTTATTTTATTCCCGTCGAACGACGTCCACTCGTAGACCCACGACAGTGGCTTCTCTAAGACTTCTGCAAAAACGGGAGCGTATTCCAGAAATATTTCAGTACTGTTGTGCTTGTCTGATAAGTTCATATTCGATAGATAAATCTATCGGCGTAATGCGTTACATTGTGCGCTGTGAATTGTTCATGCTCTTCGACGGGATGCTCATATTTTGCATCAAAGAACATGTCATCGAGCCAACTCGGAATTTGTTCACTTTCCATAGTTTAAATTTACCACAAATTGTGAAAACTTACACATTTAATAAATTTTTTGAAAAAGTGTAAATAACGTGAAATTGTTGTATATTGATGTTATGGCAATGATCAAAAATGCAAAGTCTCTCGAAGAAAAACCCTCAAAGAAAGCTTCTAAGAAAGAAGAAGTTGAGATTGCGCAGCTGAGCGAGCTTGCAAAGCTCGACGCGCTCATCAAGACTTTGACCGCGATGAAAGCAAACGTCGAGATGAGCGTAAAAGAAGCGGCGTTCACAAAGTTCATTGACGATGCAAAAGTGACTCACAAAAAGGTTGACAGCTTTCGTGGTATCGATGGTGACACGAGCGCCTCGATGGAAATGCGAAAGCGAAGCACTGCCTCAAAGTTGAGTGCAGAAGAAGTTGCTTATCTCACTTCAAAAAACGTTCCCGTTGAAACTCTTGTTGAAACCCAAAAATTATTTGCAATTAACCCAAAATATGCGAGCGATGAAGTTTTGATGGAAAAGGTTGAAGCAGCGATGGAAAAAGCACTCAAAGACATCGTTGACACTTCAGAATTCTTCGTAGTTCAAGACGAGCGAAGCAAAACAGTTGTTAGTGACGAGACGATCGCAAAGGCGTTTGCGGGTGAAATTGATGAACAAGTAATTCGGATGATAACAGTCATGGCTGTGAAACCCAAGTGTGACAGTTTTGACATAGTCACTACACTAAAATCAGTGTTGGCATCTTGTGAGAGTGTTGAAGAAAATTCTGAAACAGAAGAGACTGTGAAGGTTGCGTAATGATTTATGATAAATTCACTTATGTTTATCCTCCCCGCCCAACTGCACAAGTTCCTAAAAACTTGTTGGGCTTCTATGAAAAACAAGGCTATCTCGCGCAGGTGAAGAAGAATGGTACTTGCACCGTAATATTCGCGCGTGGCCTTGACGTCACTTTCATGACAAGGCACAATGATTATCACAAGCAGTGGACACCGCAGTCAAATCACTTGAGACCATTTCAATCTTCAAATTTGAAGTATAACGTATTTGCTGCAGAACTTGTGCACAACAAGACAAAAAACACCAAAAATCAAATTTATATTTTTGATGCCATCGTATTAGATGGTACACAACTCGTTGGGACTACGTTTGCAGAGCGACAGGCGATGCTACATTCGATGTTTAGTGGAAAAGACGAGGGTGATCAAACACGGGTGAACGAATTTGTGTCAGTTGCAAACAACTTTAACAAAAGATTTGCTGATGTGTGGAATTCGTTGAGCGACGAAGACGAAGGAATTGTCTTGAAGAAATCGACAGGACGACTTGAACCTTGCTTCAATTCATCGTCAAACTGTGGATGGCAGTGCAAGACGCGCAAGAGCACACGCAATTATTCGTTTTAAAGTAAATCAAGATTTACAAATCTTCACTTTGTGTAAACAACGTTTTACTTTATCATGTTTTCCCAACGCACACCCTCACTCACGAAACCACGTCGGGAGATAAAATCGGCTTCTTCCTTCTGAAAACGTGCGTCTTCTGTGCGATAAACTTCGCCACCCTGTTCGTCTATTGTGTATGAATACGTCACCATCGGCAAGTACCCCGAACGCTTTGCTTTGTGTAAGACTGGTAGATAAATCGCACGATCGCCTGACCGCTTGACAAGTTCACCGTTCATGTTCGTGAAGTTTTCATAAGGCACATCGTTGATGAGCTTTTTGCGAAACGTTTTAAGATGACTCATAGTCCACGGAACGTCATAAGGATTTCCATTCATTGGGCCACTAATGTTTCTACCAGAACCTGTCCAACGATGCGCAGTCCAAATAGCGTCATGTTTATATAAATCATACGTTACGTTTAGCACATGTAACGCATCACTATCACAAAGTGCATCGTCACCGTCAATTCTTGCGACAATATCTTCGTCGGAACAAAAATTCTTTATACCATATAACACGTTTGAAGTCTCGTAGCACTTGCCACGATCAATGTCGTCATTCCAGACGGTGATTATCTTGTCTTCATCGAAACCTTGTTGGTACAATAACCATGAAAACGCCTTAATGATGTCGTCTTCTCTACCTACCTCTTCTTTGCTCGAACAGTCGTCTATTAACACGACTTTCCAGTTCGTGTACGACTGACACGCTATCGAGTGAAGACAACGAGCGAGCGTCTTTGAAGCATTGAAAATTGGACAGATAAACGTAAAATTATTCATGTCAACATTTCTTGGCTGTGCGTGTACTCTTCGCACACATCAATAATCTTCACTTGTGGTAGTAATTCTAAATCGTAAACTATACCGATTTCTTCAATACGTCGTTGCGTGGCACACTCTTTACACAAGTATTCATTTGGACGTTGATGGCCACGTCCACGTAAAACATAATATGCGTGAGATTGATACAACTTTGACGAACACTTTTCACTTGTGCACTTCAACGTGAAGAACTGCAGTAAATCGTTCACCAAATTTGCGTGATACTGTTTATACCATTTGATGTCAAGCATGTGACAGTCTTTCTTTGACAGTTTCAAGCCAATCACACAAAATTTGTTTATCAATTTCAGAAGTAATTTCTGACGTCATTACGATTGAATTCAAAGCGTCAATGTTGTTTGAAATTTCAAGTGGTTGACATTGCTTTACACATTTCTTTTTGCTCCCGTGAGCACGTCTGTACTTGCGATTTTCGTGAAAAGGACCGCGAACGAATTCGTTAAAGTCATTGTCACAAACTTCTGACGCAGATAGAATTTTTTCTGGAGGGTGCATGTTTTCACCAATCACAAGTGTCTCTGACGAGAGATTTTTTTGTAAGCAAAATCTGCCCGTAGTTCATATCTTCGTCCTTTATTCCACGGCAATCTTGAAAAATTCTACGATCTAAAATTATTAGTTCCTTCTCGTTGTAACCTTCGACATCTTCATTAATCGTGTTAATAAAATCAGCACACTTGATACCTGGATCGTCTTTCGACGGGAGATGAAAATCATCCATCAAGACACACTTGTCAACAAGCCCCTTCGTTCCCTCCCAGTCTGCCTTCGTGCCCTCGAACGAGTGGTCAGCGTCGATGTACGCAAAGTCGAACTTCTCGTCCTTCTCATTGAGCTGTGCCAAGACTGCTTGCGACGGGCCCTTGACAAAAGTGATGTTATCAAACCACTCTCGAGGAAACACGTTCTGAAGCTGCTTGAAAAAGTTCTCGTCTGCAGCAATGTCCATTGTCAAGATTTTTCCTTTGACACCCATGTCGTAGAACGCCTTTGCGACGCAGAACGTGACGTAGCCGCGACCGGTGCCGACTTCGAGAAATGACTTGAAACCGTACTGCTTCACGAGGTAATACACAAGACACCCACGTTCGTAATTGCTCCTATAATAACACCCAACAGTTTTATAGAGAGGATCATTAGGTGAGCGAGTTCTCTTGGCAGTAAGCTCTGCAATTTGATCGAAGTCACCAAGACAAATGTCTTCAATTGACACACCGAGTTCAGCAAGTTTATCTTTAATATGAACTATTTTCATACAATGATATTAACTTGTCAACGACAACGGGTACAAGAATACGTGTCAAAACGCTACCGTATACATGATAAATCCCATTGCGCACCAAATGCACAAAACCACTATCGCACCAATTAAAAATTGTTTATCATCTTTTTTCGACAGGAACATATTAAATTAACTCCCTACACTTTTTACAATTGTCATTCGACCACAAGAAGTGCATAAATCCCAACGAAAACGTGCAGTGACACCCATCGTAGTACAGGTGATAAGATCCCAAGTGAAAATGTTTCGTGATGCTGATCAACCAATGTTGAACACCGCTGTCGTGCCATTCATCGTGCCACTTGTATTGATGAATGAGACCTGCGTAAAATTTACCAAGTTGAAACGTCCACATAAACGCCTGACATGGATCAGGAATGCCTGTGCGAGTTTCAGGGACTTCTTTTGATTTCCAAATGATCATGTTACTTCACCGTAACAGTGACAATGCACTGATTTGCTGCTTTTCCGCACGTAACGCTTGCAACTACCTGAGCACAACATTGGCGCGCATACGTATTAGCAATGTTTTCATTTGACACCATTTGAACTCCTACAATGTCTTGTGAAAGTTCAAACCAACGTGATGCCTGGGCACCATAAAAAGTCTTGTCAGTTCGAAAAAAGTTTACTTCAACGTTGTCATTTCCGTGATGCGTTTTCTTGACGTAACAGTTACCGTCAAAGCAACTGTACGAAACATTTACAGAAAATCCATCTGCTGTCGTGTCATTTGTGTCTGGAATTCGCTGCGTGACTGTGTGATGTTTGCAGGCGTCAATGAGATTGGAAGATGACGTAACAACTTCGTGCTTTTGTTCAGCAACATGATCAGGTGTCTTTTCGACAGTTTGAGGCGTTAGCTGCTGTGCATCATCGAACCACGTGTTCTCAGTTGCATTAGCGACAGACGTTAGGGCGAGTATTGAAAATAACGTTGTGAATTTGTTCATGTACAACACTATAACACACTCGTTACAATATTACACAATCTACTGAATTGCGTGAAAAAGAACGCCCATCAAGAAACCCAAAAAACCTCCCACGAGCACGCCAATTACTGGCCACCTGCGAAAAATGTCTGACAACGACGGTGTTTCAAATGAAAAACTCATGACATTTCGACTTTCTCATCATTGATGGTGATTGTTTTAAAAAATCGAAAGTCATTGATATCATACATTGGTGGTGAAATCTCTATAACGTATTGTTTATTGGGAACGCGTTTTAATTCAGGTGTAGATGCATCTTGTGCTTCTGATAGGCTACCAACACGAGGTTCTACGTTTGAAAGAATAGAACCCAATACGTTTAATTGTTCATATGTTAATTTCATAATAATCCCTCAAGCGCAGAAAGTGCAAGTGCAAACTTATTTGTAATTCTTATTTCGTCAATTCCACAATGACCGCCTATTTTCAAACGTGAGACACACTTTGTCGCCTCGTCTATCGTGACAGGACCAATACTATACACAGGAAATTGTTTGTCTGCATTTTTGCGTTTTGAATTAACGTATGAATAACCGTCGACATACCATTCTTTGTCTACAGAATATTCTTGCTTCGTCTTGAAATCGTACACGCCTCCGTACCAATCACAGAAATATTCATGTCTGCAACAAAAACAGCGGCGATCCCAAGTCCAGTGTTTATTGTGACAGTGTGGGCCTTCTTTGAACAAGAATGGCATGAACCTTTGTAGAAAAATTCTAAAGTTTGATGCTTTTGCGCTGCTCATAATAACTCCTTTTGAACGCTCACGTAATCAATGTTCAAGTCTTCAAGCTTTTTCTTGTCGTAGATCACAAGTTTCATCGAGGGATTTGAATTCCTGATGTGATCGAGCTTATCGCGTTGCTCAAAGCTCCAAAACGCACCCTTGACGTCGACGTGCTCGTTAGTCAACGGGAGAAAGAAATCGGGTAAGTACGAACGCTTTGCACCATCGGGAGTGACATATGAAAACCTTCCACGATGTGCAACGTAGTCGATTTCATTTGCGTCAAAGTAACGAGCGACTGCGACTTCCCATGTGCCTTGTAGTTTTACAATTTCACCGGATGGTTTGACATGATCGTACCACTTGCACTTGCCAACTGGAACATCATCGTATTTGCCGTCTGCCCATGCCTGACGTGTGCATTCTGCAATCATTTCTTTGAATTCAGGATCATTTGCAAATTTTTCTTTTCGAGTTTTTGAAACTTTTGCACGAATTTCGGGACGTTTCATTGGGTTGTCATTTAACATTTTTTGACGAACTGCTTTTGCTTGTGCTAAATGTGAACATTCTTCAGAACACGTACAATGCCAATCTGTAAATTTTGTCGTAAATGTATTTCCACATCCATGACATATTTTGACAACATCAGGTTGAGCTGCGTTAAATGCGTCTCTTTCAAGTTTTTTTCGATGTGCGATTTCGGCGGCTTTGTGAGAAGCGTATAAATGAGCACAACGTGTTGAACAACATTTGCGTCCCGGAAGGACTTGATTTTCACATTCAAGACACGTTGTCATTTTTTCTCACTAACGGCTCTTCCAACAAGTTTTTCCCAATCTCGTCCTGGACGAACTTCGACATTTTTCAAAAAAGCGGCTGTCATCACCTTTGGATCAATACCAAGTTCTCTTGCAACGTATGAAAGTGCATTAATGTCCTTCGCAAAACACGAGAGCCCCCAGCCGCGTAATTGTACACCATTTTCGTCTTTTTCAAATGATGGAACAGATAGATGACTGTTGCCAAGTCGCTTGTCTAATTTTGCACATTCTACTGTTCGATCATAATCGACGTCCAACCCGCTCTCGGCAAGTTTTTCACATATTTGATAAAATTCGTTTGCAAGTGAAAGTTTCGTAGCAAGAAAACAATTTGTCATGTACTTTGTAAGTTCAGCGTTTGTACTGCTTGTTTTTACGATCTTTACGTCTGGGAAAGCTTGTTGAAAAAGTTGTTTTACTTTATTCACGCTATCTTTTGGCCCACCCAAAATTATACGATCTTGATTTCGCATGTCTTCAAGCGCAGTTGCTTCTCGAAGAAATTCGGGGTTAAATGTTATACGCAACGACGTATTTTCATATTGTTTGTTCCAACGTTCGATTGAACCAGGTGGTACAGTACTTTTTACTACTGCGATTAAATCGCATTTTGTTTTTGCAAGTTCACTTAATACACCTTCAACAATTGAAAGATCTGCTTTTCCATCACTTTCCATTGGTGTGGGTAAACATACAAACACTATATTTGAAAAATTTGATTGTAAATTACAAAATCTAATTACGGATGCGATACATGTTGAAGGTTGTTGTACGCCGATTTTAGTTTGATAGGTTGGTTTTATACAACCGGGTGCACACTTACCCGCTTTATCATAATTGATGACATCAAACCCACGTTCAGCTAAAACTTGCGAAAGTGAGCCACCAACGAATCCTGAACCGACAACCGCTACACTTGTCTTTGTCATGTAGTAAAATTTATGCTACACAAGAGCACGTGTTCACTTAATTGGCCACCACTCCGGAACTTTTGCTCTCGGCTCCCATGCAGCAAATTTTGCCTTTTCACCCACATAGTAGTTTCTATATGCTTGCACTGCATCGGTGCATCGATATTTTTCTGGCATCGCCTGGACGAATGACGAGTGATTTTTGAAATTTCCACAACTATAAAATTGTCCACCCGCGAACTCAGACGCGTTTTCTATCACACGTCGGGACGCATGAACACGATTGTAACGTCGTGTGTACTCATCACACATTTCAAGCGAGTGCTTCACAAGCCAGTCGAAGTTGTCTGACGTTGCCATTGTCCACCTGACGCATGGGTGTTGCTTGTGTGTCGGCTTGTACAGGCAACACGCATATTCACCGTATAACGTTGGATCTCGAAGAAAAATTGCAGTTGACAAAATCTGTGCACTTTCACACGTCATTTTCACAACGTGGCGATTGCACAGCATTTGTGCGGCTTCATAAGGATCTTGTGACGTCGCAAATATGTTCATACTTTTAATTTATCACGTTTTGCAGAGACAATAAACTCGTAAATCACGCTAAAAATTAACGGCACAACATAAATCATCACAGTCCACAGTTTTCACACACAGCTATCAACCCATCATGATCACAGCTTTGTGACAGAAAGTCGATGGTGATTTTTCTCAACAACTTGCTTATTGACGTGTCTTTTTTCTTTGCAATCATAGCGAGTTGCTCGTAGTGTTCATCTGATAAACGTAATGTAGCTGAACTTTCATAGTTCATAGTAGCATCCTTCTTTCCCTCTGGAACATGTGAATAATAACAATCTTCAACGAAACTATTCACTGTTTACAAAAAAAATAAAAGATACTAAATATACGGAACTTTCGAATTTTGTCCCTCATACTTATAAAAAGATGCCAGAAATGGCAAGAAAGAAAGAAAAAAGATAATATGGCAACAGTACTAACACCCATGCCCGGACAATCAGTTGTTTCAACGGACGACGAAAATGGCCGTCGGCGTGATGAGCATCGTAGCGAACGACACGAAGAGCGCTTTGACAAGCGAGAACACTGGATCGACCAGCAAGTTCTCGATAACCGCAAGGCGATCGCATCAGACAATACAACCATTCAAACTAATCAGTTTGCAATCGAAGGTCGGTCTCTTGTCGAAGCCGCAAAAAACGCCGCCGCGGC